>Ga0209542_10004865_pt1 | contig 27301 bp, 23 predicted proteins | sample RifCSPhighO2_01_FD_184028 | JGI IMG/M metagenome (GOLD analysis project Ga0209542, IMG submission 184028) | Soil microbial communities from Rifle, Colorado - Rifle CSP2_plank highO2_0.1 (SPAdes) (version 2) | ecosystem: Environmental > Terrestrial > Deep subsurface > Rock core/Sediment ...
ATCTTGGCGCCTACATGGAAAACATTTCTCCGGAATTGGAATTTTCATTTTTTTATATAAAACAAGTTCTAGTGGAGTCATGTTAAAAGCAGTAGTGCATAAAGGATATTTCTTTTTTTCTTCTGTAGAATTTTGCGAAGAGCATTGGATTATTTCTTCTGTTATGCCTTCGCTGGTTTCGTTAAAGGTTTGTGGTAAATCTTTAGTGAGAAGCGTCGGCTCATACTCGCGGGGCGGACGATCGTACCATTTGTATCCTGCTTTTAGGGCTTCCTCTTTAGTTAAGGGAAAATAATCCTGAGCCATGGATTCATTATACGCAAACGGCGACACATTGCCTGGGAAATATTCTCCCCATTCTTTGGTTTCCTGCATATGCTCGATTATTTTTTCTTTAAGTTTTAGATATTCCTCCTTGATATATTGTTTATTGAGTATGCAATATTGGCTTTTCTTGAGACCAAAACACCCCAGGCAGTCGCTTATTCCAAAGCACATATCACAGTAATACGAGTCTATAATACTGTTATGACAGCTTCTAGCGACCATGGATCTATAGGGAGCTTCGACTCCCTGAATTTCATAGGATAGTTCTCCGTCAATAATTTCTGTGCAATCTCGACAATCAGAAGTTTTAAAACAAGCGTCCTGCATATAGGCCGTATCTTTGTTCTCGCGGCAATTTAAAACTATTCTTGCACGTTCCACATTCTCCACGTAATCTCCGGTAAAATTTTTAGCCTGGAAGCCGTGAAAGTATTTGACTGGAAAATCCAGTCGGAGTTTTCTTAATTTACTTATCGCTTCTTGAATAGATTGCCTGTCCCAGCGAAAATCCTGCATTCTTTGAGCGTATTCCTCCTTTGTGAGTTGTTCGTTGAACCAGCAGTTGGTTTTGTTTCGCAGGTCGACACAGCCAAAACAATCGATGCAGCTGCGGCAATCATTACTGAAATATACATTCACGCAATCTGCCAAGTCCTGCGACCAGGCACAGTGCGAGCAATTCGTCATATTGATAGATTCATAGCAGAACTGGCACTTATTTATCATGTAACAGTCGGAGCAAAAAAAGCTGTAATCGTTCCAACTTCCGTACATACATTTCTCGTTGGTACCGCTCGTCACGAGCATATAGCAGTCTTTATTGTTGTTAGCTTGATTTGTGTATTCGCTATTAACACTGCCAGAATTTACCATGGCTAAATGCGGGACTACCCAGCGAAGTTCTTCATATTGTTCAAAAAAAGGTCGGCTGAAATCGAAATCGCGGCCATATTGCTTGGGATCCCATGCATCAGATTTCCAATACTCCTGATCGTATACGGGAAACGGCTGGTCTTCCCTGTAAATGGAAATTATAGATTTACCAGTGGCATCGCATTTGCGTTTATAAAAGTTATATTCATTGCGATCTAAGAGGCGGCGAATATAGCGGCACTCAGAACAAAATGTTGGCGGAGGGACTTTGATTTTCTCGTAAAATCCAAAATCATCCGGCTCGATGGTGAACTGACCTTTACAATTTTGACACACCACATTTTGTGATTTATACTCCATAACTTTTTTGCAACTTGCCCCGTACGAGGCTCTGCTTTCGTTTGGGGTTCTGACAATTTTTTGTTTCGCTGATGTCTTTGGGCATAATTTTCACTCTAAAGTTCTATAGAATATTAGAATACTTTTTACGATTCCACTTGGACAAATTTAATTTCCTGAATATTTACCGGACTTACGAGTAATGCCTTGGTAAAAGATTCGCGAGGGTCAGAAATTATGGTTTCTACGGTTCCTAAGACATAAGGCCGGATACTGGGCAGGACCGCTTGGTCTCCGACAGATAAATTTAAGCCTTGAAGTATTATAATTTCAAAATTCCCCCCGCCACGCCCCACCAATTCAACAAAGATATCTTTATTATTACTCATAGAAATTACTGCTTGTGTCTTTTCTCTGGGACTTGAAAACAAAGTTACTTTTGAGGAACTTTCATAAACCTCTGATAAACCACCAATAGGCACATTTCCCATGGCAAAGACCATATCCCCCACCTCCAATCCTTGTTTCAAACCTGCATCAATTATGAGAGTATCATAGGGGCTCTTGTTTGGTTTAGATAAAATAAGAGCCAAAGTCATATCCATCACTTCACTGGTTCTGCCTAAAATATCTTTCAAGTATAAGTTTTCAGCTAGGGTAGAATCGTACCCAGATATTCTGGCCACGTTCTCATTTATTTTATTTTTTAGATTTTCATTTTCCAGATAAAGGGATTTTTTAGAAGCAAAATACGAACTAATCCCTCCAAATTTTTCACTGATATTATTTCCTGCAACCAATACCGGGCGGAAAACTTTATGGCCAACATACGATAATCCATTAAAAATACTTATTCGAAAATAAAATAGGATAAAAAAAATAATTAAAAAAAATACAATGTAAATTATTTTTTTTCTTCTTGTTTTTTTATCTTGGAGGTAGCTCATCCTGATTCCCAATCAAAACTTCCTTATAAAATGGAACGTTATCCAGTATCACTCCCGTACCTCTCGCGACAGCGGAAAGGGGATCTTCCACAACATAAACGGGAATCTTCAGAACACGTTGCAATAATTGATCAAGCCCGGGTATCAAAGCGCCGCCGCCGGACAAAGTAATACCCCGATGCATAATGTCAGACAGAATTTCAGGCGGCGTAGTTTCGAGCATATCTTTTACCCCCTCCACCAATCCCCTCACAGATGGGGTTATAGCCTCGCGTATGTCTGAATCTGTCACCACGACAGCCCGAGGCAACCCAGTTAACAAATCACGACCATGAACTTCTGTTTCCATATATTCACCCGGAAGCACAGAACCTATGGAAATCTTTATCATCTCCGCAGTTCTCTCGCCAATCAATATTTTGAATTCATCACGCATATAACTAATGATGTCATAGTTTAATCTATCGCCCGCTATTTTTAAGTTCTTGGACTTTACAACTCCCCCTAGGGAAATCACTGCGATATCGGTCGTGCCTCCGCCGATGTCTATTATCATAGAGCCGACGGGATCCTTGATAGGCAAACGGATACCTATAGCAGCCGCCATCGGCTCCTCTACTAAAAAAACTTCCCGCGCGCCTGCTGAACGCGCTGCATCATACACCGCTCGAGTTTCTACGTTGGTAGTGCCGGTTGGCACACCGACGAGGACTCTGGGCCTTGCAAATTTTTTTGACATTTTATCCGCTTTGTTAATGAGATAAGAAAGCATTTCCTCTGTAACTTCAAAATCTGAAATAACACCGTCCACTAGAGGTCTAATTGCTTTGATATGTCCTGGAGTGCGTCCAAGCATTTCCTTGGCTTTCATGCCAACTGCTAAAATCTGATTTGTCTTCACGTTGACAGCTACGACCGAAGGCTCGTTTATTACTATACCGTGCCCCTTTAAATAGACTAGGGTATTGGATGTACCCAAATCTATGCCGATGTCATTTGAAATTAATTTGTAAATTTTATCAAACATATACAAGGCGCTAGGCAACTAGGCTTTAGGCGCTAGCATTTTTAATAAATCTTCTTCTGTTGCAATCTGACCTTTCTCCTCTATTCTTTTTTTTATTTCAACTCCTCCTTCCTTTAAACTTCGAGCAGATATAACTACTCTCAAAGGAATGCCTAATAAGTCCGCATCGGCAAATTTTTCCCCAGCTGATACTTCCCTCCTGTCATCAAATAAAACTTCTATTTTATTCCTCACCAAACTCTCATAAACTTCACTAGCTTTATTGAATACTTCTTCCTCCTCTCCTAAAGCAAGCAAGTGCACGGCAAATGGGGCTATAGACTCCGGCCAAATTATACCCTTGTCATCAGACAGCACTTCCACGACCGTACCCATGAGTCTGCCGGGGCCGATACCGTATGAACCCATAAACACCGATTTCTTTTCTCCGGACTCGGTCTGATATTTAAGGTCAAGCGCATCCGAAAACCTTGTGCCAAGGGTAAAAATATTACCAACTTCAACAGCCCTGTGCTCTACAAGCGTATCTTTGTCAAGTCCAAGAATTTCAAAAACCTCGTCAGTATAAACTTCTTTGTTTATGGCAATGCCTTTTTCTTCATCTACATAAATAGTATCTTCTCCGGCGGAAGTTATAGTTTGAAACTCGTGGGAAAATTTCGCAAACATACCGCCTGAAGCAAAGGTCAGGTATGTGAGATGCCCTATGCCAACGCGGTCAAAAATTTTCTTGTAGGCCTTCTTGGATTTTTCGTAAAATTCCAAATGTGATTTTTCATCAAGGTCAAAGGAATATAAATCTTTCATTAGAAATTCTCGACATCGCATAATGCCGCTTTTTGCCCGGAGTTCGTTGCGAAATTTATTTTGGAACTGATAAATGTATTGTGGAACGTCTCTATAGGATTGCACGAAGTTTTTCAGCATCCTTGTCATTGGCGCTTCGTGAGTCATCGCCAGCCCAAGCTCTGTTTCATTTTTCAATTTTGTTTTAAACCACACATCCACATTTTCATCATTCCATTGGTCTGTGGGCTCCCAGGTCTCCCGCTCTTGCAATGAGGTCATTAAAACTTCTTGCCCGCCTATGTCATTTATTTCCTCACGAATAATATTTTCAATCTTCTTCAGCACTCGCACGCCCAGGGGCAGATAGTTGTAAACTCCAGCCATTTCCTTATGTATAAAACCTCCGCGAATTAAAAAATCCGCGTTTTTAGACGTCTCATCCGCTGGTGCCTCACGTCTCGTTTTAGTAAAAAGTTGTGATTGCCTTATGCCATTAGTCATACCTGCATCTTAACGCAAATAAGCCCTTTGGTCAAAGATAGTAAGACATTCTGGATAAAATCCGCCAGTACGGGCAGATTTGCAAAAAGCTCTCCTTTCTGTTAGAATGACCCTTATGCAATCCCGTTAGAAATTCACTATCGGGACGTATTATTTATAAGGTTAATTATCATTAATTTCTAACGGGATGCAAAAGATAGATATAAAAAAAATAGATACTGAAAACGTGATAGAAAAAATGTTTAAAGCGGGGGCGCATTATGGCTACGGAAAGTCTAGAAGGCACCCTTCTGTTTCCTCATATATATACACTACTAAAAACAAAACAGATATTATAGACCTAGAAAAAACCAACATCTTGCTAGAAGAAGCAATCCTGTTTATAAAGGGCTTGGGCGCCAATGGCAAAACTGTACTTTTTGTCGGCACAAAGCCTGAAGCAAAAGAAGCTATTAAATCTGTAGCGGAATCCATAAACATGCCCTATGTTACGGAACGCTGGATCGGAGGAACACTATCTAATTTTACTGAAATAAAAAAGAGGATTAATGAATTGGAAAATTATCGCAAGGACATCGCGGAAGGCGGACTTGATAAATATACAAAGAAAGAACGAGTGGTTATGGCGAAGAAAATGGAAAAGCTATCAAGGTACTATTCCGGACTTGTCGGATTAAAAAAGATTCCTGACGCTCTTTTTGTTATTGACGCAAAAGCAGAACATATCGCCGCGACTGAAGCCAGGAAAGGCAGTATACCTGTCGTTGCTCTGTCAAATTCTGATTCAGATATAAAAAACACCGACTACCCTATAATAGGCAATGACGCCAGTATCCCTTCTATTAAATTTTTCAGCTTATCAATATCTGATGCTTACAAGAGAGGGCAGGTAAACATTCCCGTTAAATAATGGAGCAAATCTATCACACAGGTAGGTAGAAGAGCTTTTGTATGTCAACACAAATAACAACCGAACAAGTAAAAGAATTAAGAGATACAACTGGTGTCTCCGTTATGCAGTGCAGAAACGCGCTCATAGAAGCAGAAGGTGACGTAAAAAAAGCGCTTGCTATTCTCAAAAAAACAAGCTCAGATATTGCCTTAAAAAAAATAAATCGTGAAGTGCATGATGGCGCTGTAACGGTAAAAATAGAAGAACAAAAGGCCGTTATTGTACCTCTTCACTGTGAGACTGACTTTGTATCTAAAAACGAAGATTTTACAAATCTTTTAAAAAGCTTGGCAGAGATGGCTATCGCACACGGAATAGAAGAAACAAAAAAGAAATCAAAAGATATGATAGATCTTTTAATCCAAAAAACTGGAGAAAATATACAACTAGGCGAGCTATATGAATTAGAGGGCAATGTACTGGGCGGCTACGTACATAATAATAAAATGGCTGTAGTGGTAAGTCTAGACGGTGGCAATCCTGAACTCGCAAAGGATATCGCCATGCATATTACCGCAATGAAACCAGAATATATTACGGAAAGCGAAATAACCGAAGAAGAAAGGAAGACAATTACGGAAGTATTTGAAAAAGAAATCAAAAGCATTGATAAACCACAAGATATAAAGGAAAAAATCCTAGATGGTAAGATAGCCACATATTTTAAGGAAAAAACGCTGATTGACCAGCCCTTTATTAAAAATCCTGAAGAATCCATAGGCCAGCTTTTAGAAAAATCTAAAGCGAAAATTAAGGAAGTGAAGCGTTATGCAATATAAAATTATATGATGTATCCCGTTAGAAATCACATATGTCGAAAACTTTAATTAAAAATTACATAACTACGGAAATGCAGAGCATTTCCTATTTCTAACGGGATGTATCTATTTTTAAGTTTATTTTTTGCATCTTTGTTTGGCATCATTTTTATGATCGGGAAAAAGCTGTCTTTAGTGCAAAAAGGCTTAGTCCCAAATAGAGATGAGGCCTTGTTGGAGATTCCAAACCTAGAAAAAATAAAATATCAAATTATCAAAGGTATAAAAAAATATGGGCATATATTTCTGGTAATAATATTGCGATATTACATCCGGTCAGCTAATTTCCTAAAAAATAAATTAAGGGAAATCCAAGCAAAAATAAAAAGTAGGAATCAGGAAAACGGCATTGAAAGTAACGACAAAGAAATGTCAAAATTTCTTAAGGTTGTTTCTGATTACAAAAAAAGAATAAGGGAAATAAAACATAGAATAAAGGAGGAGGAGGAAAAAGATTCATAAATGTGTTAATGTGTTCAAATGCCGGCATAGCTCAGTTTCCGCCAGAGGCGGATAAAGTCCGAGCAACGATAGAGCTTGCCCCATTAGAAGTGAGCCGGAAATGCCGGCATAGCTCAGTTGGTAGAGCAACGCTTTTGTAAAGCGAAGGTCGTGGGTTCGAATCCCTCTGCCGGCTCACTTCTAAGGGGACAACTAAAAATAAAACCTAATCGGCTTTGTTTGATTTAACACGCAATATGACTTCCTGAAACATCCCTTTTAAGGCGGTCAGTATTCCGAGAACCTCAAAAAGCTCCTCAAAAGAAGACACAATCTTATAGTTTACACTGTTCCCCGCTCCGGCCTCATAGAGCCTTGCCCCAACCATCTCAAGCCCTACTGCTCCAAAAACAAACATACCCGCCCCAAATAAGATTAGTAATTTTGCATTGCGTGAAAGCTTTAAAACAAAAGGCAGGAAATATATTGACAAAAGTATAAGAGCCAAAACATAAGGGATAACCCATGCGAAGAACAAAAACCCACTCGTACCCAGTAACTCCCTGGTGGGATCAGCAAATTGCTCGTGTATCTGAGTAAATTCATCAAGAGAAATAAATAACAATAGAGAAGAAACCAGCATCCAAGGCAACCATTCTTTCTTTGCTAATCCTTTATATCTATCAAAAACCCCGCAAAACCATGACGAGATGGCCAGAATAATGAATAAAAATCCAGAAAAAAACGTCGGCAAATTTCCCTCAAGTCCAAGGTCAAAAAACTTATAAGCCCAAAATTCATTAAGCAACGGGTATGACAGTGCAAAAAGCTGAAAGGAAACATGCGCAATAAAAAGCGCGCACCACACCATCAATAACACAAACCATACATTTTTTAATATTTTACTCCAAGGCAGCATAAAGACATTAATTACTATTCCCCTCTTTCTTATCCTCTCCCTCATTTAATTCTTCCGGTTCTGCTTCTTGAAGCTTGAAAGATTTTTGAACGCGCAACTCTAGATCTTCTATGTCATGAAATCCAGTCAACAGTTCATCGTCTAAAACAAGCGCAGGCAACTCCGTATCTTTTATCTTGTAAATGTCCAGCATTGCTTTTACTGCTGACAGATCTATGCTGTAGTCAAAAGAATAGACTCGAAGTTCTGGATATTTATCACGCAGGGCTGAGAGTACTATCGCCTGTTTCTCACATTCAGGACAAACCTCCTTTGGAATATAAAAGTAGAGAATAAATGCGGATTTCACTTTGCATCGTTCAGAGATTTTCTTTGTTAAAAGATAGTCTTTGATTTGAAGGAGTGAGTAATATTTTTTTAGGTAAGAAACTTCATCCGCAGAGCCTAAATTGTCCTTTCCCCATTCTAACTTGCTCCCAAGCTCGCTAATCTCAGCGGACAAAAGAGAGCCAGAAATATTCTTGCAGGAAAGTTCTGACAAAAGAGAGAATTGAGTTTCAGAAGAAAGTATATTAATTGCAATATTATCCTGAATAGATTTTATGTCATTAATTTTCTTATTACTGAAATAATTGCTCAAATATAAAGCAGTCAAAAATAAGCTCGCAGTAATTAAAAACACGATAAGATATTTCTTCCAATCAATATTATTTTCCATAGGTATTTATCTCCAAGATGGTTTGCGTGAAATTACAGTGTCTAGGATCGCATTAAAAAACCAAATAGGAACGCAAACGCTAAAAATCGCAAAGAAGTAGATCATGTCCACCGATAGGTGCCACTTACCTTCAATCATCTTTCGACCTACTACAATTGAAAAAATATTGAAAAAATAAAACAGGACGATAATAAAGAAAATCGGTCGCATGTTCAAAAAAAATGGATCGAAAAAATTAGAAGCGTAAGAAATATTAAACCCTATTAATTTAAATTGTAGAAATTTAGAATGCGCATAATTGCCCAAGGTGTAAACAATTCTACCCAGAAGATAGCTGGCCGAAATAATTGAAATCGTTATCATAGGTAAAGTAAAAAAGGAAAAATTCCCGTGTGTTTTCTTGAATAAAAGCTCACGGTAATCAATCAAATTGTTGATAGAACCATATACCCAGCGCAGTCTCTGTTTGTAAAGTTTTAGAATTGTAGGAGGAGTATTAGTATACACGTAAGCGTCATGGCACTGGTCGATTTTATAATGATTTTTTTGCATCCGGTATGTAATTTCCATGTCTTCACTATTATGGGCATAGCGATAAGGGCCCAATTTATCAAAAACTTCTTTTTTAAAGATAGTCAATGGACCTGGAACCACGAAAATTCCATTTAAAAAGCCAAGTAATTTCTTCGCGAATGCAGTTAAATAATATTCAGGACGCTGCGCACTTTGAACTATATTCTGGGGATGACTTGCTATTACAGACGAAGCAACCGACATTAGCATCGAATCTTTTTCAAAATAGCTCATTATACGAACCAGGGACTCCGGGTGTGCCTTGGAATCCGCGTCCAGGCATCCGACAAATTCTGTCTCCACATGCTCTAATCCTAAATTTAAAGCCGTATACTTCCCACCGTTTTCCTTGTGAAGAATTTTAACATTTTTTCGGTCTTTGAATTTTAGAATTTCATTCCAAGTGTTGTCAGTAGAGCCATCGTCTACTAGAATTATTCGGACATTATTTCGCGGATAGTTTAGACCCAATACGGAGTCTACGGTACTGGCAACCGTCTTTTCTTCATTCCAGCACGGAATAATGATTGTAACTAGGGGGTATTTGGATAGATGAATAGTCTTCTTTCTTATTGTAAATCCTTTCCTGTTCTCAAAGAAAGTCACATATAAAAATACCTGTATATAAATACACAAAAAGATTAACACATAAAATATTATGCTAGAAATTGAAACCATATCCATAGTATATTATCATTATTAGCCTTAAAACGCAATCTAAAAAGACCCCATCTGGGGGCCTTTTTATATTATTCATCAATTACACTTGAGTTACATTTGAGTTACATTTGTCCCTCGACCTTATCTGGCATACAGGAAGCGCAACCTGCCTTGCACTTACCGCACCTGCAACCGAATATTTTCATAACAGCTGCAACACCTACAAGCACATACACTACTCCCTCTACTACAGGCCATGATCCCAAGACCATATTGACCACATTGTAACCAACGCCGCCCATTAGCATTCCTACTCCAATCAAGCCCCAGTTCAACCCTCCTATGACCAACAAGGTCTTGGCTATCTTAGATGTAAAACACCCTCCGTGACCACATTTTGAATGACACATGTTTGTAAAAATTTATCATAACCCCTGCCGCAACGACTAAAGGACAGGTTGTCAATACTAATCCGGTAATTATACCATATTCTCTAAAAATGCTACAATAGAGAGATTAACAATAAAGATGATAAAACAATGGAAGAACAATCTAATAAGAATATAAATACTAATAACAAACAAATAGCGAACGCAATAATAATAGCGGGGATAATCATCGCCGGGGCAATTTTATTAAAAGGAAACGAGGCACCCTCGGGATCTCCTACATCTCCAAATAATAAAATAAACTTAATAAACACTGAGGCCAGAGCGGTGTCCGCAGACGACCACATATTGGGAAACCTAAATGCCCCGATATTAATCATTGAATATTCAGATACCGAATGCCCTTTTTGCAAAGTTTTTCATAATACTTTGCATAGCGTAGTGGAAAATAGTGATGACAAGGTGGCTTGGGTCTATAGACATTATCCGATACAAGAACTGCATCCAAAAGCTTTTAATGAAGCCGTGGCTTCTGAGTGCGCTTGGGAGCAAGGCGGAAATGAAAATTTTTGGAACTACATAGATGAAATTTTCAGAAGAACAGAATCAAACAATAGACTAAATGAATCAGAACTTCCGAAAATTGCGAGTGATATCGGCCTTGACCTAAATGCTTTCAACTCTTGCTTGCTAAGCAGTAAGTACGCAACCAAAGTACAGACGGACATAGACGACAGCAGAAAAGCCGGCGCCTCTGGAACTCCATTTTCCCTTATTGTTACAAAGAAAACAATAACAGCAAAAATACAAGCAGAGATTATCGCAACAATAAATGCTCCGGGGGCAGTTTCATTTGATTCTGAAAAAAAGAACGTAATGAGCATGAATGGCGCCCTGCCACTCGAGATGGTAAATAAAATTCTTGCAATACTTTTGAAGTAGAACAAAAATCAATCGAAGTAGTTTTTTAGACGGGAGATTTTCTCATGCTGGCGGAGTTTTTCATGCACTTTTGCTTCTATTTGGCGAATACGCTCGCGAGTAACGCCAAATTCCTCTCCGACCCTCTCTAGAGTGTGCTGAATCCCATCCAATAATCCATAACGCATTTCAAGTATCTTGCGTTCTTTGGGATTAAGCTCATCTAGAACTTCGCGAATCTGATCCGACAGAATTCTGCGTGAAGACTCTTGGTCAGGACGTAAAATTTTATCATCCGGAATGAAATTTTCCAATGTTGATTTATCATCGTCATCTCCGACTGGCTGTTCCAGCGAGATAGTTTCCTGTGAAATATTTTCAATTACATGGATTTTTTCTACAGGAATACCCATTTCGGTAGCAATTTCTTCAGCTAAAGGCTCTCTGCCTAAGTCCTGGCTCAATCTTCGGTGTGTTTGTTTGTATTTAGAAATAGTTTCCACCATATGTACTGGTATGCGAATAGTTCTAGATTGATCAGCCAAGGCGCGAGTAATGGATTGGCGAATCCACCAAGTTGCATAAGTAGAAAATTTATATCCCTTGGTCCAGTCAAATTTTTCAACTGCCTTAAACAGACCGAGATTTCCCTCTTGAATCAAATCAAGGAGAGTCAAATTGGCAGACCTGCCCACGTATTTCTTGGCAATAGAAACAACCAAACGCAAATTGGCGCGAGCAAGTAAATTTTTTGCTTCCAGGTCCCCGTGTTCAATTCGCTTGGCCAGATCTTTTTCATCACCGGCTCGGATTAACGGATATTGGCCTATTTCCTTTAGATACATTTGGATAGAATCGTAGATGCCGGACTTGTTCAAATCCTTATCAGTAAGCTCAATGTCTAGATTCAGCAAATTTCCCCCTTCCAACACATCAATTCCAGAAACTCCTAATTTTTCATATAGCTCGTCTAGAAACAGTATGTTATTTTCAATATCGGGAAAAGTTTTTAATATTTCGTCATATGTGATAAATCCTCTTTTTCGACCCTTCTCTATGAGCTCATTTGTGACGCGAATTAAGACCTCCGCCTTCTTTTCTATGGAAGATAATTTCTTGCTTTGGATTTTTTTAGCGACTTTCTTACTTACTTTCTTTATTTTCTTCGTCTTTTTTTTAACCTTTTTGGGTTTGACTTTTTTACCCCTTACTTTCTTTGAAATTTTTTTTATTTTTTTTATTTTCTTCTTTTTCATTGTTTAGGCTTTAGGCAGTTAGGCTTTAGCTTTTGATTTGCTAGGGCCTAATGCCTAATTTGCTATTTAAGGCGACCATTTTTAATATCTTGTATTTTTTGGTTTAATATCTGACACTCCTGGAAGATAATCATTGCCTTTTCTTTGTCACCCTTTTCCTCCGCAATATTTAATTCCCGCATTTTTAGCGCCAATTCATCTTTCAGATACTCCTCTCTTAGATTCGAAAGCAATTCATCGGCGTCTTTTTTGACATTCGCGCCCTCTCCGTAAAAAACTTCTGCTTCAAAAATTAAATCCGCGTCATCATCTATTGTTTTGTCTCCTCGTCTTTTTCGAGAGACGGGGTCTAATACCTCCTCAGGGGTTATATTTAAAATATCCGCAATTTCCTTTAATATATCATTAAAATCAATACTTGTCTCCGATGAAGTTTCCGGTAAAGTTTTCTGCCAGAGAATAATGCCGAGCAGTTTGCGTAAAATATAGTCTTTCCGAAATCTGTTGCTTTTGGTATTTTCTGGCGGATAATTATTATTTTGATAGTTAGCTTTAGCGTTTCTGTTTAAAATTTCCCTTATGTCCTCCTCTTTCATTCCGGATTTGTTTGCAATCATTGATATAAAATGAGATTTTTTTATTGGATTTTGAATAAGTTCCAAATAAGGTATAATCTTTTTTTCTATATTGAGTTGTATTTTTAAAGAATCTATATTTTCAACATCGGTAATATATCTGTCTACAAGAAATTCAATAATGTGTTTTGCATTCCTGATAACCTCTCGCCAGGCATCCACTCCCTTTGTTGAAATTAAATCTGCCGGATCTGCGCCGATAGGCATCATTGCTGCTTTCACATTCATATCTTTAAATAAAGCAAGTCCAATAGGCGTAGCGCGTTCGGAGGCGGCGAGTCCCGCTTTGTCTCCATCAAAGACAAAAACAATATTGGGTGATAAGTGACTTATTATGCCTAAATTATTGGCAATATCATCGGGAGACCTGTCTGAATCTGCAAGCGCTGTGCCGGAAGTCGCGACTGTATTTCTGAATCCAGTCTGATGCGACAAAATCAGGTCAAATTGACCTTCCACAATTATAGAAAAATCGTTTTTCCTGATTGCCTGTTTCGCCTTATCCAGACCATAGAGTATTGATGACTTTTTGAAAATGGGTGTATCGGGACTGTTTAAATACTTTGGGCCGACGCTGTCAGTCGGCCTCCCGACTGTGGTCGGGACCGATTCCAGAAGCCTACCTGAAAAAGCAATGACCCGTCCGCTTGAATCGGAAATCGGAAAAATGATACGTCCACGAAATCGATCATACATTGCTTTTTCCGGTTTCCCCGATTCTTGGTCGGGCCTCTTGGCTAGTCCAGCTTGCTCTATCTCTTTATCGCTAAAATTTTTAGATTTTAAATAATCATAAAGATTGCGCCAGTCGAGAATAGCGAAGCCAATCCTAAAATCTTTTACGGTCTTCTCCGTAAGACCGCGGGATTTTAAATATTCTCGCGCTTCCGCATTTTTTTCCAGATTATTTTCAAAAAATCTTGTAGCCTCCTCCATGATGCGATAAAGTTTTTCTTTCTCGCCCTCATCCTCTTTTCTTCCCCTGCTGTACACCTCTAGCTCTACACCCGCTCTGTCTGCCAGAAGTTTTAGAGCGCCTTTAAAATCAAGACCTTCGAATTCTTCCACAAAGGTAAAAATGTCCCCTGAAGCTCCGCAACCAAAACAATAGTAACTCCCGCGAGCAGGCGAAACGAAAAACGAGGGAGTCTTTTCATTGTGAAAAGGGCATTTGGCCTTCAGATTTATTCCAGCTCGATCCAGTTTTATATAAGAAGAAATTACATCAACGATGGAAAGTTTCTCCTTAATTTTTTGAACCCCGTTAGAGATTGCCATAAATTAAGTCTATACATTAAATAATACCACTAAACATCGATTACGTTATCTCTAACGGGGTGAACGGGGGAGTTCATAGTTATTTCGCAAAACCTTTTTGATTATTTTTCATATATTTTTGGTTAATTAAGCTTATAAACTATGACTAATTTCGAACTTGACATATATTTGATATTTGATACAATGACTTTATAAACAAGAAAGAGACCCTTGATATGTTACGGCATATTCGGGGGCTTTTTCATTTTTGTCGTAAATTATTTATAAATTCGTCAAGAATTATTATCGGCACATTTGTTCTTTTCAATAAAAGAGACAGATACCTTCTGTTTGGAGATACAATACTAATGGATACATTTTTTTCTTTCAAAAATTCCACAATACAATGATAATCGCCATCGCCAGCTACAAGAACAGCACTTTTCAAACTCTTTTCATAAAAATCTTTCGCTACTGTCAGAATAAGTTCTCCGTCCACATTGCCTTTGGTTTTACCTTCTTTACTTGTGATAGTTGGCTTGAAAGAAATATCATAGCCAATACTTTGCAAGAAATTATATAACTCAGCATTGTCAGGAATAAGTCCCATAAAAAGTATGGCACGTGACACGCCAAATTTATCACGAAGCCATGAACGAAAAGACTTATAATCAAGCTTCCAGTCGCTTTGTTCTATTCCGAACTTCAGATTTGAAGCATCTATGTAAGCTGTAGATTTTTTATCCATTCCCTCTTTTGCAAACACCTTCAATTATACTCTAATAATCTACTCCTCTAATTCCTTACAGCTTTAGTTTTAAATCCAGTTCCAGCTGGAATTAATCGCCCAATTATAACATTCTCTTTCAATCCTCTTAGAGAGTCAACTCCGCCCTTGATGGCGTTTTCAATGAGAACACGATTGGTATTTTGGAATGAAGCGGCAGAGAGCCAGCTCTTTGTGCGAAGCGATACTTCAGTAATGCCGAGCACCACTGTTTCCGCTTTTGCTTCCTTCCCTCCATCTTCTCTAACTCTGAAATTTTCTTCTATAAAGGCGGTGTTTTCAATGATGTCGCCAATAGAGAAATTGGTTTCCCCCGCGTCTTTTATCTTTCTGCGCGAAAACATTTGACGAATAATAATTTCCGTATGCTTGCGCGAGATTGAAGCGCTCTGCAATTCATAAACCTTATTTATTTCCCTGATGATGTATTCTTCAACCAGTTCTTTGTTCCCGAATTTGAATATTTCAGTAATATCCGCAGAGCCGTCAGTCAGAAGGTCGCCTTTTTTAACTTTATCTCCCGCTTTGACTATAGGCATTCTGCGGAAAGCGACTGTGTACTCTATCTCGTTGGGCTTGCCATCAATTTTAGTGTCAGAAAGCACTTTAATAATTTTTTCTTTCCCGTCTTTCGCTTTTACTTCCAGGACTTCTCCGTCTGTTTCCGAAACTATTGCAGGATTTTTGGGAATTCTCCTTTCAAAAATTTCTTCAACGCGTGGCAGTCCTGTGGTAATGTCAGTACCAGCAACACCGCCGGCGTGAAACGTACGAAGGGTAAGCTGGGTGCCTGGCTCGCCGATAGCTTGAGCCGCGATAATGCCTACCGCTTCTCCCAAATCCACCAAGCGATTGCGTCCTAAATCAAGCCCGTAGCACATCTGGCAAAGACCGTGAACTGTTCTGCACGTCAAAGGAGAACGAACGAAGACTTCTGCAAATCCCGCGCCCTCTATGTCATATGCTTCTTCCTTGGTTACTAAAAATCCCTTATGATAAATTATCTTGCCGTTTTTATCTTTCAAGTCGCCCGCCAGTACTCGTCCGCGAATGTTTTTTGAAAGCGGAATTTCAATACCAGATATGTTTTCTCTGGTAACTATCTTTCCTTCTTTGGTGCCACAGTCTTCTTCTGTAATAACCACATCCTGCGCAACGTCCACCAATCTTCGGGTGAGGTATCCAGCCTTGGCGGTATTCAAGGCGGTGTCTGACGCGCCCTTGCGAGCGCCGTGCGTAATCACGAAATATTCAATCGGTGAAAGGCCTTCTTGATAGCAAGGAATAATTGGAAATTCCAGGGTCTTTCCCTGGTTGTTTTGGATAAGACCAATCATACCGACCAGCTGTGTCAGAGAGCTCATATTACCTCTAGCCTTAGAGGTAAATAAGTCATAAGTAGAGCCGTTTTTATCTAGAGTATTGGGCAAAACTTTTTCCAAATTTTTCTTCACCTGGGTCCAGATTTCAATAATCTTTTGATATTTTTCTTCTTCGGACAGCAGACCCTCGCTCCATTGTGATACTATTTCTTCCTCAAGCTTCTTTCCATCCGCTATTATTTTTGGTTTCTCCGGAGACAAGGAAATGTTATCCAACCCCCAAGTAGTGCCAGAAACCGTAGAATATTTAAACCCGAACGCTTTGATTTTATCCAAGATGGCCGGAGTATTGTCTACTCCTGAATGAACAATCAGCTCATCTAAAAGCGATGAAAGCCTGTCTTGCGTCATCTCATCACTCATATAAGCGAAATCGTTTGGTAAAATACTATTGAAAAGGAGTTTGCCGACAGAGGTATCGAACACTCCCCCGTCAAACTTTCTATACTTAGGTGAGTCCGTCGCTAGAACTTTTATTTTGGCGCGAAGAGATACGACTCCATAATCATAAGCAGTGATGGCGGTATTAGGATTTGAAAAATATTTTCCTTCACCCTTTTCCCCGTCTACCAGCTTGGTCATCCAGTAAGACCCCAGAACCATATCCATGCGAGGATGCACTATGGGATCTCCGTTTTGCGGTTTGAGTAAATTTTTATTCGCGGCCATCAGCTCTTTCGCTTCCAGTTGCGCTTCCTCTAAGAGCGGAACATAAACGGCCATTTGGTCTCCATCGAAGTCGGCATTGAAAGCCTGACAAACGAGAGGATGCACTTGAACAGCATTCCCTTCAATCAGAATTGGATTAAAAGCCTGTATGCCAAGCCTGTGCAGAGTGGGCGCCCGATTCAACAGAACATATTTCCCGGCAATTACTTCTTCTAGCATCGCCCAAACTTCCCCAGTACGCTCTTCTATAAGCTTATTCGCTCCGCGAATATTAAATGCCAGTTCAGCCTGTAAAATCTTGGAAATAACAAAAGGCCTGAAAAGTTCAAGCGCCATATGCTTGGGCAATCCGCATTGATTAAGCTTTAAGTCAGGTCCAACCACTATCACCGAACGACCCGAATAATCAACTCTTTTTCCAAGCAAATTTTGCCGGAAAAGTCCTTGTTTGGATTTCAAATTATCTGAAAGGGATTTCAACGGACGTTTTTGAGACTGACTCATAGCCGCAGAATCATTTTGTTTGGCAATTGAGTTATCAATCAGCGCGTCGACGGCCTCCTGAATGATTCTTTTTTCATTGCGCAGTATTACATCCGGAGCATTAATCTCTTTTAGCTTTTTTAAGCGATTATTTCTATTTATCACCCGGCGATAAAGATCATTCAAATCGCTTGTGGCATGCCTGCCCCCATCGAGTGCTACCATCGGACGCAGAACCGGCGGAATAACCGGAATGACTGTTAGAAACATCCACTCGGGACGAATCCCCGCATAGGTCATGGCGCGAATAAGGGAAAGTCTTTTCTGCAATTTTTCTTTTTCCGCCACGCTTGACTTTTCAATCATTGAGACCGTGTGAGCCTTTAATTTATCTAAATCCAAATTTTTAAAGATAGAGTAGATAGCTTCTGCCCCGATATTTGCCTCAAAGCAAGTTCCGTATTTTAAAGAAAAATGATGAAAAGAAATTTCATTTAAAACTTTGCCCTCATAAATTTCTCCGATTTCTTTTTTAGTGACCGAGAGTAAATTTTTTAGTTTTTCTTTCGTATCTTCATCGGTTGCGTTTTTTAATTTAGCTTTATATTCTTTATCCAAGTTAGCAATTACGGTCTCTTTCTCATCCACATGGACTTTAGTGATTATATAACCGGCAAAATATATAACCTTTTCAAGGTCAGAAACAGATATATTGAGCAATATGCTCATGCGAGATGGCACCCCGCGTAGAAACCAAATATGCGATACGGGAGTAGAAAGTTCAATGTGGCCCATGCGCTCACGCCTAACTATAGAACGAGTAACTTCAACTCCGCATTTTTCGCAAATGATGTCTTTATAGCGGATTCGGCGATATTTTCCGCAGTAACACTCATAATCTTTCTCCGGACCGAAAATCTTTTCATCAAACAAACCGCCACGCTCAGACCGACCGGTGCGATAATTTATCGTCTCTGGCTTGGTAACTTCTCCATATGACCATTCTTTTATTTGCTCCGGCGAAGCGAGCCTAAGCGCGATGCGGTCAAATTCAGTTGTGTTTAAAGTTTTCATATTATTTATTTATTGTTACAGACGCGACAGTAGAAAAAATACTTTCTACTCCGTTTTTATCTATTGAAATAATTTTATAATAAAGTACGTTTGAATCTTTAGGAAAATCATAATCAACTGATGCATGAGCATTTTGTGGATATTTTTCAAAAATAATTTGCCAATTGTTTTGGTCTGTTGAACGATAAATATTAAAGTAATCAGCAACGGAATAATCCCAAGTAATTTGAACATAAGGTTTTTCTCCTCCAGCATAACTTAGATTAGGGGCTGATAAAATATTTAAATTATTAGATTTATTAGACCAAGTAAAATACCCACCTACGGCAAGAATAACAACAACTCCAATTAAAACCATATTCGCAAAACCTTTTTGATGATTTTTCATATGTTTTTCTTATTATTAATAAACTTATTTTCACTTGACATATCTCTTTAATTTGTTATACTTGACTTCTAAATGGCTTCGGCCCGACTCGTGCTTCGGCACGAGGTATAAACACAAGAAACTCAAGGAATCAGCTCTTTGAGTTTTTTTGTTACTAATTTAAAATCCTCATCAGAAATTTTATCGATCATATGGCTAAAACGCCTTGCGTCAAGAAGCTTCAACTGAGAAAGTATCGCCGTGCTTGGTTTCCCTAGTACTTTTATATGAGCATAGTGAATAGTATTTTTTGGAGTATGGGTCAACGGCAAAACCCAACAAACATCATTATTGAATTTTCTAATAATCAGTACCGGTCTTAAGTAATCCAGCCCTTTCCCATCTTGTTCGTAACCAATATTTAAACCCAAACTTGCATACCAAACTTCCCCTTCATGGAAGTGTGGTCTTTGTTCAATAAGATCTAATTTTGATTTTTTAGTATGCCAGTTAAAAAAGTCTTTCATAATTATTTATCACCTTTTTGTAAATCAACATCAAGCGCTAGTCCGCGCAAATAATTTAGAAGTACATTAAAGGACGCTGGAGAATTGGGTGGCCTAATTGTCTCGTTTTTAATAATAGAATCAAATGTCGCAGAGCGCCCGAGAATATCGTCAGACTTTATTGTAAGCATTTCACGTAAAGTATATGCCGCGCCATATCCTTCAAGTGCCCAGACTTCCATTTCTCCAAATCTCTGACCCCCACCCTGAGCCTTCCCGCCGAGAGGCTGCTGAGTAATAAGGGAGTAGGGACCGATTGAGCGCATATGAATCTTGTCCTCCACCATATGATGAAGTTTCAGCATATACATATAGCCGACGGCCACATCTTGCTCAAATGCTTCTCCGGTACGACCATCAAAAAGTTTTAATTTGCCGTTTTCTGGTAGTCCTGCCTTTACTAGCTCTTCTTTAATTTCTTCATGTTTAGCGCCCAAAAACGGCGGAACGATAGCCTGGTAGCCCAAGCTATTGGCCGCCATGCCAAGGTGCATTTCTAGAATTTGCCCCAAATTCATACGGGAAGGAACACCAAGCGGTGAAAGTATGATATCTATAGGCGTGCCATCTTCCGTATAAGGCATGTCTTCCTCCGGCAGAATTGTGGAGATAACTCCCTTGTTTCCATGTCTACCTGAAAGTTTGTCGCCGACCGAAATATTTCTGATTTGCGCGACCTCAATTACAATCTTTTTAATAATCCCCGCTTCCAGTGAATGTCCAAGGTCGCGTGAGAAAATCTTCACACCAATAATGCGCCCGCGTTTGCCGTGCTCCATACGAAGCGATGTGTCTTTTACATCACGAGCTTTTTCAGCAAAGATTGAACGAAGCAAACGCTCTTCGGGAGTCAGTTCGGTTTCTCCTTTTGGAGTAATCTTGCCGACTAGAATGTCGTTCTCCCTTACTTCTGCGCCGATACGCACTACGCCATCTTCATCCAGGTCTTTTAGTTTGAGTTCTCCAACATTTGGTATATCGCGAGTGGTAATTTCAGGGCCGAGTTTCGTATCGCGAACGACACAGGTGAATTCTTCAAGATACACACTGGTAAATTTGCTCTTTTTTACAAGGCGTTCTGAAACAATTATCGCATCTTCATAGGTTGACCCAGACCATGACAAAAAGGCCACGAAAATATTCTGTCCCAAAGAAATCTGTCCGCCGACGGTACTGCTGGTGTCAGCTAGTATGTCGCCCTTTTTCACTTTGTCGCCGACATTCACCAGTGGGCGCTGATGAAATACCGAAAAGTTATTATTTCTCATCAGGTTAATGAGATTGTAGGTCGTCTCCGTCTTACCTTGAACTATGATTTTCTTCGCATCTAAATATGAAACTTCTCCACCTTCCTCGGCTATGACCAGCCTGCCTGAATCCCGAGATGCCAGCTCCTCCACACCGGTTGCCACCAGCGGAGCCTCAGGAAGCACGCAAGGCACAGCTTGTTTCTGCATATTACTTCCCATTAAAGCTCTGTTTGCATTGTTGTGTTCCAAAAAAGGAACCATTGAGGTTGCAATTGAAAAAGCTTGGTTGGCGGATACATCAATAAAATCAACCTCTTCGCGGGAGATACTGCCTGGCTCTGTCTTGATTCTGGCTTCAACCTTTTCTTCTTTTATTTTTCCATTTTCATCATAAGAAATTCCGGCATGCGCAATGTTATATTTTTCCTCTTCCAGCGCATTCAAATAGACAATCTCAGATGTCAGCTTGCCGTTTTTGACTTTTATGTAAGGAGTTTCAATAATTCCAAATTCATTTATTTTTGCATAAGTGGAAAGGTGTAAGATAAGCCCGATGTTCGGACCTTCCGGAGTATGAATGGGGCACACTCTTCCGTAGTGGGAAGGATGCACATCGCGAACTTCAAGCCCCGCGCGCTCGCGAGTAAGACCTCCGGGACCGAGCGCAGATAAGAGGCGTATGTGCTCGAGCTCCGCAAGCACATTTTCTTGATTCATAAATTGTGAAAGCTGGTTGGTGGTGAAAAATTCTTTGATACGGGCTTGAAGCGGTCTCTGGTTTATAATGGCGATAGGCATGGCAGTATCAACATCAATGATAGACATTCTGTCTTGAATATTTCTCTTGATTTGCATCATACCGGTACGCACTTTTTGCTGAAGTATTTCGCCGACAAATCGCACGCGCCTCTGGCCTAGATGGTCTATGTCATCAGGCTTTGAACCTGCCGTGTTGTTCAAAACAATAATATGTTTAATCACCGTCGCCAAGTCTTCCTTGGAAATAGTCCTTCTAGCTAAGGCCACCTCGTCCATAGGCTTTAAAAAGCGCTGATTAAACCTAAATCGTCCTACCGGAGAAAGGTCGTATCGCTCTGCCGTAAATAAAGAATCAATGAATTCTTTAGCATTTTCGGCTGTCGCCATGTCGCCGTCTCTCAAGCGCTTATAAATTTCAATATGAGAATCACTTAGGCTCTTTACCCCGTCTTTGGCCAAACAATTTTTTATAGTTTCTTCTATGATTGAGCTTAGTTCGGATTTATCCTCAAATGCCTTTAAAATCGCCTCATTGCTCCCGTAACCCATAGCGCGCAAGAGCGCTGTCGCGGGGAATTTTCTCTTCTTATCTATTCTTATGTAAATGCCCCCGTCGGTTTCTGATTCTATCTCAATCCATACTCCTCTCGCCGGAATAATTTTCGCTCCGAAATATCTGTTACCTTTGCTTTCTGATTCAGTAAAGAAAACTCCGAAACTTCGCGCGAGTTGTGGCACGATGACACGCTCTACTCCGTTGATAATGAAAGTTCCGTGATTAGTCATCAAAGGTAGCTCGGACATAAAAATCTCTTGTTCCTTTATGGTTCCTAAAATTTTATTGGTTAGCTTCACCCGCGCTTTTAAAAGCCCTTGGTATGAGAGCTTGTTTATTTTCGCATGATTCTCGTCATACTTGGACTCGCCGAGAGAAAAGGAAACGAAATCCAATTGAAATTTTTTTCCTGAATAGTCTGATATCGGAGAAAACTCCTTGAATACTTCGCCTATGCCCTGCTCTACCAACCACTTGAAGCTTTTTAACTGAGCTTCAATTAGGTTTGGAAATTCGACTAGAGGCTTTTTATACCTTGAGAAATACTTCTTCGGACGCGTTACTTCACTTATTTCTTTGGGCATATTTGATTAGGCCTAAATAAAGCAAAAAAACGAAAGAAAAACCAAAAAGACAACAGCGAAAATGCTTTTCTTCAGCTTCTTTATGTTTATTTAGAATGATTAAGTTAAAACCCTATTAATAATAACTAGCATATTAAACAGGATTGCATCCAGTACTCAATCAATGAATCTACCCTAGTATACTTATCCACAGAAAAATGTCAAATATTAACAGTTTTAGTCGCGCCTGCTATAAGAAGAAATCCACTTACCTTCAGAGGTAATCACTATGTTGAAATAAGAATATCCGTCCTCTCTGAAAGTTTTAATTTGTTCATCACTTAGAAAGGTCTTCATGTTAGCAATATCAGAAACAGTTAAGTCTTGAGGAGATTTTATAACAACTGCAGGCCATGTATATAACTTAATTTCTGAAGCTAAGTTTTCTGAAGCCCACCAATTATGAACAATGGGAAAGATAGAATCCGGATTTGAAACAGAATAAGGTAACTTAAGAAGAGTTGAAATTAAGTCAAACAGACTGACTTTTTTTTCTTCTTCAAGAAACTTAGTGTATCCAGAAATTCCATATTGCGAAAATTTGCCGTCTGTTCCAAAACCATAAAAAGAAAGATTGGCGTCTGATGTTTCCGATTTTAATTTTCCTAAATCACGAGAAAGTGCAGCTTGGTAGATAGCTTGACGCTTAGCTTCTACCACTGCTGGAAGACCAGCTTGCGCAGGAAGAGAAGACGTAGAATTCTTGATTTCAGTATTTACATCTATTTTTTTACTATCCAGTATCTGATCCTGAAGAATTTGAATCTCTGCCTCAAGTTTTTCTTGTTCTTGCTTATCTTTAATCACGACATATCCCCCACCCACTACTCCTACGCCCAAAACTACTAAAAGAATAATTACTAGCGGAGCAAAACCTTTTTGGTATTTCATATGCAATAAGTATAGACTATTTCTTTCGTTTCTTCCACATATCTATATCCTTATGATTTCCAGACAGCAGGACTTTGGGAACTTTGTAATTTTTGCCCCTATATTTTAAGACCTCCGGACGGGTATAAACTTCGCTCGTTGATACTCGCTCTTCTTCCAGGGATTCATATTTACCCAAGACTCCGGGAATCTGCCGAGATATGGAATCAATTAAAACCATCGCAGGTAATTCTCCTCCAGTTAGCACATAGTCCCCTATTGAAATTTCTTCCGCCCCGCCATTAGGATGGAGTAAACCTTTCAGAATTTTTAGCACTCTCGCGTCTATTCCTTCGTACCTACCGGAAATCATAATAATATCTGTATATTTTTTCGCAGACTTTTTTGCATATGCAGTATCAAACTTTTTACCAGACGTAGAAAATAAAATAATCTTTACTTTCTTTTTTGCATCTACGCTATAGCGTAGATTAATCTTAGAAAAAGCTTTGAGAAATAATTCCGGTCTTAATACCATCCCCGGCCCTCCACCGTAAGGCCGAGCATCTACCCTTTTCTTCGGCTCGCAAAAATCCATCGGGTTATAAAATTTTATTTTAATTTTCTTGTCCGCTATGGCGCGCCCAATAATAGACTCCTTGAGATAAGAATCAAACATCTCCGGAAAAATTGTTACTATATGAAAATTCACCTATATTCCCTTCAAGTCCTCCATCGCTTGGTCCACTGTTTTAAGCGAACTAGGCGCGCTTTGAGGCCTCATGCCCATGCCCCCCGCATGCCCCCCTTCTGGCCTTTGGCTGCCTTCAGGCTCATTTATCTTTAGATTAACTCGAGCGTTATTCTTCATACCAATAATTCGGAGAAGTGTGCGGATAGCCTTGGCGGTGTTGCCCATTCGGCCGATAATCTTACCCATGTCGGCTGGATTCACGGCGAGGGTAATGAGCACGCCCATCTCATCCACAGTCCGCTCTATCTTTACATCATTCGGATTATCAACCAGAGCCTTTACTACATATTCCAAAAACACCTTGTCTGCGTCTTCCATAGAATTCAAAAATTATTAAATCTTCTAATCATGCAGTGTTCGACTTTCTTACTGCTGTATCTGCAATTATACTTCACCTCGCCATAGCGGGGCAAGTTATTTTTTAGCCTTTAACTCTTTTCGCTTCTTGGTTGGTTTTTTCTTCGGCAGGACGTTTACATATTTACCCTTTATTACTTTATCTCGCACCAAGAAATTGTGCATTGTATCAGACACCTGAGCGCCCTTGCCCATCCAATACTTTATTCTCTCATTGTTGAGTGTCTTCTCTCCCGCTTTCGGATTGTAGGTGCCGAGAATTTCTAAAAACTTTCCACTCTTGGTGCTGTTCTTTGAATCAGTGAGAACCGCCCGAAACGCGGGGTCGTTCTTTCTGCCTATTCTCTGAAGTCTTATTTTTAACATGTTGTGAGTCTAACATAAATTATTTAAATTGCAATTAAAGTAGGAACGGCGTCGCCTGCAAGCAGACAACGCCGTTTATTCCGATCCCGAGCCCTAGAGCTCGGTGCCACCGTCGGGAAGCCGGTGGATAAAAGACTGAAGTAGAAATCCCGACTCATTGGGTTCGGGCTCCGGAGAGCACACGAGCCGACCCAAGTATGTGTGATAACAGCCCGCATACGGGTCGACGTTCCTGGCGCGAAGCGAGATCCATCGCCGGTTGGAGTCGTAAAAACCTCCCTGACTAACCGCCGCCTCCACGGCCTGAGCCCCTTGCTTCAGCAGGAACTCTGCCATAGCGGGGGTCAGTATGCGCCGAACCTCCTCGACGGTGCCCGTAGGCGTCGTGGAGGTCTCACGCCTCGTGTACTCCTCGAGGGGTCCCGGAGTCTGAATCCGGTTCCTTCCCGCGCAGCTCGCCAGCGACGCCATCCCCGCCACAAAAGCGACGGCAGCGATCACCTTGAGTACGAGAATAACCCAACCCCCCAGCGTCCGCTTCCCGCGAGGCTTCTTCGACCCCTCGATCTTCCTGTTGGGGTTGAACCCTTCAGGCACGAAGTCGGGTTTCGGCCTTTCAGACCGAGTGGCCGACCCCTTGCGAAGGCTCCCTCCTCCTTGCATCGGAGTGTCCGGCATATGTATCACCATCCTTGTCAAAGACGCATCTCTTTCTTGCCTTAAGTGGCAAGATATAAAGAGAACATACGCGCCGCAGTTCATATAAAGTATAGCATATTTAGGCTCTATTGTCAAGAAATAATTTTTTGTGCTATACTATAAGCGAATGAAAAACCAAACAAAAACAAAAAGGTCCACAGGCAAACTTCAGGGCATTATCTCTATCTCCTCCAAGGGCACTGGGTATGTGGCTACTGAAGGAGACCAGCAAGATCCGGAAATAGACTTCAGGCATCTAAACACCGCGCTGCACGGAGATTTAGTGGAGATAATCTTGCACCCAAAGGGGTCTGGACGCCAAAGCGCGGAAGTGTTAAAGATAGTTACAAGGGCAAAGGTTGGTTTCGCTGGAATATTGGAATCAGACCCCGCCAGGGACGGGGCAAGAAATAACATATTCTTCGTAAAACCAGACGATACGAAAATGTATACGGACATCCTCATACCAAAGGAGGCTTTAAACTCTGCTCGAGCCAACCAAAAAGTCTTTGCGGAAATAGTTTCTTGGAAGGACGCAAGCAAGGCCCCGATAGGAAAAGTGGTTAAAATTTTAGGAAACCCAGGAGATAATGACACAGAGATGCACGCCATAGCCATGGAGAAGGGTTTTGATTCGGAATTCCCTAGAAATGTAGAGCTAGAGGCAAAGAAAATTTCCGCCCAAGGCGGACCAGCCTCGGGCTGGAAACAGGGCGGAATCCAGGTAAAAGACTGCGAAGGCCGCAGAGATTTCAGAAAAACTTTGACTTTTACCATTGACCCTGAAGACGCAAAAGATTTTGACGACGCTATTTCTTTTCGCGAACTGAAAGGAAGCGACTCCGAGAGCGGCGGGGTAAGCTATGAAATAGGCATTCATATTGCGGACGTATCGCACTATGTAAGAACAGGTAGCATGCTAGATAAAGAAGCGAAAGAAAGAGGAACCTCGGTATATTTGGTAGACCGCACCATACCGATGCTGCCAGAAATACTTTCTAATGATTTGTGTTCATTGGTACCGAACAAAGACAGGCTCACCATAAGCGCAGTTTTCATGATGGATAAAAATGCAAAAGTGAAGGATGAGTGGTTCGGCCGGACTGTAATACATTCTCAAAAAAGATTCACCTATGAAGAAGCGGAAACATGTATCAAGAAATCTGGCGCCCCCCTTCACACAGAGCTTTCCATTCTAAACAACCTGGCAAAACTTCTTACAGCGGAGCGGTTTCGCAATGGAGCTATATCCCTAGAGCAAGAAGAAGTAAAATTTATACTGGATGAAAAAGGAACTCCGCTTAAAGTAATAAAAAAAGAACGCGGTGATTCAAATAGATTGATTGAGGAATTCATGCTCCTCGCAAATAGAAAAGTGGCAGAATTAATCAATCAAT
>Ga0209542_10004866_pt1 | contig 27299 bp, 28 predicted proteins | sample RifCSPhighO2_01_FD_184028 | JGI IMG/M metagenome (GOLD analysis project Ga0209542, IMG submission 184028) | Soil microbial communities from Rifle, Colorado - Rifle CSP2_plank highO2_0.1 (SPAdes) (version 2) | ecosystem: Environmental > Terrestrial > Deep subsurface > Rock core/Sediment ...
ACAGTGGAGATGCATCGTTTCAACAAAGTGACGGGAACTCCTTTGTCACTAATGTTGCCATTGGTGGTCATGCAGGAGAGATGACCAAACCCTAAAAATCGGCCCCCATTCGCGTTTCGCGCGGGTGGGGGTTTTTCATTTTCCCAAACTATGCTGTAATGCAGATATGAAACGCTTCTTGTTTCTCATAGTCGTACTCTGCGCAATGACAGCGATCGCTGCGGTTCTTTTTTTCGCGAGTTCGTTCTCATTTTCATCGGCAACCCTCCCGATTGGAGACATACAACCAATCCAAACCCCTGCCCCATCTCCCTCGCCCCCGGCACGCTTCACGCTTTTGTTTGCAGGAGATATTATGCTTGATCGCGGAGTTGAATACAAACTCAAACAGAACGGAGCAGACTGGAAATTTCCTTTCCTGCTTATTGCAGACGAGTTGCGCAAGGCAGACATGGTGTTTGCGAATTTGGAAAGCCAGATTTCAGACAAGGGGTATAACGTGGGGAGCATCTATTCTTTCCGCGCAGACCCTGCTTCTCTTGAGGGGCTTGTGTTTGCCGGAATTGATGTGGTATCGGTTACCAATAATCACAGTTTTGACTACACTAAAGCCGCATTTTCGGACTCTTTACTACGGCTTCAAGCAGCCGATATTGCATACACAGGCGGAGGGCAGAATATCGCGGAGGCGCGAGAGCCAGTGATCAAAGATATCCAAGGCACGCGCATCGGGTTTTTGGCATATTCCTCGTTTGGCGGCGCGAGCTGGCAAGCAACCCAAAACCAGTCCGGAATTCTCTTTATGGACGAAAACAATCTCGACCAACTTCAAATAGATATCCAACGAGCAAAGCAGAAAGCGGATATTCTTGTGGTATCCATTCATGCGGGGAACGAGTACCAAAAATATCCGACTGCTTTCCAGCAAGAATTCGGGCGCAAAGCGATTGATGCGGGGGCTGATTTGGTAATCGGGCACCACCCTCATGTCACCCAACCCCTAGAACAATACAAAAACGGCTGGATCGCGTATAGCTTGGGAAATTTTATCTTCGACCAGGCGTTTTCTGCAGAAACAATGCAGGGAGCAATTCTGCAAGTAACTTTGCTCGACAAACAAATTACACAAGTGGAACTTCGACAAACAAAACTCAACGAGAATTATCAAGTGTATTTCCCATGATCATGGAATGCGGGGCGGCACATTGTTATTTGGAACACGGATATTTTCTTACTAGAAAATTCCTCGTGCTTGCGCCAGTCGCGCGCGCAAGGTTCCAAATAACAATGTGCCGCCCCGCATTCCATTTTATCCCGACAAGAATTCAATAATAAAACAGCCCCGACCTTATGTCGGGGCTGTTTTATCTCTATTTCTATCCCGCGAGCCGCAATTCATCAATATAGTATTCGCCGCCGTTTTTTTGGACGGTAATCAACTCCAATTGTTTTTGCAAGCCATCAGCTCCCACCATGGCCACCTGAAAACGTACACGTCCTTCTTCCATAACACCCAAAAGCTCAATCTCGTAATCCGTAAAATTATCCGTAAGTTTTAATCCTGCTTGGCGCATTTGAACTTCTGCCTGCTCGGTCAAGAAAAGCTTCGCTTTTCCTTCTTTGCCATCAATCCGAAGCGCAAGAAATTCTTTTAGCGCGTTCTCTGCCCGGGCGCGTTCAAGTTCCTGCTGCTGACGTTCAATTTTTTGCTCCACCGCAGGCAAACGTTTTGCCTCCAAGCGCTGATACTGCCAGAACAAAATCAGCTCTCCCGCCACGAGAATCACAATTCCTATTGCCAATGGTTTTACCGCTCCTTTCATAGATTATGGTCTTACAAGCATGAAGGCATACGGATTGCCGCGGAAAATAATATCCGCGTGACCGTAATTTCCAGAACCATCCAATCCCCAGTTGATGTTATTGGCATTGGAACTGTCCAGCCAAAGCTGAATTGCGTCTCCGCTGTATAGGAATTCCATTGTGTCTCCGTAGATATACAATTTTTTCACGGATCCAGACGGCACAACAAAGCTCTTGTTCGCAAAATCAAACATTACCGTAGTCGGAGAAGCGCCAAGATTTGCGGTCGCGGTGTCCAGTATCGTTCCGTTTTCATCTTTAAGTGTTATTGCCTCTGTGTTTCCATCTTCCTGCAGCGCGCTCTGGCTGATTGCAACTGTTAAGCTATTGCCCTCCTCATTCGCGAATGTCACATCAGCCAGTCCATTATTTGTCACGTCAAACACTGCAAGCAGAGTAGAGGGTCCCGGAATCAGCGTTCCATTGGGAGAAGCTGTGTTAATTCCAAATTTCAACACCGAAGAAACGTCTGGGGACGCAACGCTAAAACTGATTGCAAAATCAGAATCATTCGTATTTTGCGCGGAATCGCGGCATCGCACATAGTATGTGTATGTCTTTCCGTCGCTCAAGCCGCGCAAATACCCCTCGTGGCGCGTGCCTTGCGCGTTCACCTGATCCATGGCACCCCCCGCCTTGGGGTCGTAGGCGATTCCTGGTTGTGTCGCGTACAGGCATCGCGCCGTTTCATCCGTTGACAAGGAAAGCGTCACTTCTTTCGTTCCAGAGGACAATGTTCCTGCGGGTTTTCCATCGGAACGAACGGGAGTCGCGGCATCGATAATTGCAAATCCGTTGTCGCTCTGATCAAAAATCTGCTGATTTAAGGTTTCCAGAATTTTGACCCTGTATTCTCCCGGAGCAATCGTTTGACCAAGCGAATCTTTGCCGATCGTCCAATCAAACAATCCGTCGTTCGCCGTCTGAAACGCAAGCGTGTAGCGAGCGATACTCTCTTTCATGAGGTAGATATCCAAGGGACCAACGGACCCAGCTGAATTCCACTTAATTTGATATGACTTGGCTAGTTCCAGCTCTTCGCCTCCGTTGGGAGATGTCAATGCGAGCGATTTGTCGCCCGCAACAAGAAGAATGCTTTGCCCTGTCGCTTTGTTCGCTTCAATCGCGGCGCCAGATCGCGCGCCCGTTCCTCTGACCGTGATATCAACTCTTATAGTGTCGATTTCCGAATCTCCGTCAATGGCCGACGAAGAGACGTCTCCGATCACCCGCACCGCAACCGTTTTCCCGTCTGTCAACCGATATGTAGTTTTCCAGTGATTATTGGTATCCCCCAAGAACGAAGAACCGCCTCCCACTTTCGTATCTCCAATCATCAAGTACACGTTTTTAAGATCATCCATTGCCCGGAACGCGTCTTTGCTCCCGTCAAAATCCACACGAATATCGTCAAGGATAACATCTTCATGGAACGCGGAAACATTCAGCGACGCAAGTGTCGCGCCAGATGAAGGAACCTTCAATTGATCCTCGAGCCGATTCCACCCAAGATCAAACGTTCCTTTCGCGTGCTCTTTCGTAATGTGAAAAACATCGCTTTGATATGTCTGATATGCGTTGCCAACCAACACACTCATAGCAATGCGGAAATCTCCTTCCACGTTCGGCACATAAATGGTTTGCGCGCCGTCATTCGGAGTATTGTATGCGAGATGCCATCCTTCGCCTCCATCGTTTCGCTCAAGCTCAATCACGCTTACATTCGCGGTCGCCGGGATGCCAACGCTCGTCCAGTTGATGGTGTGCACAGACCCCGTTTCCCATATAACCCCCTTTGCCGGCGTTCTAATGGTAATCGAAGGAGATTCGCTTGTCGGCACTGAAGGGACAATGCTGAATGGAGCGTCGCTCTTATCTGATACGACACGCGTTCCAGAATCATTTGAACTTACCATAACTGACATGGAGTTTTTTGTGGCATCAAGCGTTGTTCCAAAATTCCGCGCAAAGGATTCCACGAAATCTGCAGGGATAGACCATGCGTAGTATCCTCGATTTGCTTCAACATCCGCTAATTCATACCCTTTCCCTCCGATAGCATACCCGATATGCACGCTTTTTACTCCGTGGGACATCCACCGAATTTGATGCGTGCGTCCTTCTTCCAGGACTTCCCCTCCGTTCGGCGCAACCACGGTAATTGACTGCTCCATGGGAACAGAGCATGTACCCGAAGGCGCAGAGACGTTCCCCACGACATAATTTGAAATGTATTCTGCGTCTGACGAGGAGATCATTCCGTCTCCATTCACATCCGCCCGCCACTTCTGATCGTCCGTAAACGTGCGGTTACCCGCAACGTATTGAGCAATAAATTGACTGTCCACAATCGTAATCACCCCATCCATGTTTACATCTCCCAATATGCAGGAAGTTATTGTATTTTGCAAAGAAACAATACTAAAATAGTTATCGCTTTCATCAAACACATTCCCGTTCATTGCACTGCTTATTCTGATTCGATAGTCGTTTCCCTCCGAAATCTCCGCGGGAATCGGCCAATAGGTAAGATGCTGGGTAACGTTTCCACTCTGCGATATTTGAGCGTTCACATTTTGAATGCCCATACTCCGCTGAAATACCCCTCCCTTATACAAAGCGAGATTAAATCCGGGAATCTCTTTAACCGAAGACCATCTGATCTCCATCTGGATAGGGGGCCCTGCTTTCCACGTTTCCCCTCCGTTCGGAGAGAGAATTTTGATGCTTGGGCTTGGCAATAGCGTCTGCGAAGCAACAATACTAATGTACCCATCGCTCTCATCGAAAACGCGGGTATTACCTTCGACCATCGTTAATTGAAGCTTGTATGCTCCCGCTTTTATTGCGGAAGGAAGCGTTACTGTCGCTTCATTGAACAGAAAGGCAGGATTCATGCCAACAGATATTCCATCTCCATGCGGGTTCAAAACATTGAGCGCAAAGATATTTGTATTATCCATCAGCACCGCATATATTTCCCGTCCTTTTTCAGGAACCCATCCCGTCCATTGTATGGTATGTTGCTCGCTTAAAGACCAACTTTCCCCTCCGTTCGGAGAGAGAATTTTGATGCGAGAGGTTGAGGGATCGGTAGGTAGTTGAAGTCCTGATCCAAAAATCTGTAGCTTTGCATCACTGTCATCGGCAATGCCCATGTGTGTTACATTCGCGATCCTTCCTGTAACTGAAATCCGATAGTCATCGCCCGAACGCACGTCGGAAGGAACAGTAAATACATATCTCGTTTGAGAAGCTGAAAGTATGTCTCCGGTTTCAGGATTTAGATTTCCCACCGAATATATCCGGAATGGACTCACTGACGTATCCTCAAGATAGAAAGCGAGTCCGGTAATTGGCACATTATTTCTATTTTCCCATGAAACAGTGTAGGTTTTCCCCGCGTAGAGCGTAGGCGCCCCTTCATTGAAGTTTGTCAGCACAAATCCATCCCGTCCTTCGTCAATCAGTGCTGGCATTGTTCCGATAATAGGCGGGGTAGTCCCGATTGGATGAGAAACGCCGCAACCGTACAGCGCGTTCAGTTTTGCCCGCGTGCTCACTCCCACAAAGCCGGTTCCAAATTTCAAGCCATTGGGAGTAAGGATTTCATTTTTGTATCTCTCTTGAAAACCAACCACAGCCGAGGCAATTGCTTCGTTAAATTCAAAAGGCCCGTCCGGATTCGCGGTTGCTCTCATCAGCCCGCTTTCTTTTACAAAGGCCTCGTACAGAGCTTTCACCTCTACCCCTTTATCGCCGAAGCGAAGATTGGAGCTGAATGTGTGGCACCAAGGCGGTGGAGCAACCGTAGAAGTCGGCATTGTTGTATACGTCGGCACCATTGGATAGTTGATGCCAGTTGAACCCGTATTCTGCAACTGTTGCACCTGTACCTGCAATTGATTCAAAATCTTCAAAAGCGACTGGACCTGCACGCTTAATTCTTCTATTGTTGGTGTCGTCTGCGCGTACGCAAACCCTGCCGTGCCCGCAAGCAAACTGATACCCACAAACCCTGCGAGAAACATTTGGATGATTCGTTTCATTTGTTTTATTTATTACGCCTTCTTATTCTACGCTCATTATATAAATACCTGTTTGATCGGAAGCTACCCATTTGCCGTTGACATACTGGCCGATAAAGAATTCCACATCTCCATTGGTAATACTGCTTGGCAGTGTCCACGCAAAGCTTTCTTGATCTTTGGGAACACTTTTAATCTTTACCCAATCTGGCGAGGGATAATATTTGTAGTAAATCGAAACGTTCGCGCCCGGAAGCCGTGCCGTAGTCCATTTGAACGTAATCGTAGAACCAGGCCGCACCGAAGAGCCACCCTTAAAGGAGCTGTGATCTTCAGCTCCGGCAAAGAAGCAGCTTCTTTTGAAATATTCACCATTCTCTTATCGGACGCAAGCCATTTCCCGTTGGAATAGTACCCTCCCACAAATATCTCAACATCTCCGTTCAATCCCGAAGGAATTGTCCATTCATAGTGATACGGAGTTGCTTGCGCGGGATAATAGGGAACTCCGATCACTCGTTGCCACCCCATTGCTGGATTTGGATCTTTGTAGTAAAAACGCAATGTGGTGTTGGGCAGATTTACCGCACTCCAAGAAAGAGTCATTTTCGAACTCGTAATACTGGCGCCAGCCGCAGGACCCAAGATGGTAATATCCGGAGTTTTGATCATAATAGAGGCGCTGTCATACGCAAGCCACTCTCCGTTATAATATTGTCCCATCCAGATCGTAGCGTCCCCGGAAATAGTAGTCGGAATCGTCCAATCATACTTCCCATTTTTTTTGGGTACGGTTATGATTTTCTTCCATTTATCTCCTGCGCCGTCATTGTAATAAATAGAAACATTCTGCCCGGGAAGATTTTCCGTAAGCCAGACAATCCTAATCTTATCCGAATATGCAAAACTTGCGCCATTTAAGGGCTGATCAATCTCAATATCTGGTTCGGGGGCTGCTTTTGCAATCCCCGACATGTGCGCAACAAGAAACATCAAACCGAGGCTAAGAAAAATGATGCCTCCCACCACACCAACAGATGCTTGAATAATTCGATTCATACTAGTAATTATTTGCTTTTCTATATCCTACCACAAATATCACCAGCCAGCTATCCCAACCCGCCCAATATAATCGTAATTGAAGTAGCCGCAGTCCATTCGCCAGATACAAGCGCTCTTACCTCAACCGTCACTTCCCCCATTTTTAAGAGAGAATACTCGGGATCAGGCGGCCCAAGCCAAAGCACTCCGTCTGAACTCTCTTTGGTCGTAACCAGCACGCCATTCTGAAAAAACTGATATTGGTATTTCGTAGCTCCAGACAGCGGCTTTGCCGTAAAACTGTACCAGTTAGGATCCCCGTACGAAAGCGTTTGTCCGTCTACAGGAGCCTCGATTATCAAAGGATTTATTATCCCAGAAGCCGTAAGACTTTTTCCTTTCTGAATTTCTCTGTCAAAGTCAGCGTACAAATCCCACCAATTCCGAAGCAATGTTCCATTGCGAGAAATGCCATTTTCATATCCGGGCAAGTTTTGCATCCACCACGCATAGAAACCTGCTTCCGTGCATCCCCACGCAGAACATGTGAAAGTTCTGGAAGCTCCCGATCCATCGGGATGCCAATCCTCGCATTTCGTGGTTACGAAATCTCCATGCGTATAATGGTAATCACGGGTCGCATTGGGCGGGAAATGAGTATTTCCACAAACCCACTGGCCGGGTTCTTCATTGAAGTGTTTCCCCACAAAATTATACCAAAACAATGCATTATCCGCGTAGCCGAACAAATTTTCCAATTGATGCATGTGATCATGCAAAGCGTTCTCGTAACCTCTCGTGTAGTTGTAGTTATACATTGTGTAGGTGGAGGCGCATTTGGGCAAATCGTCTGATCTTTCGCTGTTGCTCACGTCGCCATACGTTCGATAGTTCCAATAGGCCTGGATACCAGTTCCCATAGACATATTACTCTCCACGGGCTCGATGTTTCTATAGTGATATCCCCATATCCATACCTCCTTCACGCCGCGGTTATCCACATAGTCGCAGATATTAACGTCCTGCGTTAACATTTTCACATAATCGGGCCGATAGATGCCAGGATTCCAAGGCACTTGAGTTGATGACAGCGGCATTGCTTTAAGAAATTCCTTCGATTCTTGAATCGAAAAATCCAAATAGGGCTTCGCTGCCGAATTTTTATATCCTTTATATTTCGTGCCTTCCTCCATACCCGCGAGCGTAGAGTTCGAGAGGTTTGATACTCTCGATCGCATCGTCGTGATACTCTCATTTGTTCCCGTAATCTCGCCGTCAAGGTTTGAACTTGAAATCTGCAATGGGAAATATTTTAGTTCAAGAATAGGCACTGACACAGGAGTAAAGCCCGCGACTGGCGTAGGACTTGGAGAAGGAATAATCGTGGGAGTAGGACTCGGTTTTGGCGTGGGAGTAGCTGTAGCAATCGGGGTTGGAGTTGGGGTAGGACGTAAAGTCATCGTTGGAATAGGTGTTATCGTAGCAGGAGGAACTTGTCCCGCATATACGGTGAAAGACCGCGAATTACTTCGTCCACGCTCATTCTCCGCATACACTTCGTACGATAAAGGAGGAACCGTAAACAACTCAAAACCGCAAGAAGGTTTGAGATAATAGCATTCAGGATTAATAACACTTGGCACCTGAAAACGCAGTGTTACGCCGTCATCTGAACGTATTCCCGAAAGGACCCCTCTTCCCAAATGGATATGATTGTTTTCTTGAGAGAAACCAAACCCATTGATCGTTACCAACGTTCCCACCGGCCCATAGAGAGGATCCATACCAGTAATCCTGATTGGGCCGTTGTCGCCCCCTCCCGGAGGGCAGCCATACAGTTTATTCAGCATTGACTTGGTTGCTTCTCCCACAAATCCTGTACCTCTTTGAAGTCCAAAAGGAGCTAGAATTTCAGATTGATATTTTTCCTGGAAAGCGATAACCGCAGCTCTTGTGGATTCTCCAAACTCGTTATTTCCTTGTTGTTCTTGATCAGCGATGAAAAACCCTTCTCTCTCAAGCGCGTATTGGATCAACCATGTTTCGATGCCGCGGCCTCCAAAACGCAAATTTGTATAAAACGTATGACACCACAGGAAACCTGATTCCCTGATGGTATCTATATTGCCGGTCGGCGTTGGCGCAAGAGCGGGAGCAGCGCTCGCACTTGACGATGGCGACCCCAACCCAGTCGCCTGCCCTTCTTGCATTGCTTGCAGTTGCTCGTGCAACTGTGCCACTATTGCCAAAAGATTTTGAATTTGAAGCTGTAAGCTTTCCAGCGAAACATCCTGACCTTTTACCGTACTTGGCATGGAACACGCGATACTGACTGCAATAATTCCTGCAAACAATCTTGCCAGAATCTTTTTCATTATATTATTGTAAAACCCTACCGATTGTTAAAAATTACGACTTGTTTGGTTATTTAAAACAGTATACCACCTCCGTCAAAAACAAAAAGCTGTGGGTTACCCCAACAGCTCTTTGACAATCGCGTTTACTTGGTTGCCATCTGCCCTTCCTTTCACTTTTGGCATTGACGCGCTCATGACTTTGCCCATATCTTTGGCGCTTGCCGCGCCAGTTTGCTCGATTGCTTCCTTCACCAGCTTTCGAATTTCTTCTTCTGGTAATTGCTCTGGCAGGTATTTGCGCAAAACAGCCATTTCCTCTTTTTCATTCTGCGCCAGTTCAGGCCTGCCGCCTTTTTCAAATGCTTCCGCCGCCTCGCGCCGCTTTTTTACTTCAGAAGAAATAACCTGCTGGACTTCCTCATCGGTAAGCTGACTTTTTTCATCCAGTTCTTCTGCCGACATATTCTCATTCTGTTTTGCGATGCCGCTTCTCTTTTCGATTTCTTTATTGGCAATCGAAGACAACAGCATGCGCAAAGTACCCATCGTTACCGTATCTTTCTGACGCATGGCATCTTTGAGATTATCCTTCAATTGTTGTTTGAGCATACAAAATGCCAAAAACGCAGCTATTCTTTGCAGATGCGTTTTCGTATTAAATCTTCCCCATTTTCTTGTCGTATTCGTAAATCTTCTTTTTCTCGATCCTTCGCAACGCCGCCTTTTTAAGCTGCTCCCCGCTTTTTGGCTTGATGTAAAACACTCGCCCCTTTGCCGCTTTTAAGATTCCGCTTTCTCTCATGCGCTTGGTAAAGCGCCGAATAACGGACTGATTATTTTCTTTTTCTTGTCTGGTGATATAAATTGCCATAATTTATGCGATGATAATTTCTTGCTGGGCCATGAGATGAAGATGAATATGGCCAATTTCCTGGCCGCCTTCTTTTCCCACATGCATTTGCAGTTTGTACCCTCGCAAGTTGTATTGTTGAGCGACCTTTTTTGCGGTTAGTAAAAGACCTCCCATCAGATTGATATCTTTCTCGCCTGCTTCCATTAACGATTCTATATGCGCTTTCGGGATGACGAGAAAATGCGTAGGAGCTTTTGGCCGGATATCGGGAAATACGAGAAAATTCTCGTCTTCAAAAATGATCTTCGCGGCGATTTCCTTATGCGCGATTTTGCAAAAGATGCAATCCATTTTGTTATCTCTTTAGACGTTTCTTCAACTCATCCACCAAGTTTTCCATTTTCACGGTTTCCTGCTCGCCGGTTTCCATTTTGCGAACCACCACAGCGTTTTCAAGCACTTCTTTTTGTCCCAAGATAATCGTGTACTCGGCTCCTAATTTATCGGCTCGGCCCAATTGAGTTCGGAGGGAATCTCTTCCCAACGACTCTGCCACAGAAATTTTTGCTCTGCGGAATTCCTCAAGGATTTTTAAACTCTTTTTCTTTGGCAAATCACCCAATTGAGCCAGAAACACGCGGGGTTTTGCCTCTTCCATCGCAAGTGTGCCCCGGTCTTTCATAATGGCCATAATGCGCTCCACGCCGGCTGCGGCTCCGGAAGCCGCGATTTCTTTTCCGCCAAGAATTTTAAGTAAATTGTCATACCTTCCTCCTCCCACAAGCGCGCTTCGCTGCACAATTTCTCCTTGCTCATCTACTACTTGAACAGTCCGGTCAGAAAAAATCTCGAACACGGTTTTGGTATAGTAATCCAAGCCGCGCACCAGATAAGGGTCAAGATGATAAGGAAGATCCGCTTCGTCTAAAAACTCCAGCAAGGATTTGAAGTGCGCCTTGCACGAATCGCACAAGTGATCAATAATCTGGGGCGCTTGCGCCTTGATGCGCTGGCATTTTTCTTCTTTACAGTCTAACATGCGCAGAGGATTTTGCCGCATGCGCCTTCGGCAATCCGCGCACAAGGAATTCGCCCTCGGTCGCAAATAATTCGCAAGCAGTTTCTTGTAATATGGGCGGCACTGGCTATCTCCAATGCTGTTTACTTCAATGATCAGATGCGAAAATTTCAATTCTTTAAGAATCGCGTAGAATATCTGGATAATTTCAGCGTCTATGGCCGGAGATTCCTCGCCAAATACCTCAAAATCCACCTGATGGAATTGACGGAATCGTCCTGCTTGAGGATGCTCATAACGGAACAATGGCCCATACGTATACAGTTTCACGGGCTGGGGCATATTCAGCATGCCATGCTGCACATACGCGCGCGCGATTCCCGGGGTAAACTCCGGACGCAACGCCAGCTCGTCTCCGCCCTTGGTCTTTAACGTAAACATCTGCTTTTCTACGATATCAGTCGTTGCTCCCGTACTTTTTTCAAAGAGCGCGGCATCTTCGAGAACAGGTGTTTGAATACGACCAAATCCATAGAATCTGGCGATATCGTTTACAATCTCATAAACTTTTTCGTAATATGCGTAATCTTCCGACAAAATGTCGTGCATGCCCGAAGGCGTTTGGTATTTAATCTTTGCCATATCTTTAATATATTGGTGTCTTAATTGCGCCGAAATCTCCCAGAGGGAACACTCGCAAGAAAACCTTTCCGATAATATTCTCTTTGGGCAAGTCTCCCCATTGGCGGGAATCGGCAGAATGCGCGCGATTGTCGCCCATTACGAAATATTCATTTTCTCCGAGCGTTTCTTTCACCGATCCCGATGTTTGCCGCATTTCCAAATACGATTCTTCCGGATTCATAGTTTTGCCTTCTTTACTTATAAAAATCTTGCCATCTCCTATTTGGACCGTTTCTCCGGGCAAACCGATGATGCGTTTGATATACTTTTGCGATGGCTCGTTCGGATATTTGAATACGATGACGTCTCCACGCTTTGGCTCGTGAAAACGATAGCTTATCTCATCCACAACAAGATAGTCTAAATTGTGAAAATTCGGCTCCATGGAGCTTCCCCGCACCAAAAATGGCTGGAAGACAAAAAGTCGAAGAGCAATCACAAGCGCAAACGCAATAAGCAAGATTTTGCCTACCTCCCAAATAAAGGTAAAGGTATTTTTCATAGCTACGTGTGCATGATACCAAAAAACTCTCTTTTATACAACTCCACCCACAAAACTCTCGATATTCTCTCTTCCATCTCCTGAATTGCCCAAAATCCCCATCAATGCAACAATACGAGATATGGAACAACCTTTTCTTATCGTTGGACTGGGGAATCCAGGGCCAACGTACGAACAAACCCGCCACAACACTGGGTTTCTCGCTCTCGAGCGGATCAAACAACAGTATGAATTACCTCCTTTCAGTCATGAAAAATATTCCAACTCTCTCATGGCAAAAGGCATGATTCACCACACCTCTGTTATTCTCGCCAAGCCCCAAACATTTATGAACAATTCCGGGCTGGCGGTTGCCTCGCTCTGCAAATCCACGGGCATTCCCCTTGAGCGCCTTATTGTAATTCATGACGAAGTTGATCTTCCGCTTGGAAGCATACGCATCGGCAGAGGCCACGGGTCGGCAGGACATCGGGGTGTGGAGTCTCTCATTGCGCATCTTGGTGCCAAAGAATTTACGCGCGTGCGCGTGGGCGTGCAAAAAGATCAAGAAAAGCCGCAAGATACAGAATCCTTTGTGCTATCCAAGTTCTCGAAACAAGAACAAGACCTGTTGGAAAAAGTTTTAGATGTTGTCGCTCAAGGCATCCCGATTCTCTTGGAGCAAAGCCCCGAGCGCGCGTCTGATTTCTGCGCAAAAAAATTGGGCGAGACGTAGCCGTCTCGCCCCTTAAAGCCATCCTAACACACCTCTTTTAGGAGATGGGACACCATAAGCTGATATCCAAATCCCCTCACATTTCCGATTGAAATACCTCCCGTTTTTTCCATCCTTTTATTAGTCCCCGCCACGAGGACTTTCAGACCTCTCGGATCTGAAAAGTCCTCATCCCAGATCAACTTATTCAATTCCTCATAAGAGCAACTCCTTCGTCGATTCCTCCAAAGATATTCCACCAGCTTTTTCTGGCGGGCTGTCAGATCAATCCCCCCTATCCTTGCCTCCAGCGCTGGATCATCTGCCAGAGCAACAATACCACCCAAAGGAAAACGTCCTTCTGCTCTCCTGACAATCGCGTGGATTCTCGCGATTACGCATAGGAAAGATTCGTGCGGCAGAAGACGAGAGCATTGAATATAGTTATCTGCTTTCGCCGAGAACCCGCCATCGCCCAGACAAGCTGCCAGCCGCAAGTTATCTTGATCCGCGGCCACTGATCCCAGCCAGTCCAAACAAATCAAAGGAATTTGAGGGTTTAATCCTTTGATTCTCCGGATATCAGCAAGTCCCTCCTTTAGCTCTGCAGGCATCCAGAAGAGAATAAACCGGTATTGAGGAGTGTCCTTCTGACGCAAAAGATTCAGACACTCCCCCAAGGAAATGTTGCGGAGCAACGCCTCCAGCATGGCTCCGGACCCCATAAACAGCTGAAATCCGTCACGAAGCTGTTCGGGCAAATTGATACCAAGAGCTTCGGCCATACTTCCGCCTCCCAGACGTTGAAATTTTGCTTTATTTTATACAATTTGCTACACTTGTCAAGACATGGGTCAAGACAACCAAAGAACTCCTGCGTTGATTGCTTCCATCACCCCCTATTTCTTGGAAAAGGGGAATGTTTGGTTTCAAGAGAATATGGATAAAGTTATATCCGCGCGAGCCAGCCAGCAGTTTTTTCAAGATAATACGATTTTGTTAGAACCTCATTTGCAATTCCGCGTAAGCGATCTCTTGCGAATGCTCGATGAACTTGGATACGAAAAAGTCCTCGAAGTGCGAGACATGGGAGAATTCAGTTCCCGCGGGGGAGTAGTAAACGTATTTCCCATTAATATAAACGCGGCAATCCAGATTGAATTTGTCGGCAATACCATCGAGGCCATAACCCCTCTTCCCATCAAGGTGGAGAATGCGGAACAAGCGCGGAAAATTCTGCAGAAACTCCTCAAATCCCACAAGATTTTTTCTGATCTCAAAGGATTAAAGCCCGGAGATTATCTCGTGCATTTAGACCACGGAGTGGGACGCTTTGGCCGCATGGAAGAAATGCAATTCGGAGAACGAAAGGAAATGTACTATGTGCTGGAATACGCCGCAGAGGATATCTTGTTTGTTCCCCAGCATTTGGAGCGCAAGCTTTCTCGCTATGTTGGTTTTGCCGATCCGCACATTTCGAGATTAAGCTCCGCCGTTTGGCAAAACACCAAACGCAAGATGAAAGAAGACGTAGAAAAGCTCGCCCGCCAATTATTGGAGGTGTATGCGAAACGCACCGTTGCCGCGCGGCCCTCGTATGCGCCAGACCCCGAGATTGAAGAAAAACTTGCGCATTCTTTTCCTTATCAGGAAACTCCAGACCAAAAACAAGCCATTGAAGACATCTATGAAGATTTGTCTCAAACAGAACCTATGGATCGTATCGTCTGCGGAGATGTCGGCTTTGGCAAAACAGAAGTCGCGCTTCGCGCGATCGTGCGCGCGGTAGTCAATGGATATCAAACCGCTTTGTTGGCTCCCACCACGATTTTGGCATATCAGCATTTTCAAACATTTACCGAACGCTTGAAGGACACCCCGCTTCGCATAGCTCTTCTCTCGCGTCTGCAATCGCTAAAAGAACAAAAAACGATTCTCCAAGAACTCGAACGAGGAAGCATTGATATTGTTATTGGCACGCATCGCCTGCTCTCTGCCGATGTAAAATTCCAAAAACTGGGGTTGTTGGTTATTGACGACGAACAGCGTTTTGGTGTGAAGCAAAAAGAGAAATTCCGTGAATTTCGGACTGAATTGGACGTGTTATCTCTTTCGGCCACGCCCATTCCCCGCACGCTGTATATGGCAATGTCTTCTCTGAAAAAGATCAGCGTTATTCAAACTCCGCCCGAAGGCCGTCTGCCGGTAAAAACCAGAATATTCAAGTGGTCAGATGAAATCATCAAGAAAGCGATTACCGAAGAAATCCATCGGGGCGGACAAATATATTATCTTCATAATCGAGTAGGAACAATCGAACGGGTAAAGACATATTTGCAAAAGCTGGTTTCTAAAGCCACCTTCGGAGTGGCGCACGGGCAAATGAATGAAACGCAACTTATTAAGCGTATCGAATCGTTCCGCAAAAAAGATTTTAATGTATTGCTGGCGACAACGATTATTGAAAATGGCATTGATCTGGCGAACGTAAGCACGATTATTGTGGATGATGCCACTCGTCTGGGCTTGGCTCAAACCTATCAGCTCAAAGGACGCGTAGGAAGATCGAGCACCCAATCTTTCGCGTATTTTTTGTATGATGGGCATTTATCAGAAAAAGCGACGCTTCGGCTTCAGGCACTCAAGGAAGCGGAGGAATTGGGTTCTGGCTACCGCATTGCCATGCGAGACCTGGAAATTCGCGGAGCCGGCAATATCCTAGGGAAAGAGCAGGCAGGAAGTGTCAATGCCGTCGGGCTCAATCTCTACTGCCAGATGTTAAGCGAAGCGGTGGAGAAAATGAGGCGCACTTCAACGCAAGACACAAACAAAAATTTGTCGGCAGGACAAATGAAACTTATATAAAAACGGGGAGGCGCACGCCTCCCCTTAATAATCCTCCCTCTATCTGATTATTGAATTTGCATTGTGATTGTGCGCCCCGCCGGGAACAATGGCGGCTTGGCGATTCGGGTATTTCCTCTGTGCCCCAGTACAGAGCGGAAAGTAAGCCATATCAGGTGGGAACCTCGTTCTCCTTCGCTCGATCGCTGCCTCCCGAACATCCGCGGCATAATCCTCATTGATCCTTTTGTAATCTGCCGCCGTCATCCTCATACCCCCATCCCGAGACAGGCCAATTATAGTGTCAGCAATAGTGTAGGGGAAAATACCCAAGCGAATTTTTTTGCAACAGAGACATCGCGCCTTCGTAAGAAGTTTCGCCTCGTCAATCCCCACTCGCTTAAAAATTCTTTCTTCTCCATTGCAAACCCCAGAAAAACAGCGGGCTGGAAATTGTCCGGGAGCCAAATACTGTACTTCCTCCATATTCGCACCTCGTGAAATTTTGCTATCTATATTCTTTTTATCAAATTGTCAGAAAACTGCAAAATAATTTCTGCAATTTTTAAAATTAACGTATAGTAAACACTATGTTCGACATACGAGAGATCACACAAAAAAGCGAAGAATATCCCCAAGAACTCCTCAACATTCCGCAAGCTCCAAAACAATTGTTTCTCGCGGGGGCTCCTCTTATTCAAGAACGTCGCATCGCAATTGTAGGCACAAGACGATTTTCTTCATACGGAAAACAAGTCGCCTTGCAATTCGCGGCAGAACTCGCGCAAGCAGGACTTGTGATTGTTTCAGGATTAGCCCCCGGCATTGACACCTTTGCTCACCAGGCAACCGTTGACCAACACAAACGCACAATTGCCGTAGCGGGATCGGGCTTGGACCCCAAAAGCTTATACCCAAAAGAAAATCTCAAACTTGCTCAACGCATCATGGAAACAGGAGGCACGCTTGTATCGGAATATCCGCCCGAAACCGTGGGAACAAATTACACATTTCCTCAACGCAACCGGATTATTTCCGGCTTATCTATGGCAGTGCTCGTGGTAGAAGCAAAAAAGAAATCCGGCTCGCTCATCACCGCAGAATACGCCCATCGCCATAAACGCAAACTGTTCGCAATTCCAGGATCCATTTATTCCTCCAACTCGCGCGGCACTCATATTGCCATTCGCAATTTGGGAGCTGTTCTTGCGCAATCGAGTATGGACATTCTTGACGAGCTGGGCTTATCTGGTATAAGCTCCCGTGAGGATAGCTCTAACTTAACACCAGACGAGCAAAAAATTTTTGATGCTCTTGAAGTAGATATGCTTACCGCCGACCAGCTTACGGAACAACTTGGCCTGCCAGCGCAAAAAATTCTTTCGATACTCGCAGTCATGGAATTGGACGGCAAGATTAAGAATTTGGGCGGAAGTTTCGTGAAAGCGATATAAAGGAACGCGCCTTGGATCGGCGCGGGTTTGAGATAAGAGCATTGAGAACGTTGGGAGCGCGACTGGCGCGAGCACCAGGAATTTTTCAGCAGAAAAATATCCGTGTTCTCAATGCTCTTATCTCAAACCCGCGCCAATCATTCAAAATAATGTATCATAGAGAGTATGAAACTCGTTATCGTAGAAAGTCCCACAAAAGCGCGCACAATTAAAAATTTTCTCGGCAAAGATTTTAATGTCCAATCCTCGTTTGGACATATTCGGGATTTGCCCGTTTCCAAACTTGGCGTAGACACAGAGAAAAATTTCGAACCGCAGTATGTCATTCCCACCAAAGCGCGCAAACGCGTAAACGAATTAAAGAAAGATGCCAAAGCCGCAGATAGCGTGATCCTTGCAACCGATGAGGACCGTGAAGGAGAATCCATCGCGTTCCACTTGAAAGAAGTGCTCGGACTGGAAGACCCCGAGCGTATTGTGTTTCATGAAATTACAAAACACGCCATTCAGACAGCATTGAAGAACCCAAGAAGAATTGATGAAAACTTGGTGGACGCGCAACAAGCCCGCAGAATTTTAGATCGCCTCGTCGGATACAAGCTTTCTCCATTCTTATGGAAGAAGGTCGCGCGAAAACTTTCAGCTGGCCGCGTGCAATCAGTCGCGGTGCGCCTCATCGTAGATCGAGAACGGGAAATCCGCGCGTTCAAGCCAGAAGAATACTGGAGCATTGAGGCGTTACTTTCTGCCAAGAAAGAAACCGAAAAAACATTCTCTGCCTTTCTCGTAAAGCAAGACGACAAATCAATTCCCAAACTTGGCATTAAGATAAAAGACGAAGCCGACACAATTCTCAAGGATTTGGCCGGAGCGGAATACCAAGTAGCCAAAGTAGAACGCAAAGAGACCAAGAAACATCCTTTGCCACCTTATACCACTTCCACGCTTCAGCAATCAGCTGGCCAGCGCTTCCGGTATTCAGCCAAACAAACCATGCAGATTGCCCAGCAACTCTATGAAATGGGATTCATTACCTATCACCGAACAGACTCTTTAAATCTCTCTCAATCTTCGCTCGAAGCCGCGCAAACGTTGATCGAGCAATCCTTCGGAAAAAACTATTGGGCAGGACAACCTCGCGTATTCAAAACCAAATCCAAGGGAGCGCAGGAAGCGCATGAAGCAATTCGCCCCACAGAACCCGCAAGAACCGCGGAATCCGTAACCGCAAAGATTACCCCTCAACAAGCAAAACTCTATGACTTGATCTGGAGACGCTTTATCGCTTCTCAAATGGCCAGCGCGTTGTTCGATTCTGCCACTATCGAGATTGACGCTCGCGCCTACGGATTTAAAGCAACTGGCCAGACACTGCGATTTGATGGATTTTTGAAAGTATATCAGATGAAATTTGAAGAAACCGATTTGCCTTCAATCGAAAACGGAGAGCTTCTCAATTTGCAAAAGCTTGTTCCAACGCAACATTTCACGCAACCGCCCGCAAGATTCAATGAAGCATCCCTTATTAAAGCGTTGGAAGACCATGGCGTAGGCAGACCTTCCACATACGCCCCGATTATTTCCACCATTCAAGATCGAAACTATGTGGAAAAAGATGAACAACGCCGATTAAAACCCACAGAAATTGGAGAAACAGTAACCGATTTGCTTGTAGAACACTTCCCTGAAATCGTGGATATTAGTTTTACGGCAACCATGGAAAATACCTTAGACGAAATCGCCGAAGGCAAAGTGGAATGGGTTCCTATGATCCGCGGGTTTTACGAACCATTCGCGAAAACATTAGAAAAGAAATACGAGGAAGTCAAAGAACAAAAAATTGCTGTTCAAGCAACAGACAAAGTTTGCCCCAAATGCGGCAAACCCATCGTGATCCGCTTTGGACGATATGGAAAATTCTACGCGTGTTCAGGATACCCAGAATGCAAACACACCGAGCCGCTTGAACAAGCAGTTTTGAACATTGCCTGTCCTAAATGCGCAGAGGGAAAGATTACAGCCAAGCGCACCAAAACAAAGCGCACGTTCTACGGATGCACTCGTTACCCTGAATGCGACTTCGCACTCTGGAAAAAACCTACCGGCGAGATCTGCAAAAACTGCGGCTCTCTCATGATAGAATCGGGAAAAGACAAAACCGCGTGTTCAAACAAGGAATGTGCGGGGCAGAAATAGCGCATGGAGCAATGAGAGAGTATCCTCTCATTGCTCCATGCAGCCAAATTGTCTCATCTAAGTTGTAAAATCAGAAAAATAGATTATACTATCTTTGTTCAGTTGCTCAATGCCCGGGTGGCGGAACGGTAGACGCAACAGACTCAAAATCTGTCGAGGGCAACCTTATGAGAGTTCGATTCTCTCCCCGGGCACCATAGTAGAATTTGGAGTATCAATTAGCTGTTTAAGCGTGTAAATATGGGCTGTTTTTGTGGTTCCAAATGCCGAATAGTCGTATAAAACGCCTTCTGGAAAAATCATCTCTTGAAACTTGATTTTGTCGGTCAGTTTTACCTCGTACCAAAGCTTGTAAATGTTGACCATAAAGTACAGGCAGTAGTTGACGCAAGTTTCCACGTCGAATTCCTCGATTTGTAAGTCGTTTCTGTTTAATCGGAGTACGGTTATTTTTTCTTTGATCCGGTCGAGCTCCTCTTTGGCCGTCTCGCTGTCAAAGACATTTTGTTTGGTTAGTTCAACAACCCTCACTTTCTCCTCCTCGACTTTCTGGATGTTGCGGTCGATGGTAGCTATGTCGGTATTGAGTTCAGTGTGCTTGCCTTCCCAATAATCAATAATTAAAGATCGGAACATGCCCATTTCCTCTTTCTTGGGAGCAAGTCGTGTTAGAAATTCCATGAAATGTTCCTCGAACACTTCTTTTTTGACGCTTTTCTTGTGGCACTTGGCACAGTGGTAATAGGCATAGCGTACGCCCATCTGGCCTCGTGACCAGCTTCCGGTAAATCTGCCACCGCATACGCATCGGGCAGTCACCCGTAGAGGAAAGTCTGGATTGAGAGCACGCTTCGGATGGTTGGTGAGTCGGCCGCTTTTAGTGCGTATATAAAACTGGACCCGCTCAAATAGTTCAGTGGTGATGAGTGGCTCGAACACACCCTGCTTTTCCGCACCTTTATGCATAAATGTTCCGGTATAGATTTTGCTTCGTAGCATTTTGTGAATAACCTGCTGTCTGATTTTATTTCCTTTGCCTGTAGTAAATCCTAACTGATTGGCCATTCTGGTAATCTCAGACTCTTTGTAAATTCCTTTGGCATATTCCTCAAAAAGTTTCTTTACCATCGGCGCACGTTCCGGATCAGGCACGATTGTTTTATATCCGCCCGGCTTCATGACATTGTTGTAGCCGACGGGAGCGACCCAGGAGATCTCGCCCTTACTTACTCTTTTATTTATACCGTCTTTGGTGCGCTCGCTTTTGGCATCGTTATCAAACTGGGCGAATGATGCCATGACATTTTCCAAGAGTTTGCTTGTGAGTTGTCGCCACCGATCGGTTCAGTCACCGAGTAAATCCTCACACCGTATTGGCTGAGGAGGGACCGGATCGCAACGTGGTCGGCCATGTTCCTGGCAATGCGGTCTATTTTATAAATCAGGACGGCATCTACTTTGCCTTTGTGTGTTCGGCAGTACTCTAAAAGTCTGACCAGAGCTTTGCGATTCATGGTCTTGGCCGATTCTCCGGCATCGATGAACGGCTCGCAGGCAAGCTTGAAGTGATGATCCTCGACCCATTTTCTGGAGAGATCGACTTGCGACTCCAAGCTGAAGTTATGCTTGGCCTGCTCCTCGGTGGAGACACGTGCATAAATCACGGCTCGCATGGTTGTATTTTTTTGTTCAATGACTTCATTCATAGGTTTTTCTTTGAAAGGGCTCGGCAAGGACACCCTATGCTATCCCTCGGGACAAGCCAAGCTGTTAGTACCCACAAAGCTAAACCGGTAGGTAATCTCGATGGATACCTTAACTACGACCAGATGTCTCTTTTGCTCGTGCCATACGTCGAACATGAAAGCGGCCATTTGGTAGTATTGGTTTCGCATGAGCTCAATCTCCTTATCGCTTTTGGAAGCGTAGGATTTTGGCAGTAATTTTCTGCAAGCGTTGATCGTTAACATATATTTATTCTATCTTTCCCTTCGCTACCCAGCCCAAAACTTTCTCTTTGACATCTTTTGAGTACTGGTCTCTGGAAAGTCGCAGTCGCATTTCGTACGGGATAAGGTTCCAACGATCCTCGTGGGATAGTTCAGCTAATTCCTGCTCACTGACGTGAATGGTTTCTTTCGGCTTACCCTCGACCCGATCCAAAATTTCTTTGATAGCGGCCAACTTTACCCCATCACTGGAACTTCCCATCAGAGCCACGAGCATCTCGTTGGCTAAACGGAAATTCTGCTCTCTTACTCTGGCTCCGGCTCGGCGAACAATGGCCATTGTTTCGGTATGAATTTGATCCATTTCCTCCTCGTACATGCGATAGGCTTCGTGCAATGTTCCAGCTTCCTTGAACCAATCTTTGACGCTTTGCTCAGTAAACTTGGTAGTTCTACTTTTTGACCCCTTCTTATTAAGAGTTTCAGCAATGCTTTGGTATGAATTACCTTTGTATTTCAGCTCAAATGCCAATTTGTGATACTCAGATAGATGTTTGATTCTCGACATAAAAAGTTGGGTTAAGTAGACCTTTTTAGATGATTATCTTTATCGACCACGAGGATAATCGGTCGGCTGGTTATTTTTTCAATGATGAAATTCGTGGCCGACATTCTGACTCTCTCGTCTTTGCTGTTTAGGAGTGAGATCATCGTCTCGGTCGCTTTCACTAGATTGTTCTCAAGAATCTCATTAGATTTTTCTATTGGTGTTTTGTGTTGTGTTTTTTTCATAGATTTAATTATTGGTTAGTTTGTAATAAAGAATTAAAGTACGCGCCTTTCTTTTGGATCGACCTCTCCGGACTGTCTCGCATTAGCTGGTAAATCTGCTCAAGTTGCGCCAGTCCGTATTTCTTGAGAGCCGAAAGCATAAAGCTCATATCCGCTTCCTCAAGGTATTGGGCGATCTCAAGGCAACGTTCCTCCTCATAAGTTCTCGGACTGAAACTTCTTACGGGACGACGAGTCGATCGATTGTTTTTATTTTCTTTCTCGTTATCGTTCTTGGGACTTCTGCCGAACGAACTTTTTGAATTGAAAGAAAACCGCTCTACCAAAGCACTTTTCTCGCTTTCTAACTTCTGCCGAACATCACCGACTTCTGTCGGTACTTCTGTCAGTGATTGCATATCAGAACCACTCTCACTTCTGCCGGACTTCTGTTTGCGACAGTGTTCAAGGTCTGTAAATTCACCATTAGATAAAGGGTAACTGGCGATATCAACATGGAATGAACTTCTGCGACCTTGCTGTCCGGGAAACCATACCCACTTCTTACGTTTAAGGTTCAACATCAGGCGGTTGATGTGATTCTTGGAATACTTTTCTTTGAAATCCTTGGATAATCCGGCGTAGCTCATTAGAACCTGGCCGTTCCGGGGATTGGCATTGATCCAAAGCCAGATTAATACCGAGTATTCCTCAAACTTCAAATAGCCGTCTACAAGGGCGGTCTTAATGCTTCGAGGAAGCTTTACGTAGTCGTTATTGTCTATTTCGAATGGTAGATTTTCCATATTCATATTCCATGTTGGACCGGCTTTAACTCATGGCATCGTTATACATGAGCGACTTCAGCTCTTTGATCGCCGTAACGAACGCCTTTGCGTTGACCTCAACCAAACCGGCAAAGAAAGCACTTACCAACTGGGGACGATCGGGCTCATTGGTAAAAATAAAATGAAACCGGCGTGAGTCGGCTTTGTCTATGCCCAGCAACTTATATCCCTTGGCCACAAGAAAAGCGGCCGCGTAGAAGTCACTGGTAGTAAAACTGTTATCGATTGTATTTTTCATACTCATTTTTATTCTTAGCTTTTATTGTTGTATCTATCGTAGCGAATGACAGTGGGCTTCTTACATACTGCGTTTGAAAAAAATCAAAACAAAAAAGCCATATTTCACGGCCGTTAGCGAAGACTTATTAACAGGACGAGCGAAGGGTAGATAAAAACTATCCTTGCTTGATGATTACGGTCGGATTGATGCGGTATCCGTATGTGCGCCGGTTGTCGATCAACTTGATATCATCCAAGTGAAATTTGGTCAGCGAGTTGATTCTGTTAATAGCAAACTCCACCGATTTTCGCGTGCTTTCGACAGCACTAATCAGATCATCCGGAGGCACGTAACCCTTTGCTGAAACGAGAACTTTGACTACCCGTTGGCGCAGACTGTTTTTAACCATTGGATAGCAATGATCTTTTTTCGGTTCGATGTATAAGTCGCCATCATTGGAAAAATAAACGACTACTTTCGAGATGATTGGATTTTTATCGCTTTGGGCAAAATATTCAGCGAAGGAAGTGGCCGCCTCCCGTGCGAATGCTTTTATAAAATGCTGATCATATTCGGTTAGTCCTTCAAACTTGCTTGTCCGGCGCTCCAAGAGGGACCGGATACCTTTTACCTCGAGCTTAGTTTCAATGATCTTTTTTGTTAGATCAGCGATCGCAGGATTGTTGTCGCGAACGATCTTGTCTCCACCGGCAATGCCGGTCGCTTTCATGGAGGATCGCAGTATCTTTTTGGTGACAATATTGAACCGATAGGTTGTCTCTATCGCCACCTTTCTGATATTTAAATTGTGCTCAGTGGCCAATGTGGCCTTTTTCATTTTCATATTCATTATCAATCAAACAACAAAGGGCTCGCGACCTTTCACAGTTAAGTGATTGATCGCGAGCCCTTGGACCCGGAATACCTTTCAGGAATGCCTCGTGAGGCATTAAGTTATTCGATTGTAAATTTATTGTACCACTTTTGACTGTTTTGCTATAGCTTCGTGTACATATTTGAACTGAAAAGCACCTTAAAGGTGGCTTCCAGTAGGCATTTCCGTAATGATACACTTTTGTCATATTACGGAAATACCATCAAATACCTTGTCAAAACGAGCCTTTTTTCAAAGAGTTGATATCCCCATTGCATATATCAACTAAATAGCATATAATGTTGATATCCATATGAGTAATGTCAACCAACCCAAAATAGGTCGCTACATAACCCAGAAAGACGGCTTTAAATCCTTTACCCCTTTTGATTTTCCTCCAAAGGCCGGTTTTGTTATTCCCCCAAAGCTTCATAAAAAACATGAGGAGGCTATCAGACTGGTCGGTAAACTCGACGGTATAACTCGGCTCTTACCGGATAAGGATTTTTTCCTACTCATGTTTATCAAAAAGGATGCCGCATATTCGAGCCAAATAGAGGGCACAAAAGCGACATTGCAAGATGCCGTTGCGGCACCCGTTACCGAAGAAAAATCTCGTCTCCATCCCGACGTGGATGATATCGTTCATTATGTTGAAGCCGTAAATTATGGCATTAAACGAGCTGAGACACTTCCGATTTCTCTACGACTTATACGCGAGATTCACGAGAAGCTGATGACTGGAGCGCGTTCAACACAGCATGCATATCCGGGAGAATTTCGACACTCACAAAATTGGATCGGTGGGAAAACGCCACACGATGCTTCTTTTGTGCCACCTGCTCCGGACGACATGAACAAGTCACTTGATGATCTTGAGAAATTTATTCATGCCAAAGATGACTACCCGTCTCTTATAAAAGCCGGACTTTTGCATGCACAATTCGAGACAATCCATCCCTTCACTGACGGCAATGGTCGCACCGGACGCATGCTTATTGCCATGTACATGCATCATGCCGGACTTTTAGAGTTGCCGGTACTCTATCTTTCGAACTACTTCAAGAAATACCAGAAGCTTTACTATCAAAAATTGCAAAGTTATCACGATGAAGATTCGGATATAGATGCCTGGCTGGAATTCTTTCTTGAAGGTGTGGCTGAAATCGCTGAAGCATCTATTGAAACATGCACCAAGATTACTGCGCTTCGTGATCGTGACTTTGCCAAGATGCAGAAGCTTGGTAAGAAGTCGGCTGAGTCCACGCTTGAGATCGTCCGCAAGCTTTTCGGTCAACCGATTGTCGGTGTTGCGGAGATAATGAAATGGACCGGCTTCAGCCCGCAAGGTTCCTATAATGTGATCAATCGACTCAAGGATTTAAAAATTCTGGAGCCTCTTGGTGATGCTGATTATGGGCAGAAGTATATCTATGCCGATTACTATGAAATCTTTGACGACGCATTTCGTGATGCTCGTGCAAAAGGAAAATAAAACTATGCCAAAGGAAGTCGCCATCAAAAACTTAATATTCGTGGATTGCGAAGGACACGGACCCGCCCCGACATTGAACGATTCAGCGTTGTTTGAATTTGGTGCAGTCGCCTATCCTTCAAGGCAAACATTCCACGGAAAAGGAGCGACGAAAGAAACCTTCGAAAATTTCGATACATGGATTTTATCTATGATAGAGAAGGGATTTAGACCACTATTTGTGAGCGACAATCCGGCTTACGACTGGCAGTTCATAAACTATTATTTCCATCTCTTTCTCGGCAAGAATCCATTCGGTCATTCAGCGAGAAGGATCGGCGATTTTTACGCCGGACTCGTTGGCGACTTTACAAACGCAAGCTCATGGAAAAAGTTGCGAGTTACAGCGCACGACCATAATCCCGTTCATGATGCCATGGGCAATCTCGAGGCGTTCGAGAGGATATTAAACGGGGAAAGATAATCACCGATAAAATTTATGCCAAAGGAAATCGCCAACAAAACCAAAGAAGAGACTTACTACAAATGCACTCATTGCTTGCCCGCCATAGCTTTAGCGAAGGAGAGCAGAGATGAGATTTTTTGGAATACCCATAAAAAATTCACATACTGCAAGTGTAAGAAAATTTGGGTTGATAGTTGCGAAGATTATGTCCGGATTGGCGGGAACGAGTGAGACCGTAAGGTGATCACAAAATAAATTTATGAATCCAAACTTAACATTCATCACAAACGAAAATGGCCAAAATCTCAAAGAAAGATGAAAAATACATGCCCCCTTTTCTAAAAAAATACTTGGCCGAGAAAATTATTTCGCAGAAAACCGGCGGAAATCTTGCCCGCCTGTCTTCTGTACTGGCTAAAGCAACGATTGATCTTAACCCCCATCAAGTCCATGCTGCTTTGTATGCTTTCAATAGTCCTCTTTCCCGTGGAGCCATACTTGCTGACGAAGTTGGTTTAGGGAAAACCATTGAGGCCGGAATTATTATCGCTCAACTGTGGGCAGAAAATAAAAAGAGAATCTTGATAATGTGCCCTGCATCTCTACGAAAGCAGTGGCAAGACGAGTTGCTTACAAAATTCGGTTTGGAATCAGAAGTTTGGGACGGCCCGTCTTATTTGGAGAGAGTGAATAGCGGTGAAAAAACACCTCTTACCTATGACGGCATTTTTATTATTTCCTTCCAGTTTGCGTATACCCACCTGCCGTTGGTAGAAAAACAATCATGGGGAGTGGTCATCGTTGACGAAGCTCACCGCTTCAGAAGAGTGTATAAAGGGCGCGATGCTTCTAAGATGGCCTACGAAATTAGGGAGGCGATTAAAGATAAGCCAAAAGTCCTCCTTACGGCAACGCCACTGCAAAATAATCTCGAAGAATTATACGGCATCGCCAGTTTCATTGATGATAAATTACTCGGTACGCCATACAGTTTCAAAACCCGTTTTGCTGATCCTATTAAGCAAAGTCCGGAAATCGCTAAAGCTCGTCTTGAGGAATTGCGTAATTTAATAAGAGGCGAAGAAAGTAATAATCCGTTATCTATATCCGGCGTTATCACGCGAACCCTACGCAAGCAGGTCGTAGAATATGTTCCGTTTCGG
>Ga0209542_10004867_pt1 | contig 27295 bp, 28 predicted proteins | sample RifCSPhighO2_01_FD_184028 | JGI IMG/M metagenome (GOLD analysis project Ga0209542, IMG submission 184028) | Soil microbial communities from Rifle, Colorado - Rifle CSP2_plank highO2_0.1 (SPAdes) (version 2) | ecosystem: Environmental > Terrestrial > Deep subsurface > Rock core/Sediment ...
AAACGAGCCGTTTAAATACAAAAGCGGATGCCACGGGTTGCGAACAGTGCCTTCGTATAGATGTTGAATTACTACCCGCCATCCGGCGGGCAGGTATCTCGCTAGGGCTCGTCCGGCAGTATCGGTGCGCCTACGGCGCTCCATCGAGTGGGGTGGGCACACCCACCCCCCGCTCCATCGCGCTAGTGCTCCAAAAACCCTCGTTTATATTTAGTGCCTCGCGGTGCGTCCGTTCGCTTCGTCTTTTATCGGTTTCAGGTTTGCTAGCTTGCTACGGGTCTCATAGTGCTGCCGCTCCGTTTGCGTTTGTGCCTCGGCTTTTGGAGCCTCCTAGCGCGCTCTCGCTCCCCCCACCCGCGGTATGCATTTCATTTCCGATTTCTCGTACATAGTTGGTTATCCGCTTGCGCGGGCCGGCCTCGGTCCAGCTTTCCCTAGCGAGATACCTGCCCGCCGGATGGCATCCATTTTACGCATGCGCCTGACATACAGGCGCATGACACTCGCTGCGCTTCTCGCGGCTGCGCGTCGTTTGTATATCGCATTTCACTTCGGATTTCGTGCCTCCTTGCATGCAAATTCAAATGCGCGTGTACTCGACTGCTTTTCCGGTTTTCCCGACCTGCTTTATCTTTCCTTCTTTTTCCAATGCAGAGAGATACCGAGTCGCTGTTGCGTCCGAGACATGCAGAAGTTTCTCCACTTCGTCGTTGGTGATTTTGCCTTTCGTGTTCAGCGCTTCCATGATTTTATCTAGCTTCTTTCGTTTTCGGTTCTGTTTTGTTGCGTTTGCTTTCACAAGCAGGTCGCGAGCGCTTTGTCTCACGGGCAGAGACGAAGACGGCGTGGGGGGCTGCGAAGTGGGAATTTCTGGCGCAATCGGCTCACTTTGCCCTTCCGTAGCCTCGTGCGAAGGAGGGGGTTCGGGAGGCAACGGCTCATTCGCTGGCATTTGAGCCGTTGGAGTTTCGGGTTGAGCCGTTTGCTCCACGGTCTCCGGCGGCGTTGCGGGAGCGGGAATAGACTCGCTCACCGGCTGCGCCGGTTCGCTTGGTGCGGGAATAGGTTGCGCTGTATCTTCGTCGGCCATAGGCCAATTCTACCTCGCCAAACTGCGCATAGGACAAAACACGCCGCGCGCTTGACAAGTCAATCTCACGTATGTATACTATCGGGCAGTGAGGATAGGTAAAGCCTCGCCGCATCTGTGCGGTAAAAGATCAAAAACTTTCCATGGAACGCGGTTTCGACCGTGGGCTGTGGAAAGTTTTTGAGGAGAACCCTCACAATTTAACCCAACCCACAAAGAACCCGCGTCCCGCGGGTTCTTTGACATTCAGGAGGAGTGGATCATGTACGATCAGAAAGCGTTCCACGACATGCTTTTTCTCGTCATCGAGGGGAGAAAGCAGCTCAAACGACAACCAGAAGTCGACGAGGCCGATGCTATCCAAGGTTTGTGCAGAAACCTCGGAATCCCTTACGACCAGAAAATCCTCGAAGCTACCTTGCCATCTGTTACTAACTCCGGCAACGTTCAGTTAATTGCCGAGAAGTCTCAGGCGGCGTGGGAGAGGTATCAGTATCTGTCCAAGCTCAACTAGGAGAATGACATGCCGAATAGCCAAAACGAAGAGACGCTTCGGATGTTGGCACCAGCAGGCGCCATCATATTCCTGTTGCTCGCAGTAGGCTTCGCCGTAATGAAGCTCTTGATGACATTTGCGCCCGATTATCTGCCAGAGGGAGCTGAGAATACGCCGCTATGGTTCGTGAGCTTTATCGTCATCGTCTGTCTTGGGATAGCAGCGATGTGCTGGAGCATCATCAGGGACCCAAAGCAGAAGAAAAACTGTAGAAGATGAATCCGGCCCGGCCGCGCTTCATTGCGAAGTGCGACCGGGTTTTTCTTTTTGCAGTTACTGTTTATGCTCTTCGGTCTTGCTTCCGTATTTCTCAATAATATCCTCATAAAATTTTCTAACCGATAGATCGCCGGGAAAATCTAATTCGGGAGCTTTTTCATAAGGGATGCCACTTCCCATGCGAACATGTACTGCTATATTTCCCCCGATATTCTTGTCTTTTCTGAAGTCATGCTGAGAAACAGACCTATATCCTGCATCATAGAGTCTCTCTTTATGTTCTTGCCATAATCGCTCGTATACTATATCTCGTTTATCTTGAACGCCTTCTTTTTCATTGCCAAAATAGTTATCTAGCGCTTGATGAGCACGTCTGTGAAGTGTTTCGATTTCGCTTCTGTATGCAAACCACTCTTCTTTAGCGGGAGTAGGTATCGTTCCTCCATATTGTTCGATTATCTTTCTATAAAAACTTTTCATCGAATATGGCTCCGGAAAGTCGATTTTTGGAACATCCCATTTTCCTGTGGCCATGAGCTCATGGTACACATAATAATTTGCGAGGCGCTCGTCTGTAAAACCGGCATCCCGCAAATCTTTTAAAACAGTTTTGCGAAACTCATCGAAATCTTCGTAATAATTTGAGACATTTCCATCTCTCGGCGGTACCTTGGCCATATACGCTCGAAAGGCGCTGTCGGCCCACGCCGCTAGTGTTGCGTTTTGTCTTGATCCTTCTTCGCGATCTAGAATATCTGGCGAGTCTTCAATGGTGGGCGTTTGCGCCTTCGGTATCGAGTGCATTGGCCCTTCTCTTTTTCCGTCCATAAGCTATTTCTTGGTTTTATCTAAATCAACTTTAATCGGAAGTTTGTCGATAATGTCTTGATAAAAATTATCTTCAGCTTTTTTTCCGACAAATTCGGGCATCGTCTCCGGGATCTGTCCGCCATATTTATCAATTACTCCGAGCCAATAATTACTTATAGCGTATTTACCCGGCAGGTCTATCTTTGGGTTATTGCTGTAGGGCTCATCACCACCTACCAGAATGAGGTAAGCAGCATATTGCGTGACCCGTTCATGTGGAAATCCGATTTCGTGTAATTTATCAATAACTTCCGAGTTTGCTTGACCTCTAATCAAAATCGCCTTGTCGCCGAAGACATTTTCTAGAGCTTGGAATGCGGCGTACTTAAGACCACGAAGTTTTGACCGTTCATCTCGCCATTCCGACTCCTCCGGACAGTCTGGCGAGTCTTCAATGGTGGGCGTTTGCGCTTTCGGAATCGCATGCATCGGCCCTTCTCGTTTTCCATCCATGCAATTCAGAATAACATGAACCCCGCCCCGCCGCCCATTCAATTTTCAAAAACCCCCGCGAAATAGATGTGCATGGAGGAGAGTGCGGCGGGGTGAGGATGCGAGTGAGCGCAGCATCCGCAAGGCCGGAGGCGCTTGGCGCCGAGGCGGGGTCGCGGGCGTTTCCAGCAGGAAACGACCCGTGACGTGGCGGGCACGAAGTCGAATCGGACCACTCCCTACAAAGCCACCGTGCGCGCGGAGCGCGCGAAGGTCAGGGGTTGGTAAAATAGGTTCGAGCGTGGTTGTATAGAGTCACACGAAGTAAGCGGAGCGCACGAGTGTGCGGGTACGGAGAATCGAACTCCGCTCTCGTCCTTGGCAAGGACGCGTTCTACCACTAAACCATACCCGCTACGGAGGGGATTATACAGAAATAGTGATGCCAAGCAATCTTTATGGTCACAAGTCGGCTTTGCTTGGCAGCAAAGCCGCTCGCGACCCCGACTCGCGGTCGCGCAAGCTTGCGCGACATCGCTCCGTCCAGCACAAGCGTGCAAACAAGCAAAGCAGTTTGCTTGTTTGACCTTGTGCTCCCGCCAGGATTCGAACCTGGAACGTCAGTTCCGAAGACTGATGTGATATCCGTTTCACCACGGGAGCGTGCGTCTATAATGCACTACAATGCTTGATATGGAAACAAAGCTCTCTGTCCCGAAAGAGGTCCTCGAGGTCCACCGTGCGCTGCGAAGCGCCGGCTTCGAGGCATATCTCGTGGGCGGGTGCGTACGTGATCTTATTCTGCAGCGCGAGCCAAAAGATTGGGATATTACGACCAACGCCACTCCCGAAAAGATCCAGACGTTGTTCGAAGAAACGTTCTATGAGAACGAATATGGCACCGTCGGCGTTGTCACGCAATCTGGAAATCCGCGCCTCAAAGTCATTGAGGTAACGCCGTATCGCATAGAAGGGAAGTACTCCAATGCGCGGCACCCTGATGAAGTGAAATTTAGTAAAAGTCTTTCGGACGATCTCAAGCGCCGCGATTTCACCATCAACGCGATCGCCTACGATCCTGAAAAAGGAGAGCTCGTGGACGAGCACGGCGGCAGCGATGACTTGGCTGCGAAGCGCTTAAGAACGGTCGGTGATCCGCACGAGCGATTTGAAGAAGATGCGCTGCGGATGCTGCGCGCCGTGCGCCTCTCCGCTGAGCTCGACTTTGTGATCGATGCGCAAGCAGCCGAAGGTATCGCAGCGCAAGCAGCGCAACTAGCGAAGATCTCGCGTGAACGTGTACGCGACGAGCTTACTAGGATCTTGCAGAGTGATCGGCCAATGCAGGCGCTCTACGTGGCGCAGAAGCTCAGCATTCTGAAACATGTTATTCCCGAGTTGGAGGAGGGGATTGGCTGCGCGCAAAATCAGGCGCATTCGTTCGACGTATTCGAACACCTTATGCGGGCTCTCCAGCACGCTGCCGACCAGAAGTGGCCGCTCGACGTGCGTCTCGCGGCCCTTTTGCACGATGTAGGCAAGCCAGCGACGAGAGTGTGGTCCGATGAGAAAAAGGATTGGACATTTTACGGGCACGATGTCGTTTCGGCCAGGATGACGAAGAAAATCCTTGCCGACCTGCGATTTCCCAAAGAGACGATAGAAAAAGTCTCGACACTGGTGCGTTTGCATATGTTCTTCTCGGATCCAGATCAGATCACGCTCTCTGCGGTACGACGCGTCATCTCGCGCGTAGGCAAAGAAAACATTACTGATCTCCTCAACTTGCGCGTGTGCGACCGCATCGGCACGGGCAGGCCAAAGAGCCATCCGTTCCGTTTGCGCAAGTACATGTCGATGGTGGATGAAGCAATGCGCGACCCGGTATCGGTGAGTATGCTCAAGATCGACGGCACAAAGATCACTGAATTAGGGGAAAAGCCCGGACCTCGCATCGGCTGGATACTGCACGCACTCCTGGAAGAAGTGCTCGATGATCCAGCAAAAAATACCGAGGAATATCTCGAGAAAAGAGCGGCCGAGCTAATGGCATTGCCCGAGGCAGAGCTTAAAAAGCTTGGAGAAGCAGGCAAAGGTCGCCGCGAAGAGGAGGACGAGATAGCGATTGCAGAACTACGCAAAAAACATCACGTGAGCTGAGGCAAAGAAAAACCCCACGAGCCGCCTTTGCGATCCCGGCGGGCTTTGCCTCACGAAGACCTCCGCAATCCCACTCAAATAACAAACAAATAAAGTGAGTGGCAATAGGTTTTTGCCGTGTCTCGCAGGCCGACGGGCCGAGAGGCAGCGCTGCCGTAGCAACGGCAGATAGCGACGGCAAAGGCCTGTTGTCACGAACTGTAAAGAAAAAGCCGCCTCACCAGGCGACCCGCTTTCTCTATTGAGGTCGCCGCCGTGAAGCGGCTTAAACATTGTCTCCGTTCCTCCAAAAGAACTGGGAGTACGTACACGCAGTACCTTGGCATTCAATGGCGCAGAGGCGCCTAAATTTAATTGCGAGAGTACTTTGTAATGTATTTACTCGTGAATTAGAGTCACGAGAGACAGAAAGAGCGCCTACGAGCAATGATATCGCTCTATAGGACGCTGTAAAGGACGGCATGTTGATAACATGTCCTTTACAAAATAGGGCCCAAAATGGGCCCTTTCAGGGCTATAGATCAAGCTCTAAAAGGGTAGGGCAATGGTCGGATCCGAAGACTTCGGGGTAGATCTTTGAGGCTTTTACCTTCGATTTGAGGCTCTCGCTTACAAACCAGTAGTCTATCCGCCAGCCTATATTGCGCGCACGAGCGTTGGCGAAGTGGGTCCACCAGGTGTAGTGCCCGTTGCCTTTCGTAAAAAGGCGAAATGTATCCACAAATCCCGCTTTTATGATGGTGTCAATGCCCTCGCGCTCCTCTTTGGTAAAGCCATGCTCTCCTTCGTTGGCCTTTGGATTGGCTAGATCGTCAGGGGTATGGGCCACATTGAGATCTCCAGTGAAAATGACAGGTTTCTGCTTTTCGAGACGCTTCACAAATTCCAGAAATGCGGGGTCCCACTGCTTGTGGCGCAGCGAAAGGCGGCTCAGATCGGGCTTGGAGTTGGGCGTGTAGACGTTGACCAAGAAAAACGTCTCAAATTCGGCGGCAATGACGCGCCCCTCTTCATTTGGATCTCCGTACCCGTCTTTGAGCTTGTACTTCTTGAGGATCTCTTCCGGAAAGCCGAAAATAAGGCTCAAAGGCTTGATTTTTGAGAAGATGGCAGTACCGGAGTATCCCTTGCGACCCTTAGAGGAATTCCAGTATTCCTCATACTCAGGGAGGTCAACTTCCGACTGATGCTCCTCTGCCTTGGTCTCCTGGAGGCACACGATATCTGGTTTCACCTTTTCGAGGAAGGGGACGAGTAGATCTTTGCGGTGGATGCTGCGGATGCCATTTACATTCCAAGAGACGAGTTTCATCCCGTTAGAGATAGGAAGCGTTTCATACGATTCTGTAGGTAACGTTTACCCATGCCAGATTTAAGAAATAATTCTCTCGACCGTGCATCACCCTCGTTCCTGCACATCTCGTAGTATATCAACTCAAGCTTGCCGCGATGCTTGGTCGAGGAAACCTCACCGTCAGTATGCTGTTTGAAACGCTTCCGTAGATCACCTGTCGAACCTGTGTACCACTTACCATCCCGCTTACTTCGTAAAACGTAGGTATACCAACCTTTGTCATCTCTAACGGGATTCATGCGACCACGATAGCACGCGGGTTCACCCCGTTAGAAATAGCCCGCCCCAGCCCTTCGGGCGCGCAAGCCCCGTTAGAGGTAAGAATGCAAAGCGTTCTGGCGGCGAAGCCGCACCTCTAACGGGGCAAGCGCGGGCGCGATTTCTCACGGGGTTCACGAAATCATCATACTCATTGTAATAGGATGTAATACGTAAGTGGCTATATCGTCTTACTAGTAGCGGAGGATTATTAATCTAAATCCTACGTACGTATATGAAAAATCCAATTTCGGGAAATCAGATGCATCTCTTCAGTGCCCCGCGCGAGCACGGCTCTCGCGAGTGGAGTACTTTCGATGTTGTCCGAGGCGATCACGCAGGCGCATATCAGGTGCTCACGCCACGCAAACACGAAACCCCCCGCTACCCCAACATCCTTCACATCACCCGTCTCCCACGCCACCTCACACCTAAATTCAGCAGCTAACAGCTTCGCAAATAGTTACCCCACGCGATCGCTCTGACCGCGTGGGGTTTTTGCTATGAGTTTCTTCTTTATTCCTCTTCACCACGCGCTGGACGTTTTTACCACCACATTTCACCTTTTCGTGGCATCCGAAGTCTACTATGATAACCAACGACCGGTGCAAAGCCCTGTAGCAACGCTGCGCTCTTGCTACTAACGATCCAGCCGTAGATGTCACGATCATCTAGCACCTCGCACGCAAGCCCTCGACTATTTCGGCGAAGCAGTGCGCGTATAAACGCGCCGATTTCTGCGTCAGTCATGTGCTTACTGTGCCGATGTCCATGGATCACGATCATCCGAATGTGGTATACGATTCTTTCTGAGGGGACTATCTTTTGAAACAGCTTCCGTTTCTGCTCAAAGGTCAACACCTCATAGCACGGCTGACATGTCCACAGTTCGCGCGCGAGTTCGTCATCTGCGTGTTGAGCCGCAAAATCAACGAGCACTTTTCGAACGCTCGGAAACGTCTCATGTCTCCAGGAACTTTCGAACGCGCATCGCGGATCACCGCCGGCTGAGGTCGCAATTTTTGCAAGTTCCAACTGCTCCTGTTCAGTTAGAGCATTCGCTTGCTTCATGGAATAGTGGCCATTGTTGAGCAGCAAAGTGACTGCCCATATGGGCTTCTTGTACAAATCGACCTGCATGTTTTTCTCCTTCTCTGTGAAAGAACTTTCTCTAAGAGAGTTCGATTCGCCAGCTGGCGAATCACAAACCCTCTAATAAGGGCAGGAATGTTTCATTCCTGCCAGGCAGCCTCACGACTCAATGTCGATGTCGGCACACGGATAAGCAACGAGCCCCCAGGAAGGATGATGTTTGTTCTTACCGTCGTATCTAATCCATCCCAAGTAATGCTCCGCACCGTCAATCATGATCTTTTTAAGATGCCAAGGAAAAACAAAGTGCTTTTCTGCTTCCAAATAGAATTTTTTGGCAAGCTTGATGAATTCTTCTTTTGGAATCGGCATCTCTTCTCCAACAACTACGTGCGACCAATGTCGAGCATTGGAATCTTCGATTCCGATATTCGACATCCACCCGAGACCGTCGTGGTAAATGTGCCGCATGGCGTTACGCCGAAGTTGTGAGATAGCGATCATGTAGCCCTCCATAGGCTCGGCGCAGGATTGCGCTTTCAATGTGCGAAGCCAGACGAATGTCCGACTTTCCCGACCGAGATATTACAATACTAGAGCCAAAAGTCAATATACTTTAGAGATACTGTTGACTTTTTCCAACAACAGATTAGACTGCATAGGCGACTTTGGTCGCCGTCAAAACAAACAGTATGTCCCCGACTATCAAGAATGCCCTTGAAACCATCGGACTTGGAGGCAAGGAGGTTCGGGTGCTATTAGTATTGCTCGAGGGGGGAGCCATGTTTGCGGCGGCAGTAGCGCGTGCAGCCAAGCTCAACCGAACAACGACATACGGCATCTTGAAAGAACTGGCAGCAAAGGGGCTCGTGTCCGCTTCTACCGGCACCGCCACCAAATATCAATCGATTGCGCCAGAACTTCTGCCCGCTTATATCGAACGCAGAGGCAATGAGCTGCTCGAAGTGAAAAAACAGGTTGCCGAATTGGTGCCACAGATCAAGTTGCTTCGTTCGAAAGGTAAGGCATTGCCAAAAGTACAATTTTTCGAAGGTGAGGACGGAGTAAAACAGGCATACGAGGATAAAATTGAGAACAATGTGGGCAAGAAACTCTACGAGTTTACCGGCATGGATGCCGGCTATGACAAACTTGGCCAAAAATTTGTCGACTACTACATCAAAAGGCGTATTGAAACGAAAACGTACTCCGAATATATCTCTCCTGATACTCCCTTTGCTCGCAAAGAGGCTGAGCTTGATGAAAAATATTATCGCAAAGTAAAATTCATTCCGCCAGAGTTTGCGATGGAGACCGAGATCTCGATTTATGACAATAAAGTATCGATCACGTCGTTCTCCGTCGAGAATCCGATCACCGTTTTGATAGAAGATGAGAATATCGCTCGCACAATGAAGAAAATCTTTGATTACGTCCAATCCACAATCCAAACATGATGTCCAAAAATTGCTACGACCGTGGGTAATCTTGGACATTCTCACTTTCTTCGTTTTCCGTGAAATGCTTTGTGTATTTCTTTTAGATGTTTGTCGGTGACGTGCGTGTAGACCTGGGTCGTTGCGATATTAGCGTGGCCTAAGAGCGCCTGCACGCTTCGAAGGTCGGCGCCGTTCTCTAGAAGATCCGTGGCGAATGAGTGGCGAATAACGTGCGGCGTGACTTTACGGGTAATACCGGCCTTGATTGCGTACTGCTTCACGAGCCGCTCCACTGAGCGGGGAGTGAGACGCCCGAGGTCTTTGCTTTTATTCTTGGAGAACTGTTTTCCATAGCCGACGAACAATGCTTCGCCCATGTCGCCGCGCTTTTTGAGATACTCAGCGACCGCTTTTTTCGCTGACGCGGAGAGAAAGACGACGCGAACCTTGTCGCCCTTGCCGCGCACGGCGAATTCATCGCGCGAGAGGTCAATGTCGCTATTGAGCGCGCACAATTCTGAGACGCGCAGGCCAGTAGAGAACAAAAGTTCGAGTATCGCGCGGTCACGAAGCGCGCCGAGCCCATCACCGGCAGGTGCACGCATAATTCGATTCAATTCATCGGCAGTGATGAGGTCGAGATCGCGACCAGAAGTCTTTGCGAGCTCAATGCGCTCGGGATTGAGCGACTCGATATCGCGCTTGCGGAGGAACTTGAGGAACGCGCGCAGCGCGATGAGGTGATAATTCTGCGTATTCTTCTTCATTGTGCCGGAAGTGCCCAAGGAGCGATTCAAACCGATACGGAATTCGCGCACCATCGCCTCAGTGATCTGGGAAGGGGACTTCACTTTCGCGAAACCGAAAAAACGATTCAGGTACCGGTCATAATTCTCGACCGTTTTCACGCTTCGGCCCTTTTCTATCTCAATGTATTCGAGAAATTGGGTCTTGAGGGACTTGAGATCAGCCGTCATCACCTCATTGTACCCGAATATTGTGCGACGCTTTCCGCGTCGCACAATATTGATTCACATACGGGTCCCAAACTATGAGCCCGGTGTCGGTGCGTCCGTATCTGCCCAGTCCGCAGCTGTGTCAGTGTCGGAGGTGAGCTGCACTCGCATGATCGAGTGGCCGTCGTGCAAGCCAGCTCCTGGGATCGTTACATTGGGCGAGACGCTGCTGTTGTCGCCAAAGCCGACCATATCGATGCTCGTGCTTGCGATGTTGAACAATCGTGCGGCATCACCTTCGTTGGAGAAGCCGTTGTTGCCAATGCTGCTATGCAACACGAAGACGGGTACACCGCCCGGAATGCCCGAAGGCGTGGTAGAGGCCGCAATGATCGCGAGGCTGCCCGACGGGATCACAAAGCTTGAGGAGATCATATCTACAGAAGTCTCATCGCCGATCCACCAGCCCTGGAGGTCAACGGCGCCGTTTGTGCCGTTGTAGATCTCGACCCACTCGAAGAGCGAGTCAGTACCGGTCACCGTGGTCGAGGCGACGTCGTAGTACACCTCGCTGATCATAACTTGCCCGGTCACTTCCTCATCATCATTCGTAATGATGCAGGTCTTGTTGTCTCCGGCTGCGAGTGTGATGTTGCCATTCAAGAGACAGTCTCCGCTGATAGAAGATGTGTAGCCAGCATGCGCTCCTTCGGAGACAGTGTGTGTCCCGGTTGCGACAGTCATCGCGACGCCCGAAGTGGTCGTGGCGCCATCGATCATGAGCGTGAAGTCAGTCGTTGTGCCAGTGCCGCCGTCGTTATTCACGATCATTTTTGTAACAATGAGTGTCGGCAATTTTGCATTGGTTATCGTGCACGTCTCAGTTTCTCCTGCTGCGACAACTATGTCCGTGCAGGTATTGCTCACTATCATCCACTCGCTTGAGGTCGCCTCAGTGACAGAATACGTGCCGGGCGTGACTTCGTAATTCGTACTCGTTGCGTCCGTTACCATTCCCGATCCGCCACCCATGATCGCGCCTGTTCCCGTTGCCATGATGTCGAACTCCACTGAGCTTCCAGAAGGTTGCGTCACCTTGTCGACGATGAGATGTCCTGTCGTCGAAGCCTGCGCGATGTCGTCATTGGTAACGGTGCAGATCTTCACATCGCCAATACTAAGCATGACGGAGCCGTCGGCTGCGCAATCGCCGCCGATCATCGAGGCATACCCCGCGTGAGCCCCTTCGGAGACCGTGGTCGTCCCGGCAACGTATGAATTCTGTACGCCGGAAGTCGTAGTCGCACCGTTTACGAAGAGGGCAAAGTCCGTCGTCGTGCCCACTCCTCCGCTGTCATTGACCACGATTTTGGTGACAGTGAGTTTGGGCAATTGGTGATTCGTGATGGTGCATGTTTTCGTCTCTCCCACACCCACGACGACATTGGTACAGGTGCTGCTCGCTTGTACCCATCCCGCGAGCGCGGCTTCTTCTACTGAGTACGTGCCCGCCGAGACCGTGTACTCCTTGCTCACGGCATCGGTCGTTGTGCCGGAGCCGCCGCCCATGATCGAGCCGGTGCCTGTTGCCATGAGGCTGAATACTGCGCCACTGCCTGAGGGGACCGTGACTTTATCGACGATAAGCCTGCCGGCCTGATCGTCATTTGTGATCGTACAGGTTTTGTTGTCTCCCGGTGTCAGGATGATCGTGCCGTCCGCGGCACAGTCGCCGCCCCACGAAGATGCGCTATACGTAGAGGTCGCGACTTCCGATGCGGTGTGAAGCCCTGGCAAAAGGGTCTGTGCTGCGTTCCATGGGACATTGGTGCCATCGATACGCCCCTGGAAGGTCGTCGTCGTCGCGGTGCCGCCGTTGTCGTTGATGACCGTTTTTATCAAGGTAAGAGTCGCCATGGGCTGAGGTGTTTGCTGACAGCGAGACCCTTTCAAGACGCCAGCCGCACACAGACGTGCGAATACCTGGTTAACGATCTGCCGCCCGAAGGATTCATTGCTCACCTGAGCAAAAGCCACGAGCGGAAGTGCTACTAAAAGCGACGCTACCCCCATTGCGAGAGCGCGCCGTGCATATGTTTTCTGCTGCATAACTAAAAATTCGTTATACGCACCTTACGGCGCGTGAATACTGCTAATGCGTTTACTCTAGCTCTCCCAAATGAGGAAACAATGAGGAGGCTTGTGCATAACCTGTGCACAAATTCTATGATTCCTGGAATCTACTTTGAAAGCGGTAAAAAGAGCCGGTCCGTAGCTAAAGCACCGCGTTCTACATCGACCTTCCTGAACCAGGCGCGCCACTGCACATAATCCTGTATCCCCTTACCACGACGATGCTCGTCAGCAGACGTGCTGTGCAAACTGATTGTCAGCGAAAAGAGATTTCCCTTCCTGTCCTTGACCAAAAGCATGTTTTCTCCGGGTTTTTTCAGCGGTCCACCTTTCTCTCTCTTATGCATCATCTTATTTTGCTGCATGAGGACTAAGTAGGCTTCTTCCAAAGTAAAGCAGTACTTATCTGGTACAACGAATTTGTCGTCTTTAATCGTAAATTGTATGTTGTGCTTTTTTGCAAATTCCGGGAAAGGCACGTAGGCTTTTTCTTGATTAATCGTCTTGAAATCAACGTGTTGCAATTCGGCTTTCGATACTTCGAAGTGAGGATATTCGAATCCTTCTTTTTCGCGATGACGGTACTCACCCCAAATATTCACGCCTATGTAGTTCGGATAATCAGAATAAGTCGTTCGGGTGTGACCAAACGGATAGTTACGATCGATTTTTCCTACAACATTCCAGGCACGCATTCCTCTTGCGCTATCCAAGACCTTTGCTTCTATAGGTGGCGGTTTGGCGTTGGGTCCTTTTGTCGGTTCAAACGAATACCCTTTGTGGGTCTTTCCACCGTAGTACTCTCCTCTCACTTGTTCTAGCATTTGCTCGCAGAACTGGTGGTATATTTCCGGGGCGAAAAACTCGCGGCACAGAAGTCCGGCACGGCTGAGACCTTCAAGGAAGTCGTTCATATATTTGACGATGTCTGACTGTGCTTCCGGATAGTCTATGCGATGTGTTTCTTCCCATTGTTTCTCGTTGAATTCGTCAACGAAAGCGCTACGTTTGTCGCCACGCGCAAGATCGAGCAATTCTTTGATCGCGGCCTGCCGATCATCGGGCGTGAGTTGATAATCCGATAGACCATCGCGATTGGTATCGTAGTCGTACATATCGGTTTTGAGATCTGCCCAGTGGCGGTGTCCAAAAATCGTATTCGTGTATACGGTACCAATAGAATCTTTAATATCTTGAACGCTCTTCCACTCTTCTTTTCCCGGAGCAAAGTCTGCGAGGTGCAACGCACCCCACTCTTGAGAACTGAGCTCATCAGGTTGTGGAAGCCGCTTTTTGTCGTATTCGATTATATGTGAAAACAGTTTGTAGATGTTTGGTGTGCGGATTTTAAATCTGTCGACATACCGTTTCGTTTCTTCAAAAGAATATTTCTTGATGAATCGTTCCAGCCCCAAGAACTTCGCCCAGCCCTTGAATTCATCGCCAAATGTGACGCGCGGTCTTAGGGGCAAACCAAGCTGGTTGCGGAATTTCCCCGGAAGGCGCTGGTACTCTTTCACTGAGGTTAGTTTTAACTCTTGCACATTCCTTTCTGCGTCCTCGTAAGAAACGTAGCGACGTTCATACCGGCGTAGCACTTCTTCGATATCGCTGACGATCTTCTGGTCGAACGTGAAGACGTTGTTGCCGCCAACAAGGGTGGTGTCGAAGTAGCGTTCTTTGTCTTTTCTTTCGCCTTCTTTGCCACCGATATCCCGCATGATCCCGTTGATGAGATCGAGTCGCTCGATGGAGCCAACGTAATCGAATACAAGGGCTTGCTCTTTGCTCGGGTGTTTGCGCAAGACGCGGCCAAGCTGTTGCAAAAAGATGCGTTTCGAGTCTGTGGGACGCAGAAATGCGACAGCACCGAGCTCTGGTACGTCCACTCCTTCGTTCATCATATTTACTGCTGTAATAAACTGCGTACTTCCTTGTTTGAACCGCTTTAGAGCCTCATCGTCCTCAGATTCCGAATGGAATGCTTCGGCTAGAAGCCCACGTGAGCGCAAAAAGTATGCTGCCTGCTCGGCCTCGTCGATGCTTTCGCACATGATCGCTGTCGTGCGATTGCCCACATTGCTTATGAGGTGTTCGAGATTTTCTTCGAGTGATTTCTTTTTAAAAATGACTTCGTTCAGCTCCTCTCGCGATAGCGGCCCGTTTATCCGCATCAGCAGTTCTTTGAGGCCTTCTAGGTCGACGTTCTCTGTCACCAGTCGGTAGTCAACTTTCGTGAGCCAGCTGTTGCGCATGCCTTCCGCAAGGGTGTAGCTCACTGCGGGCGGACCAAATATCTCGCGGATATCCTTCCAATCCATACGGTCCGGGGTAGCCGTCATACCGAGAAGATATTTGGGCTTGAAATAGCGGAGCGTCGGCTCGTACGTTTCCGCCATCGAGTGGTGCGATTCATCATCGATAATGAGGTCGAAATGTTCGGGAGAGAATTCTTCTAGATAATCACGCATTGTTTGCCGCGTCGAGAATACGACGTCTGCGCCAGCTCCCGCCTTATCCTCACCAATAAAAAACCCGCGACTATATTCTTCGAGATACGGAGAAAAGCTTTCTTCGTGGTTTTTTAACACGGTCTTGTTGTCAGAGAGAAAGAGGATCTTTTGCGGCTTGAGTCGCTCTGAGACCTCGATAGAGACACGCGTTTTTCCGAGCCCAGTCGCCATATCCATAAGGGCGACACCGGTCTTTTCCAGAGATTCAACCGATTTATCCGCAGCCACTACCTGGTACTCAAATAGTTCTTGGCGTTCCAACGTGTTCTCTATGCTGCCCCCTGCGGCGTCGGATCTTTCGACTGGAGCAAGCGTCTTTCGCGGCAATCTTTCCAGAGACCTCATGCTTGAATTGTACCGTACTGCCGCCGCAATTATTTTTTCGGGCGATCGCGCATTGTGTCGCGTACAGAACGAACAAATTTGCTCAATAGCTCCTTGGATATATTTGCATTCTTCACTAGCGATGGGGCGTCTGTGAGTACGGCACCCAGGAGAACCGCTCGATTGAGCAGCGTAGGGCGCACGCGAGTTTGCCCGCTCTGGTAATCAGCTGGCAGATCAAAAAGCGAATCGATTGAATTTCCTACTCGCCCGAGCCGTGCGAAGAAGTTGACGAGCTGCGGATGTTTATCACTCGCGGTATATTCATCAGGCAGGAATGGTAGAAAAAGTTTGCTTGTTAGCTGTCCTTCTAATCGCGTGAGCTTTGCGAAGCTGCCGGCTTTCTCTTCTAATTTGATATCTTCCGTCGTTTTTAGAATCATCTCAACGGTCCGGATAAAGAAAGCTCGCTTATCATCGGATATCGTCTCCAAAAGTCCGCGAACATCGCTCATCGCAGCAGCAAGTGGAGGATCGGCAGAGAAATCGGCTGCTCCGTCCTGCAGGAAGCTTTTAATATGTGAGTAAACCCTCTTCCGTTCTTCTACATTTTCGATGCGGTCGAGCCGATCATCGATAATTCGCATCGAAGAGAGTAGCGTCCGCCATTTCTCGATGGTTTCAGTGGGTACCTCGAGACCAGTTATTTGTTCAGCGAAACGCTGCAACCCTCTTGAGCCATCTACATACCGTTGACGCGAGATCTCCAAGGCGTCACTTTCCATAGGTAAATGATATCACCCGGACCGTGAGTGCTTTAATCACTTTAAATACTTCTTATTCTTGAGTTTGTCGGGGAGGTAGGATTCTTTGTCGCCTGCCCGGCCAGGGTACATCTCATAGCCTTTTCCATACCCCAACTCTTTCATGAGCTTCGTGGGTGCATTACGAACTTTCATCGGGATGGGGAGGTTGCCGTATTTTTTTACATCATCGAGCGCTTCGAATATCGCTTCGTACGAACGCCGGTCTTTTTTGCACTGCGCGAGGTAGGCAACGCCGTGGGCAAGATTAATCGTCGCTTCCGGGTAACCTATTTTGTTGACCGCTTCGAAGACCGCATTGGCAACGACGAGCGCGGTGGGCTGGGCCAAGCCCACATCCTCGCTCGCGAAGATGACCATCCGCCGCGCGATGAATTTTGGGTCCTCTCCCGCATCCACCATGCGCGCGAGATAGTAGAGTGCGGCGTCGGGCTGGCTTGCGCGCATGCTTTTGATGAACGCGGAGATGGTGTTGTAGTGCTCCTCTCCTTTTTTGTCGTAGCGCAGATGCTTGGACTGTATGGCCTCTTTGAGTGTATCGAGCGTGATCTTACCGTATAGCTTCTCCGCGGTCTCGAGCGTCGTAATGGCTTGCCGCGCATCGCCTTGGGCCATTTGGATGAGCCAGTCGCGCGCGTCTTTAGGGATAGTCATTTTTGTACGCCTGACTATCTTTTCCATCTCATTCTCGGTATGTTCTTCAAGCACAAACACGCGCGTACGCGAGAGAAGCGGCGAGATTATTTCAAATGACGGGTTCTCTGTCGTTGCGCCGATGAGCGTGATGTCGCCGCGCTCGACGAACGGGAGCAGGAAATCCTGCTGCGCTTTGTTGAATCGATGGATCTCGTCGATAAACAAAACCTTCGGTTTTGTTAAGCCAGTAGCTTGTAGCTGGTAGCTTGCAGCAGAGTCTCGGGCAACAATTTTCTTAATGTCCTCCTTTCCTGAGTCAACTGCAGAAAGTTCGTGAAATTCGGCATCAAGCGCGTTGGCGTATATGCGCGCAAGCGTCGTCTTTCCTGAGCCGGGCGGGCCCCACAATATAAATGAGAACAGTTCTTTCTTCTCGATCGCGACTCGCAACGGCTTGTCCTTTCCGGTGAGATGTGCCTGCCCGACGAATTCATCAAGGTTCTTTGGCCTTATTTTCGATGCGAGCGGTTCCATGAAGCCAGTATACTCTTTTGCCATTGTCCCCAGTTGCGAATCCAGAAAGATGCGTTATGGTTCTTGTATGAATACAAAATCAATCATCATTTCGATCGTCGTTATCAGCGCTATCGCGCTTGGCGGGTACTTGGTTTATAAATCAATGAATAAGTCGAGCGCCGGCACAGAGCAGCAAACTGCCACGACGACCAGTGACCAAGAGCAAGTACAGGGGCAAGATGTGAAGGTGGGCACCGGAGTAGAAGCAAAGCCGGGTGATACCGTCTCAGTGCTCTATGTCGGCAAATTCGCTGACGGCACGATCTTCGATAGCTCGGCTGCGCACGGCAACCAGCCACTTACATTCGTGCTCGGTGCGCCAGGAGTCATCCCAGGCTTCCAGATCGGCGTGCGAGGTATGAAAGAGGGCGGGCAGCGCTTGCTTGCGATCCCCCCTTCGCTTGGGTACGGAAGCGAGGACCAAAAAGACCCCGCAACGGGCAATGTCGTGATTCCTGCGGACTCCACCCTCGTTTTTGAAGTGCAGCTTGTGAAGGTTGTGCCTGGTACAGAAGCCCAATAGACCTCACCGGCAAGGCTGAATTTGCTCAGCGAAACACGAAACTGGGCTTGCCCGGTTAGTAGAATTTCGGCTTGCCGAAGGCGAGAGCTGAAAATGTTGGAACGAAGGCACGAAATCAGGGCTGCGTTGTCGACCTCGATTCTCTCTGCGGGGGCAGAAAACATAGCCGAAATTACACTACCGGGCTTGCATTAGGCATCAGAATGTGATATCGTTGGCCCATGCTTACGAAGCGCAAAAAGCAGCATGTGGTCTCGAAAACGCGCCGCCATGACGCGGATACGGGCTCACCGGAAGTGCAGGTCGCCATTTTGACGCGAAGAATCGAGGAATTGTCGCAGCATTTGGATAAGAATCGCAAAGACAAGCACGGCCGCAGAGGTCTTTTGGGCCTCGTTGCCGATCGCCGCAAGCATCTCAAGTACCTCGAGTCGACCAACAAGCGGCAATACAGCTCGCTCGTGAAGAAACTCGGTCTCAAGAAATAGCCGGCAGCTCGTAGCAGGTCAGCCCGGAGCAAGATCTTCATTTGCTCACGCTTCGTAAGAGAGTACACTTTAGTAAGTTTTTAATAAGTTTGTTTTTCTTTTTATTGCTGCTAGCTGCAAGCTACTGGCTACAAGCTATTTATGTCTATCATCAAACATCCAGAACAGCGCGTCGGCGTTTTCATCGACACGCAAAATCTCTACCACAGCGCGAAGAACATCTATCATGCGCGAGTGAATTTCGGCAACGTCCTCAAAGATTCCGTCGGCGGCAGGAGGCTCATCCGCGCACGCGCCTACGTCGTGACCACAGAATCGGGCGAGGAAAAAGGCTTTTTCGAGGCCCTCGGCAAGATCGGTATCGAAACGACGACGAAGGACCTCCAAGTATTCTTTGGGGGCGCCAAAAAGGCGGACTGGGACGTCGGAATGGCGGTTGACGCTATTACGATGTCGCCCAAGCTCGACACGGTCATCCTTTTTACCGGCGACGGCGATTTTATCCCGCTCGTCAAATACCTACAAGTGCATGGCGGCTGCCAAGTGGAGATCGCATCATTCGGGCGCTCGACCTCAAGCAAGCTCAGAGAAGCGGCGGATCACTTTCTCGATCTCGATGAAGATCCGAGACGCTACCTTATGAACTACCGCCCGATGCGCAATTCCCGCGGCCGATCACGGGATACCGGCGATGTGCAAGTTTCGGCACCTGAAGACTCCATTGCAGAACAGTCCGATCCTTCAGAGATCGGCAAGATCACGGGAGTCGAGTAACTATTCCCGCGCGCATTTCTCTGCGGGAGGAAATGTACGCGAAGGTGATAAACACAAGCCCGATGAAGCCGGTGATTGCTTCGGGCACGTGCACGAAAATACCAAGAAGCATTGCGAGTGCGAGCCCAAATATGGCCCAATGTGCTCCGTGCTCGAGGTAGGGAAGCGCCTTCAGTGTATGCGCACGCACCAGCGCGACCGTAAACGCGCGCACAAATACCGCTCCGATGCCAAGGCCGGCAATAATGACGGGGAGCGCCGAGGTGATGGCGAACGCCCCAACGACGCCGTCGAGCGAGAATGCGGCGTCGAGCACATTGAGATACACAAAGAGCGCTAATCCACTGCTTACAGCGCCTGCTCCTGCTTCCATTTCAAATGACTGCGCGATGCCTTCGATGATGATAAAGAGGACGATACCGATAATTCCGGAAATAAGGATCGTCGCCGCCTCCGCGGGCACCAACATGGCGCACACTACAAGTACGACAAGCGAGAGCGCAACCTCGATCGCCTCAATGCCGCCCCAACGAGAAAGATGCTTTTCAATAGTGGTGATCCAGTGAATGGTCTTGCGATCGTTGAAGAAATACTTGAGCGAGACCATAAGCAGGAATGTGCTGCCGAATCCCGCGATCGCCGTATGCGCTTCGTCGAGGTATTCACCGTACTTCGCCGCGTCGAAAAATGCGAGCTCCGTCACAAAGATTGGTGAGAGGCCGGCAGCGGCGGCAACGATGAAGATAGGGAGGACGAAGCGCGTCCCGAACACGGCGACCGGAATGCCGTAGATGAGGAATCGGCGCTGCCATTTCGCATCCATCCGTGTGAGCACCTTGGCATTCACCACCGCATTGTCGAAAGAGAGTGTCGTTTCCAAGACAGCGAGGAGCGCTACCAAAAAAAGCGCCTGCACCCCACCCCAGACGAACGCACCAACGAGCGCCAGAGCAGCAACGATGCCAGGAAAAATAAAAATTTTCATTTGCGCCATCCTAGCACACTTGGTTCTTAATATTGACGGCGCCGAAGCGCCGTCGTTGAGGTTCAGGAGATAAGCGCGCGATCGATGACGCGGATGGCCTCGTCCGGCGTGACCACGTCGTACCTGCCGAGCCTTTCTGCCTCCGCCGCGGCCCACAGTTTCTTTTTGACCGCCTCAAACGCATCGCCACCGGCTGCCTTTACGCCGCAGAAGGTGAGACTCGTGAGATCGAACTTGTCCGCATAGTCCTTCTTCGCCTTCTCTTGCTCCGCCTCGATCCATGCACGCATCTTCGTCAAGGTTACGTTCATTTGCAGCTCCCGTTTTGTTCGGGTCCAACCCTACCACATTCACGGAAAACGGTCACTCACTATCAACTATTCCATGGAATCGTTGTGATGGTGCCCCAAAAGAAACAGCCCCGCGATTTCTCGCGAGGCCGAAGCGTATTTGTATCCCGCAACGCATGCGGTTAGCGCGGGAGGTCTCTGTCGTACTCGAACTCCGTGTCAAGTATTTTCAGGATCTGCTCGCAATTACCTTGTTTTGCAGCCAAACGAACTTGCTGGATGATCTCTGCAATTAGCCTGATGTTGGCGATTGCATTGGAGAAACGTTCAGAGACAAACTCTTCATCCAGACCTCCCAGCGCCGCCATCAAACGAACCTTGTGCGGTTCCAGGTGATGTATCGTCATGCTTAGGCATTTTCCGAGATCTCCTGTCTTTGCCATTTTGCGCTCCGTGAAAGAAGGGAAGTTTGATCTCCCGAGACTCTAACTAATCGTCTAGAAACGATTTGAGTTTGCGCTGACGCGAGGGGCTCTTACGTCTTTTCAACGCGTCCTTCTCAATCTTGCGAATGTGTTCGCGGGTCGCCGTGAACTGTTTACCAACCTCGTCCGACCCGTGGTCAGCGTTTATACTTGGATCAAAACGCATGCGGAGCGGGTTTTTTGCCTTTGGTATCAGATGTTTAAGAACCCTCTCGGCTCTCGCTCGGTTCCTAAGCCATTGTTGAACCCATCGCTTAACTTCGCTTTGTTTCCACGCGACTTTGCAGTTGCCAACGTTCATTCGCGGGGGGAATTTTCCTTCTTTTTCGAGATTACAAAGATGAACGAACGAGTAGGGAATTCCATAGACCGTCAGTAGTTCACGCCGTGAGACCATTTTCGCTGCCATGAGAAACCTCCTTGTTTCTACGGTGAATGTAGCATCGGTGGTGCTTTACATCAAACTTATTTGATGATATTATTTTGACATAATGCCTAGGTAATCCAGCGAAATGTATTCGTATGTCAAAAAGCACTGATGAAAAAACACAGACTGACTTGTATAGGCGCCTTGAGGAGGTCGGCCTTTCTCAAAAAGAGGCGCGGGTGTATATGGCATTGCTTCCATATAGAGATATCGGTTCAAGTAAACTCATTCGTGCGACCGGACTACATGGGCAGTTTGTTTATGATTCATTGCAAAGATTGGAGGAACTTGGATTGGCGAGACATGTAATACAAAACGGGCGAAAGAAATTTAGCGCAAGTACGCCGAAAAGAATTCTATCGTTATTGGACGAGAAACGACTGCGCTTCCAAAATATCCTCATGCAATTGGAGGAGAAGTTCTCCGGCCAGCATGAGCAGGATTTTGAGGTGTTGCAAGGCGAGGAAGCGTTTGTTGCATACCAACTTTCTTTCATCGAATCAACGCCGGAGAATGGAGTCATTGATGTTATTAGTGGACCGAACGATCGGTACTTCCAGATTCTCGATTCAGAAGGTGCTGCTGATGAGTACGAGCGCAAGCGATCGAAAAAAAACATAGCGATCCGATACATAGGAGCAAAGTCCCAAGCAGAAAAATTCAACAAATGGGAAAAAGATCGACCATTGTGGACATATAAAATTTTTCCAGGACTCTCTACCGGTCTCGTTGATATCAGTATCTGGCCGCATGCAGTTATGTTCGTTACCTTTGGCAATCCACTTCTATCGTTCGTTCTTCTTAGTAAGGAGGTGGCTGACGGGTACCGGGAGTTCTTCGAAGCGCTCTGGAATCTTTCGAAGAAGTGATATATAGTGTCAACATACAAGATAATCGTGGTGTTTGGATAGGCAGTATTGGCCAACAAGGCTCACTACTGAAATCCACACATCACCCCCCTCGACAAGCTCGGGGTAAACAAAAGAGTATATGGAAAAGAAGGTATATTCCGTCAATATTGGCGGAAAAGAAATGACCGCCGAGTTCAACGACTGGGCGGATCAGGCCAATGGTTCGGTACTCGTGCGATATGGCAACAGCGCTGTTTTGGCGACTGCGGTCATGGGCAAAGAGTCAGACAAAGATTATTTTCCACTCTCCGTGGAGTACGAGGAGAAATTCTATGCCGCCGGCGCGATCTTAGGCTCGCGCTTCATGCGCCGCGAAGGCAGGCCCTCCGACGAGGCAATACTTTCTGGCCGCATCGTGGATCGCACCATCCGTCCGCTCTTTCCCAAGGGCATGAAAAATGAGGTGCAGGTCATTATCACCGTGCTCTCGCTCGAAGAATACGACACCGACGTCTTGGCAGTAAATGCCGCGTCACTCGCACTCGCCACTTCCGACATCCCGTGGAACGGACCAGTGTCGGCTGTACGCATCGGTACCGAAAAGGGCCAGGGCGAATTCATCGTGAATCCGAATTATATACAGCGTAATGAGGCGACGGCGCAGATGGATTTGCTTGCCTGCGGCAAAGATGAGCACATCAATATGATCGAAGTGGGCGCAGCTGAGGTATCAGAAGAAGTTCTCTCCGAAGGCCTCGCACACGCATCCACCGAAATAGAAAAAATACAGAAATGGCAGCAAATGATCATCGCGGAGCAAGGCAAAGAGAAGCAACCGTTCGAGTTGCCAGCACTGCCGAGGGATGTGATCGCGGCATTCCAAGAGCTCGTGATCCCCAAGCAAGAGCAAGCGGTCTTCGGATCAAAAGATGGCAACGTCGGCAAGAAAAACATCGGTATCTTGGAAGGCGAGTGGATGAAAGCGGCCACCGAGAAATTCCCGGATGTTCCCAAAGGGCGTCTCAAAGCGTATTACGAAGAACACATCGACGATTACATCCACGACGAGGTGATTTCGAACGATCGGCGCGCCGATGGCCGTAAGCTCGACGAGATACGCCCTCTCTTCGCGCAAGCCGGCGGGATCTCTCCGGTTTTACACGGCTCCGGCATTTTTTACCGCGGTGCCACCCACGTGCTCGCTGCCCTCACGCTCGGAGGCCCGGGAGATGCGCAGCTCATCGACACGATCGAGTATCAAGAGTCGAAAAAGACATTCATGCTCCACTACAATTTCCCGCCGTTTTCGGTAGGAGAGACAGGACGCGTGGGCGGCTTGAATCGTCGTGCGACGGGCCATGGCGCGCTTGCCGAAAAAGCGCTGCGGGCGGTCTTGCCGGGCAAAGAAATATTTCCGTACACGGTTCGAATTGTGTGTGAATCGCTTGCATCCAACGGTTCGACCTCGATGGCATCCGTATGCGCCGGGACGCTCGCGCTCATGGACGCAGGCGTGCCGATCACAAAGCCGGTCGCAGGCATCGCGATGGGCATGATGTCGGACGGCGAGATCCACAAAGTACTCACCGACATTCAAGGGCCCGAGGATCACCACGGCGATATGGATTTCAAAGTCGCGGGCACTGCAGATGGTGTCACCGCAGTGCAGATGGACGTGAAGGTCAACGGCGTGCCCGTGCCGGTACTTACGAATGCGTTCGCGCAGGCGAAAAAGGCTAGGCTGCAGATCCTCGACGCCATCACCAAAGAGATCCCGGTGCCTCGCGCCGACATTAGCCCACGCGCGCCGAAGATCTTGACAACACACGTGAAGGTCGACCAGATAGGACTCGTTATCGGCCCGGGCGGCAAAATGATCAACGGTATCCGTGAACGCACGAAGTGTGATGACATCACGATCGAGGATGATGGCACCATATTCATCACAGGCCGAGACGGATCAGCGGAAGCGGCACTCAAAGAAATTACCGACCTGACGCGCGAATACATGGTGGGCGACAAGTTCGAAGGGCCGGTCGTGCGCATGATGGACTTCGGCGCGTTCGTAAAGATCGGCCCCAACCAAGATGGGCTTGTGCACGTCTCGGAGGTCGCACCCTTCCGCATTGCGAAGATCTCGGACGCTGTGCAGATCGGAGACATCATCCCCGTCGTGTTGAAAGAGATCGACGAGAAAGGACGCTATAATCTCTCTATCAAAGCTGCTGATCCGGAGTGGGCCGCACGCAAGGGGCTCAAACCAGATACGGGCGGTGGAGAATACAATGGCAGACGAGAACAAGGCGGCCACAGAGGACCACCGCGGAGAATCTAGCGGCGTATCTTCTACACCCCCAGCCGTACCCTTGGCAGGAGGACCTAATGCAGACCAAAAAGCGGTAGTCACACCTGTGCCCGAGGCGCACATTCTTGAAGAAGTAATAATCAAAAAAGCGAAGTCCCTCGGCCGTAGGCCAACAGGCGAGGCTGCCCCGGTAGCAAAAAAGGTGCCGCCTCCGCCTCCGCTGCCAGCACAACCGTCTCCTATACCTCCCGCTCCAGTGCCGGCTAAAGCCGCGTCAGTCATACCCGTGCAGCCGCCCGCGCGTCCTGCACCTGCCGGTATGCCCGCGCCGCAGGGGACGCCCGTCGATATCTCGAAGCCGCCGGTGCGTGAGGCGCCGGCGCTCGGCAGTGATATCGAGAAAATTCTTGCGGGCGTGAAATTGCCCGAGCGCCAAGCTCCTTCTACGGAGAAACGCTCTCCAGCCGAACCGACAAAATTTGATACCACGCTCGGCACTACTGCGGCGGAGGCAATTCGAGCACCAGGGCAGGCAGCGCCTTTGCAAGAAACGGTCGCGACACCCAAAGACGTGCCTCCGGTCCTGACACCACAGCAAGCAGAACAAGGCGCCAGCAGCGTTGTGGCCGTTCACACACTCAAAAACGACCTGCAAGGAGTCGTGCGTGACAAAAAGATCTCCGTTGTGAAAGCGGTTTCACTTGAAGAAGAGCGCAGAGCGCGACGGGCTGCCTCCACACCGAGTACCCCCGCAACAGTGCAACGCTCCAAGCGGACCTTCGGCGTCATCTTTACCGTGCTATTGCTTTTCGGGCTCGGGGCGGCAGCGATTTTTGGCGTTACCACTATCATGAACCAGCAGCAAGATCAGCCGCCTCTCGATACAAGCTCATCCATCCTGTTCGCAGAACAAAGCCTGCTCCTTTCGCTCGACGATCAATCGCCCAATGACCTGAAACGTGCGCTCGCCGCCGCCCGCTCGAGCCCTGGGACGCTCGGCTCAATTATCCGCATCATTCCCGTCATCACCGCACCCTTGCCGGATGGTTCGATGCAGAAGCGGCCAGCCACCTTCCAAGAGTTTATGAGTGCCCTAGGCGCGCACGCGCCGGACGATCTCTTGCGTGCTGTTGGGAATGATTTCTTCTTTGGCATACACACTGTTGATGAGAACGCTCCATTGCTCGTCATCCCGCTCATAGCGCACGATCGTGCCTTCCAAGCCATGCTCCAGTGGGAAGAGAGACTCAATGCCGATCTCTCTCCCGGCTTTACCGCGCTCTCCGTGCTTACGACAGATGGGGACGGTCTTCCGGTAAAGCGCAGCTACCAAGACCTCGTGATGCGCAATTATGATGTGCGCGCCCTCAAGGATGACTCTGGCACCATACAGCTTTTCTACTCGTTCCCGACCCAAAACATTCTCATCATCGCGGAGAGCCCGTACTCATTCACCGAGATCATCTCTCGCCTCCAGGCAGGGCGTAATCTTTGAGAGCGCTCTTTGACTTTTGCATTTGCGTCACATACGATTGGAACATGAAGAAAGTTCCTGATGTGGAACTCACCGAAGAGCAGCTAGAGGAGCTGCGCGGCGCACTTGGGGCGGAGAAAGATTCGCTCGAAGAAGAGCTCGCTGCGCATGGCAAGAAAATAGGGGGCGAGTGGGAAGGGGATTCGGAATCCAAGGGTGCTGAGGCCGATCCAATAGACGCGGCGGACAATATTGAAGAACTTGCGACCAACATTCCGCTCGTCGGAGAAATGCAGAAGCGTTACAAAGAGATCGAAGAGGCGCTTGAGAAAATAGAGGCGGAAACGTACGGCTCCTGCGAAACGTGCGGTGACCCTATTCCGTATGACCGCCTCGAAGCCAACCCTGCTGCCAAAACCTGCATCGCACACACAATATAAACTCACAACTTCACTCAGTGGCGGCGCTCTGAGGCGGCGCCACTTGCTACAATTGCACGAATGGGTTCGAAGCAAAAAATAGAATCGGGATTCGCACGAGTGTATGGCGCGCAGCCGATGCTGCCGAAAGGCGCAGTAGTCTCCGTCGAGTGCGACATCGTGAAAGGCTTGCATGCCTTTACGATCGTGGGGCTACCGGATAAATCGGTGGAGGAGGCGAAAGACCGATTGGCAGCGGCGATAAAAAATACTGAATTTGAAGATGAAGAACGCGCATTAGAATCGCCGAAACGCTCGAACAAGAAGATCGTGCTCTCGCTCGCGCCCGCCGCGCTCAAAAAAGAAGGCGCGGTCTTCGATCTACCGCTCGCGCTCTCTTTTTTGCTCGCATCCGAGCAAATCCATTTTCTCCCGCAAGGAAAAATGTTCGCCGGCGAGCTGGCGCTCGATGGAGTAGTACGCCGGATCCTGGGCACCCTCTCGATCGCGAGCGCAGCATTCGACAAAGGCTTCACCGATATCTACGTCCCCGAAGAAAACGTCGCCGAGGCTTCGCTCATTTCAGGGTTGATGGTACATCCGGTCGCATCACTGCGCGACGTTATCGACCAGCTTGAAGACATTGAGTCACATATGGTGCGCACCGTGCCAAATGTAGAGCGGCCTGCGCGCGAAGAGGACGACACCGCGCTCGACGAGATCCGCGGCCAGGAAAGCGCCAAGCGCGGGCTCATCATCGCCTCTGCAGGCGGACACAATCTCGCGCTCTATGGCCCACCTGGGACAGGGAAGACTCTGCTTGCGCGGGCTGCCGTCTCGAT
>Ga0209542_10004868_pt1 | contig 27285 bp, 42 predicted proteins | sample RifCSPhighO2_01_FD_184028 | JGI IMG/M metagenome (GOLD analysis project Ga0209542, IMG submission 184028) | Soil microbial communities from Rifle, Colorado - Rifle CSP2_plank highO2_0.1 (SPAdes) (version 2) | ecosystem: Environmental > Terrestrial > Deep subsurface > Rock core/Sediment ...
GTATAAATGGAGGTATATCTGGAGAAGATAAAAAAGTTGAGGAATATAAAAAGAAATTACTATCTTATTCTGAGTTTAAAGGTATAGAGTTTAAAGATACTTATTCTGATGAGTATGCTTATAGAAAGATGTTCGTCAGGGTTAGAAAGGAGATAATAAGGTTTGATCCTAAAGTAGACGGCAAGAAAGCTTCATGTAAGCTATCTCCTAAAAAGTTAAAAGAAATGCTTGATAAAAAAGAAGATGTGGTTTTATTAGATGTCAGAAACAGATATGAAACAAGAATTGGCAAATTTAAAAATGCCATTGAGTTAGACATAGATGTTTTCAATGAATTTCCAGAAAAGATTAATAAAATTAATGGACTAAAGAATAAGAAGATTGTTATGTACTGCACTGGCGGTGTTAGGTGTGAAAAAGCTTCTGCTGCTTTATTGAATCAAGGGTTTAAAGATGTTTATCAATTGGATGGCGGAATTTTAAATTATGGGAAGGAATGCTCTGATGCTCACTGGGAAGGGAAATGCTTTGTTTTTGACAGAAGAGTTTCAATTCCTTTAGATTCAACTAAAGAAGTTCATCCAATTTCAAGGTGTGATATATGCAATGAATTCAGTGATATTTATGTAAACTGCAAGAATGTAGAGTGTGATAAGCTTTTCATCTGCTGTAAAAACTGCCAATCTAGACATAAGGGTTACTGTCCTGAGGAAATTAATTAAATGAAATATTTATTCGTTCTTGGAAGAGATAAAAGTTTAGGAATTTTAGAAGTCATTAGTTTTCTTAAAGCAAGAAGATTAACTTATAAAATTGTTTATTCAGAAAAAAAATTTTTAATTCTTGAGCTGGATAAATTTAACTTTTCTGTTGAGGAATTTGGCGGAATAATTAAAATAGGAAGAGAGACAAGTTTAGATAAGATTGTAATTGATAAAAATAAGATAACTTATTCTGTTTATGGAGATAAAGTATTAAATGAATTAAAAAAGAAATTTAAAGAAGAAAAAGTAAAGGCGATGTTTAGAAAGTATTCTGATGAACCAAATAAAAATGATTTAGAATTAATTAATATTGAAGATAGCATATTCGAAATGTATTCTATATCTAATCCTAAAGATTATAAAAACAGGGATGAGAATAGGCCTAAATTTGATGAGAAAAAAGTGGTTTCTATAAGATTGGCAAAAATACTGATTAATTTAAGCCAGGCTAGATATGAAGTTTTAGACCCTTTTTGTGGATGCGGCACAATATTGCAGGAAGGTTTGTTAAAAAAATTGGATGTTATCGGGATTGATAAAGATATTTCAGATGTAAGAGCTAATCTTAACTGGTTGAGAGAAAAATTTCATACTAAAAATAATTTTAAAGTTATAAAAGGGGATGCCGGAAGGTTAAATTTTTACTTAAAAAAAGTTGAAGCTATAGCAACTGAGCCTTATATGGGGCCTTATCTGAAAAAATTATTACAAGAGAAGGAAGCAAAGAAAATTATAGCAGAATTAAGAGTTTTATATTCTAACTTTTTTGAAGCGGCTAGAGATGTTGTTAAAGGAAAATTAGTGTTTATAGAACCAATAATAAAAATCTATGAGGGAGAGGTAAGCATGGATTTTCAGAGTTTAGTTGAGAGATCTGGGTTTAGGTCTGTTAAATTTGAAGAGGTTGAAAACCCTATTATTTATGATTTAAAAGGTTCAAAGATAAAGAGAAGGATATGGGTATTAGAAAGGTTTAAATAATGTATTTTTGGCTTTATAAGGCATGGGAAGAATTAAAACAGCATTGATTAAGAGAGTAGCTATTAAGACTTATAAAGATCATGGAGACAGATTTGGAGAAGATTTTGAAGGCAACAAGAAAATTGCTTCAGAATTTGTCGATTTTCCTTCTAAAAAACTAAGAAATGTTATTGCTGGCTATATTACCAGAATGGTAGAGCAACACAAGAAAGAAAAGTAGTTCTAAAAAGTATATTTTCAACTCACTAGTCAACGGGACAAACTTGCGCGTGAAGTTTATAAATGTAAGTTAGTTATTTTCTGTATGGGTTTTACAGCATATACTTTGGAACATTATAACAAATCTATGGAACTAAAAAAGAATGGTCTTGGGAGTTTGAGGATTTCTAAGATTTTAAATATAAAAAGCAGAAATGCTGTTGAAGGATGGATAAATAAAGGAAGAAAGCCTTATTATTTTTCTGAATCAAGGATTAAGGCGTGCAATTCTAACGAGAATATTGAGAGAATGAGAAAAATGAATAAGATCACTCAACCAAAAGCAGTGAAAATATCTGCTATGCTTAGAACTAAAAAATTGCCAAGCTCAGCCAATGTACTAGATACTGATTTAGCCTATATTCTTGGTGTCGTGTACGGGGATGGTCATGTCAGCCTTAAACAAAGAAGAGTTATTTTATCCGCAACTGACCTTGATTTTGTAGAAACTTTTAGGCAAACCCTTTCTAAATGGTCTAATTTTAAAGTTAGATTCTATAGCAGGAATATAAGAAAACCAAGTTATATAAAAAGTAGAAAACTACAGTGGGTAGCTTACATTGATTCTATAGATGCTGCGAAACTCTTATCAAAATTTAGCCTAAACAAACTGATGGATTCAGAGACCAATATTAAATCTTCATTCTTGAGGGGCTTTTTTGATAGTGAAGGATGTGTTGACTGTAAAGGTGCTCTCTCTGTTTATAACAAAGACTTTAATTTGATTAAGTTTGTGCAACGTTTACTTAACTCTTTAGAAATACAAACTAATTTTCATTCTTATTATGGCTATACCCCAGATAAATCTAAAAAATTTAAACAGCACTCTCTTGTTGTCATATCAAAATCAAAGAAAAGATTTAAAAATCTTATAGGATTTAATATTCAAAGGAAACAGATTAGATTATTACAGCATGCTCATTAATGAAATGGGATTACGGAGGTAACATAAAATGAATGAAGAAAACATAGATAATGTACTTGAGGAATCTAGTACAAATGGAGGAAGACAAGGAACCGCTGACGACTACACTGTGTTCGTAGGTAACAAACCTTTTAACAGAGAATAGAAAAATCTATTTCTGGAAGAGTGAAATCGGAGTAGGTTTTCTTACCCGACATAATTTACGTAACAGGTGTGGTAATGCAGTTTACAACACAAGGAGCTAAAGAAGTTATAATTAAAGGCAGAGGCAAGTTTATTGCCAGATGTGTTGATATTGCAGAAGTTGCTACAAAAAGGTTTTTAGAGAATACCGTGGATGTAAAGGACATAAAAATAGACAGTGAGGAGTTTGAAAACAAAGAAGGGAAACAGATAAGAGTTAGCACAATTGAGATTACTTTAACAAGAAGGTAATCTTTTCTTTATTTTTTAAAAATGCCTCTGAGGTGATTTGAACACCCGACTTTCAGCTCATGAAACTGACGCTCTACCAGGCTAAGCTACAGAGGCCTAAGAATTAGACATTATTATGTTTTAAAAAGGTTTTTGCTAAGAAAACATTGCATCTATTTCGTCCGGAGTTAATTTTTGTCCTTTATTTGGATTGGCTGCGCTGTTTATTTCTGCTATTCTTTCTACTATCATTGTTCTATCAAAACAGCTCCTTATTAAGTTTTTAAACTGGGTTCCAACAGACTCTTCACGGCGGATGCTTTTCAAAAGACTTCTACATATTCTCACATTTTCTTCTACAAATAATCTTTCACTTTCAGGCACATCTCTTAACTGCTCAATTTCGTTATTTATCATGTATCTTACCAGATCTCCCAAGGGGCGTATGGCGTCAATCTCGCGAGATTGGTCGAGAATTAATACTTTCATGGGTGCGCATACTCTATCCACTCTATCTCTTCCATATTCTTCTGTTAAGAAAACCCTTAAACTTTCTTTTAATTCTTCCGGAACCTTTGAGTTTTCTACAGTTCCCATTCTTTTCATCCTAGTCAATGTTCTAAAAAACCTTTCTGCATCACTACGTAAGCGCTCATAGTTTTTATTACTACATAATCTGAATTGATTATTTCTAAAATTTGGTTCATTCATTTCTCTCAAAAAACTGGTTAAAAATAATTCCATCTGCCTAGCGTTTAGACCTAGAATGCGTCCTAATTGGTTGACTCTTACATTGTTTCTCTTCATTAGTATATCTAATATTGAAATCTGGCGTCCAAGAATACCTATTAACCTGCTTTTGTCTGCATTGAATTCTTCTTCTTTGTAACTTGGCAAATGCACTGCTTGTATACAAAAACTTTTACCTAATCCTTCTTCTTTCTCAGTTGAAGCTCGTCTAAAAAGATTTAAAAGCTCTGATACCTCTTTTTCATACAAGTCCATAAATTAGCTTAAGATTTATAATTAATAAACTTTTACTTTGCTTATCTTTTCTGCTAGTTTCTTTCTTTCTTCATTTGAAACTTTAGGTTTTGTTTCTTCATCCTTGTTATAATATGGAACTATATGGAAATGAGCATGAAATACAAACTGGTCTGCTTTTTCTCCATTATTAATTAAGAACTTAAAGTCTGTTGCTTTTGTAGCTTTAGAAATTTTATTCATAATCTCTTTTGAGAATTTTATTAATTCATTCCCTAGACTTTCGGGGAAATCTTTTAAATTTATATAATGCTTTTTTGGGACTATTAAAGCATGCCCTTTATTTTTTGGGCTAAGGTCAAGGAATGAGATAAAATTTTTTGATTCACCGATTTTATTAAAAGGTATTTCATTTTTTGAGATTTTACAAAAGATGCATTTTTCCATATACCTAGTTTTATTAAATAATATTTAAGGATTATCAATGTTAGCTAAGGGTTTCATATTAACCTTGAAAGGAAACCTTTATTAATTTAGGAATGGTTTTTATTTTATGGCTATTGAAAAGAGGGATTCTGTTAGTCCTGGGAAGGGATTTTTAATTTTAAAAGATGGCGAATTTGATATAGACCTCTTATACAAAGTAATAGTAGACTGGTTTGGGAAGAGGCAATATACTTTTAGCGAAGTTGAAAATACAGAGAAAGTTAAGCCACAGGGGAATGATGTTAATCTAAAGCTTTATGGAGACAGAAAAATAGATGATTATGCTGAGTACCATATAGAAGTCTTTATTATTATTATAGAGTTAAGGAAAAAAGGAAGCAAGTATACTGGAAGAATGAAGATAAAGATTGAGGTTTATATAGATTTAGACTACATGGGCAATTGGCAGAAAACGCCATTTACGAGATTCTTGTTTCATGTTTATAATAATTTCATAATCAAAAAGAGAATTAAAGATGGTTATGAAGATGATTTGGAAGAAGATGCAAAAGAACTTATGGGCAAAATAAAGAAGACTATAGGACTGCATGATTAAAATGGAAAAATTTTATATTACTCCAAAGGGCGGACTAAAAATAAGATTTCAGGGCGCTGCTGATTTTGGGAATGTGTATAAATTTATGAAGTTATGGTTGGAAGATAGAGGATTTGCTGATGAAAAAAGTCTTGAAACCAAATATACTGAAAGAAGATTTGGAGAAAGAAAAAATTTAGAGATACACTGGAAAGGAGTTCATAAAATCAGCAATTATGTAAGTTATCATATTGAGGTTACTTTTTTACTTCTGGGGATTAGCGAGACTGAGGTTCAGATAGGGGACATTAAAAGAAAACTGGACAAAGGAGATTTTGAACTTAAGATAATAGGGCATATACAATATGGAACTAAGGATTGGGAGCAATACAGCTTTATTGATAAAATTTATTATAACTTGATTATGAGAAAAAGACTTGATGATTATAAATATGATTTTTATACTGTTCTTTATAAGTTTGTAGATTTTATAAAAGAAAGATTTGGGCTGAGAGGTTAAATTTAAGAACTAAAGGATGTTATTCAGAATATGTCAGAAACATACTATGTTATTAAAGAAATTTCAATAAGCAGAACTGGAGCTGTGAATTTGAGAGAAGCTTACAGACTTATGAAAGAATGGGCTTCTCAGAGGAAATATCACTTTATTGAAAAAGAATATAAGGATAGTGAGGCAGCTGATGGGAAATCTGTTCTTATTAGGTGGGATTTAAAGAAAAAGGTAGATGACTATACTAGGGTTATTATTGATGTGGTTATAAGGGGGAATAATCTTAAGGAAGTAACTATCAAAAAAAAGAAGCTAGTCCATGGTGATGTTTCTGTATATCTTGAGAGCTATGTGGAAAAGGACTATGAAGAGAACTGGGAAAAGAATCCTGTTTCTAAATTTATAAGAGAAATCTTTGATAAGATTGTTGTAAGCCAGCATTTTGACCATGTTCATAAAGAACTTAGATCTGAGACATATGCTTTATATGATGAGATTAAGAGATATTTCAAAGCATTACAATAATTTCACTTTTTTTAAGTGGTCATAGAAATCTTTATATAGATGGTAGTTATAATAAATATAGCCTGGCATGAGAATACTCAATGGAGTAAGCCAACGGCTGCACAATGAATTTGAGAGTTAGTGTACCAGGCAACAATTTATAATTAAAAAATCACCTTTAAACTAAAACGGAGCCAAATTTAAGCTTTATTCATCACAATTAATTAAAAATGAATTTGAAATTCAAATTATGCAGAAAAATTGATTATTAGGGGAATTTGGGGTTAAAACGGGCTTTGTTTCTAAGTTTATAGGGCTTTATAGGAGGAATTCAAATGGCAAAGATAAGCCCTGTAGGAGCAAAATATATAGTTCATACTGTCATAAACGCAGAGGGCGTTGTGGAAAAACCTGATGTGGTTGGAGCCATATTTGGGCAAACAGAGGGTTTGTTAGGAAATGAGCTAGAATTAAGAGAACTACAAAGAAGTGGAAGAATTGGAAGAATTGAAGTTAATTTAGAGACCAGAAATGGAAGAACAAATGGTGCTATTATAATACCAAGTAACTTAGATAAAGCAGAGACAGCTGTTATTGCAGCTGCTTTGGAAACGATACAAAGAATTGGACCATGTAATTCTAAAGTAAGAGTTGAGAAAATAGAAGATGTTAGGATTTCTAAGAGAAATTTCGTCATAGAAAGAGCTAAAGAGCTTTTAAGAGAACTAACCTCTAGTGTATTGCCGGATTCTCAAGAATTAACTGATTTAGTAGAGCATTCTGTGAGAATGATGGAAGTTGTGGAATATGGGCCAGACAGATTAGCTGCTGGGCCTGCAGTGGAGGAAAGCGAGGAAGTTATACTTGTAGAGGGAAGAGCGGATGTTCTGAATCTGTTAAAACATGGAATCAAGAATATTATAGCAGTTAATGGAACAAGCGCTCCAGCAAGTATAAAGGTTCTAGGATCTAAGAAAGTACTGGTTGCTTTCGTTGATGGAGATAGAGGGGGGGACCTTATTATTAAAGGGCTTATAGACTCAGGCGTTGAGCTGGACTATGTTGTAAAGGCTCCTGATGGAAAAGAAGTTGAAGAAATTACAAAGAAGGAGATTCATAAGGCATTGAGAAGCAGAATTACAATTGAGCAGTTTAAAATGGAGATGGGGGTTCTTGGAGATAGGATAGCCCCAAGACTTCAACCCATAATGGTTCAAGACAAAAGGAGTTCAACCAGCAGTTTAAGTGTTCCAAGAAAGCCTGAGGTAAGCAGACCTTCTGCTGCTCAACCAGAAGAGACAAAAAAATTTAAGCAGCTACTTGATGACTTAGTTGGAACAAGAGGAGCTTTTATTCTTGATGAGAAATTAGCGATTCTTGGAAAAGTTCCAACTAGTGAATTAGGAGGAACTATAAGAAATTTAAAGAATGCTTATGCTGTAGTATTTGATGGATATGTTGATAGGAATTTAGTACTAGGGGCTGAGAAAAGTAACCTGAAATATCTAGTTGCAATGGACTCTAGAGTAAGACCTGGAGAAAGCAATGTCAAGATACTAACAGAAAAAAGCTTCTAATTTTTTCTTTTTTTATTTAATAAGATGCAGACACCCAGAGATGGATAAATGATATATCATAAGTTTGTCTCAGTTTTTCCTATCCTCTGTTAACCTGCAAGCGCCGATATAATAAGTTAAGGCTGCTGCATTCCTGCCCTGACCTGATTTCTTATCATACCAACCAAACAGGACAGAGGGTCAATGGTACGACTGAGGCTTATGACATTACATCTACCTCTCTCTGGGATTCGATTCCACCATAAAGCCCGTTTGTGGCAACAACGAGGGGCTAACCCGCCAATCTAGTCTGCAATAAATGTTAAAAGAAGAGTTGTTTTTTAAGGTTTTGGATTATAATTTTTTCATACTAGGTCTTACCTTCTCTTTCTACTAGTTTTACAATCTCTAAGGCAGAGAAATTAACTTTTTTTCAAACCTTTTAGATAATGGTAGCTTTAGTGCCTTTTTTGATATGGACCCTGCGGGAATTGAACCCGCTACCCCTTCCATGCCGAGGAAGTACTCTACCGATGAGCTAAGGGCCCGTCAAGTATGCAGGCAATTTTTTGTTTTTTAACCAGTATTTGTATTTAAATACATGTTTAGGATTTGAGCTTCCAATATCTTTCATCCATCTTTTTGTATTTTTTATACCTTTTAAAACCAAAGACTCTGCTAATTTTGAATTGTTTGGCTTGGTAATCCAAACAGAATAATCTCTTTCTCTTAAGATTTTATATAATTGTTCTATTAATTTTCTACTCCTTGAGGTAATAGAAATATGAGGATATTTATAATCTTCATCTCTCCTAGCATATATGGATCCATCTGTATCAAAAAGACCCCTTATAATAAATTTTTTATACTCCCAGGGCATTTTTAGAAATCTTCGAGGAATCTTTAATTTTTGACCTTTTTTACCCAATGGAAATCCATAATCTATCAATTCATTTAATAAAGATTTATTAAATATTTTTAAAGTTCTGACGTTTTTTACTTTCCCTAGTTGGACTGAGGAATTTAACTTGAATTCTTTTTTTATCAGATCTTTTAAGTATTTCTCATGGTATTCTTTATCTAAGGATTTATGTCCACTAAAAATAATTATATACTTGTAATATTTCTTATCTTTTAATTTGTGCTTTGTTATACATCCATCCCCCATTAGGGCTCCAAAAAATTCACAAGTCCCTTCATTTATTTTCAGTTTAATTTTTTTGGGTTTGTTTTTTATTGCTCTTCTTGCTCTTTTCATTCGGAAGTTTAATTCTTCTTTGCTTTTGTTGATACTCGCTCTAGACCCCTTTTTAGCCCCCCAATTCTCTTCCTTGTAATCTACTTTATTTAACCAATAACTTTTTCTACTAGAATTTTTCAAGAACATTCTAAACTTATCCTCAGGGATCAAAAGTTCTCCTCTTGCCCATTGTTTTGTTGTAGAATATATAAAATTATTATCACTACAAAATTTTCTTAAGCTTTCTTTTTTAGTTATTTCCTTAAAGAATAAATTTGGATTTTTTATCAGTACTCTTCTTCTCATTGTGCTTTTAAGACTTTTATACTAATAAAACTTTCTATTTTTACCACTAAACTATCGGTCCGTGTTATTTCACTGATTTTCCCAGTTTTTCTATCTTCTCATTATCAAAGAATTTTTTTAAAACAGAACTTAAATCTTTAATTTTTACCCTTATTTGTTTCATTGAATCTCTGTCTCTTAAAGTAACAGTATTGTCTTTTAGAGTTTGATGGTCTACAGTTATCATCGCGTTACATCCAATTTCTTCCATTCTTCTATACATTTTTCCAATTGAACCAGTTTCATCATAGGATGTACTGAATTCTTCTTTTAATAAATTGAAAATTTCCTTTGCTTTTTCAGGCAGTTTATCTTTTCTTAATAATGGAAATACCGCAACTTGGATTGGTGAGATAACTGGGGAGAACTTAAATAAAGTTCTTTCTTTTTCTTCTTTAAATGATAAGTCCATTAGGGCCCAGATATTTCTGTCAACTCCGAAACTTAGTTCTAAAACATTTGGAATGAATCTTTTTCCATCTATTGTTACTTCATGTTTTTCTTTTGAGCCTTTTTGATGACCTGATAAGTCATGGTCTCCTCTAAAATGCAATCCAGCTACTTCTTTAAAACCTGTTAATGTTTCTAAGTCTAGTTCAATATCAAAATGTATTTTATTGTAAAAGGCTCTTTCTTCTCCAGATAATTCACGAAACCTGAATTTGTCTTTTGGAATTTTCAATATTTCAAAGTAAAACTGCTGGATTTTTGCTAAATGATAAACATAAAATTTCGGAAGTTTTAATTTTTTGTTTGCCTCATCACATTTTATCTCTGTTATAACTTTTGTTTTCCTGTTATTTACTAAATATAATCTTAATTTATAATTTTTTACTTTATTCCACTCTAAACATTCATCTATTTTATCCGAATCAAAAAATATTTGCAATTCAGCTTGAGTAAACTCTCTTAGTCTAAAAAAACCCTGCCTTGGTGAGATTTCATTTCTGAATGCTTTTCCTATGACTGCTAGACCCATTGGTATTTTTTCTCTTAATGCTAAGAATTCTTTTTTGAATGCTACAAAAGGAGATTGTGCTGTTTCCGGTCTTAGATAGACAATATCATTTCCTGTTGCACCAACCTTTAAGTCAAACATCATGTTGAACCATTTAACATCTCCAAATTCTGAAGCTCCGCAGTTAGGACATTTTATTTTATGCTTTTTTATTAGTTCATCCATTTCTTTTTCTTTAAGGCCGTCTGTGCTGATGTCTACTTCATCCTCTATTAGCTGGTCTGCTCTGCAGCGGTTATGGCATTTTTTACATTCAACTAATGGATCTTTGAAATTTTCTAAATGACCTGAGCTTTCGAATACTTTTTTATTCATTATATTTACATCTTCTATTTCGTAATAATTTGTATCAAGACCTAAGAAATAAGTTCTCCATAAATCTTCCCAGTTATGCTTCATTAATGTTCCCAAATGACCATATGTCCAGAACCCAGCAATAGGATTGTATATTTCTCCGGATGGAAAAAAGAAACCTCTTTTTGCTGCAATATTTATTATCTTCTCTGTTTTTGTCATTTGGCTTTGATCAGGTTTGGTCTAAACCCTTCAGTTTTTGGCTTGACGTCTAAACATTCAGAGGGAATGTCTTCGTAATTAATTATTTTTGGATGCTCTATTCTTGAGCATGCTGTGTTAATCCAGTATTCTATATCTGAAAAATCTTCTAAAGTTGCGGGATTTAAAGTATTTGAGATAAAGATGAAAGTTTCTTTATTAAGCTTTTCTTTTATTAACTGAGCTAATCTTATATTTTCCTGTCCTGGTTTTGTTGAGACAAGAATTCCTATCTTATTTGAAGACAGGAATTTTAATAATTTGCCTTTTTTCTTTTTTTCATGAATGTCTATCTGCTCTTTTGAAACTTTAGTTATTTTGTTTGTTAATGGATTTGCTATGTAAACAGATAGTTTAGTTTTTGAAGCTATTTCGACAGGATAAAAATATGCTGATCCGATATAAAGAAAACTATCTACTTTTTCTTTTAATTTCACAGTGTTAAGGATGTTGCATCCAACTACCTGACCTGCCATTACTGACTTAGGCAATGATTTTTTTATTTCTTCTAACTGGGGCAGAAATTGAACAGCACTGACTAACCCTACTTTTTCTTTTTGGAACTTAGAAACTATTAATGACTTTAATTTTGTGATATCGAATTCTGCTCTTGCATCTATAAAAGAAACTTTCATTTTATAACAACCTTTTTAGAAATAATTGCAGAATTTCCAGATGGATCTTCTATTATTATTTTTAACTTTAATTCACCAGATTCAGCTTTCCAAAATTTCTTTAGTAAGTTCTTTGCAGTTTTTTTAACACTTGGATCTTCTGCTATGTCTCTTTGATCTTCTACTATTTTTTTGAATCTTCTTAGAACGCCTTCGATATTTGAGATATATCCAATAGATGAAGGCGCTGGAGTAACAGACATTCTAAGTTGCGGAATTTTTATAGTGGCTTCTCCTGATTTTATTACTCTTACCTTTAAGTCTTCTTCATTTTCGAGGATGAACGTATACTTTTTTGGATTATCTTTTTTTTCAACTTGGATATCAGACGAGTGATAGTGGCAGGATGGGCAGTTCATAGACATTAGATAGCACATGCCAAAATGAGGCACTTCTCTATTTTCTTCTGTTAGTATTAAGGTTTTTTCCTTACATACTGGACATGGCTGCTTGTCTATTATTTCCATAATAAAAGAATAAGAGATTAATTTATAAAATTATTCTTGTGGGCGCATTCTTTCACTTGCACTAGATGCTTCTTTTATCTCTTCCATCTGGTTAGTTCTGTATATCTGTGCAAATGATGGTGTTACCACAACCCAATCCTCTCCGAATCCTGCAATATCTCCATTTATTGCGTCACATGTTTTCTTTAGCTTACTTACCGCTCTTTTTAATTCTACAATATCCTTCTCTTTTAACGGTCTTATGTTTACTAAAGCTATTGTGACGCCTTCTCTTAAGGAATCTAAGATTGGTTTTATGTCTGTGAAATCTTCAACAACAAATGGTCTTACTGTTACTTTTGCTTTAGGCCTTCTATCATCAGGATGTGCCAATTCAACGTATTCTTCCCCTAATTCATCATCAACTGAGATATCATTATCTTCCTTCTTAAAGATGTTTTTTAGTTTTGAGAATGTATCCATTTTATGGTGATTCAAGTGCAATAAATATATAAAGATTTCTATTAGTCTGTGCTCAACATACTGATTATGTTTAATATTTCCACTCTGGTATAGATAGGGATATTAGGGTCATTTGACATATCTCCCAGCTCCTGCAATGCCTTGTCCACTTTTATTGAAGTTTCATTATCAGAGCTTAAAGAGGTTATAGTCAGATCAATTTTTCCCTTAACATTTTTTGGAACGCTTCCATCCTCTTTTATCATTTCCAGAACACTTATCACTTCTCTCACTTGTTCTTCTATCATTTTACTTTTTTAACTTCTCCAAAACCTCTTTTTTTATTTTTTCAGATTCCTGCTTCAAGGAAGATTCCTGCTTCTCAATACTTTTCACTCTTAGGTTTAGAATCTCTCTCTTTTCTGTTAATTCAGATTGAATATCTTTTTGGGAAATGCTCACCATTATTGTTCCCATAATCTTGTAAATTTCTTTCTGTGGTTTTTCTAATTCCCTTTCTGCACTTTCTATATCAAGAAGCTGAGACTGAAATGATTGACGCTGCATCATCAAAGTCTGCATATTATGCTCTAGCTGCTGCAGTTTCCGGATTTTTTCTTCTTCCATTTTATACAGCCTCTACTTTTCTTGAAACTGTTCTTGGCTTGTAAAGTATTTTAGAGCCACAATAAGGACATCTTATTTTTTTCTTTGTGTAGTCCTGTTTTACAATTTTTCCGCAAACAAAACATTTATGATTTACCATCTTAAACTGTATAAGCCTTCCCTGTAAATTTTGAATTACATGATCTGCATACCCATATGCCTGAGGATTCTCTCTTTACTTTTAATTTTTTACAATAGGGGCATTTATGCCACGCTCTTAATTTTTTTTCTACTTCAGAAACTATATGTCTTATCTTTCTTCCGTAACGTGAGCCAAAACGTCCTGCAGTTCCTTTTTTATGAGATGCCATTTTCTTCGAGAATATTTAAATTTATTAACTAATTGTTTTTTAAAGCTTTTGTTTCAATGATTTTCCTTACTATTTTTAGAATGTGGGGTCACCAGGATTTGAACCTGGGTCGCAAGGTCCCAAACCTCGAAGCCTAGCCAAGCTAGCCGATGACCCCCCTATAATAAATCCTAGATAATTGTTTATAAATTTATTGAAATTAAAATAAAAGAAAAAATTATTTCTTTTCTTCTTTTTTATCTGCAGCTTTTTCTTCCTTGACAGCCTCTTCCTTACCTGTAGCTTTTTCTTCTTTAACTTCAGCCTTTTCAGCCTTAACTTCTGTCTTAGCTGCCTCAGCTGCTGCCTCAGCTTTTAATTTTTCTAATTCTTTCTTTAATCCTTCATTATATGTATCTAATTGAGATTTTAATATTTCTCTTTTATCTTTTGGAGTTTCTATTTTTTCTGATTTTATTTGTACATCGTATTTCCCTTCATCAATATCTTTACAAGTGTCTATTGCTTGTTTTCCCTCTACTAGAACACCCATTGAATTTGCTGAGCCTACTATAGATTTAACAGCAGATTTTAGGGAGTTAACATGCATTGAGTCTCTTTTCATCTTTGCCACTTTTATTGCATCTTCTATGGACATATTAGCTATTTTTTGTTTATCCGGAGTTCCAGATCCTTTTTTGATATTGAACTCTTTTTTGATTAATTCAGAAACAGGAGGGGTACCTATTGTTATTGTGAATTCTCTTGTGTCTGTATCAACTGAAACCTTTACTGGAACTTTTATTCCTGCAAATGATGCAGTCTTTTCATTAACTGATGATAATACTTTCTGTAATACTCCTAAAGGACCGAGCTTTTGTGCTGTGTTCTGATCAGCAGTTGCTTTTCCTCCTTCTACCAGTAAATCTAATTTTTCAGTTGCCATTTTATTTTTCTTCTTCCTCTCTTCTTATAACTTTTATGGAATCTAACTTTAATGTCATTGGAATAGGAACAGCAGATTCTAATAATTCAATAATAACTTCTTCTTTCTGCTTGTCTATTCTAACAACTTTAGCTTTTTCTCTCTTAAATGGCCCTGATATTATTTCTACAATATCATTCTTTTTTATATTAACCTGAATTTGCGCCTGTTCCAGCATATGCTCTATTTCAGTATATTTTACAGGAGCTGGAAGAATTCCTTTAGCATATGGCACTCCCTGAGAAGCATTTTCAGCATCTTGTTTGGATTCTGCTTCTATAAAGATGTAGCCTCTCATTCCATGAGGATGGACTATAGAGTACACTTTAAGGGACTTCTTTTTAGCGTTAGAGCTAACAAAATCAAGAACTTGATCTTCTCTGTTCGCTGTTGTTCTTATTGCGAAGATTGTCATTTTATTTGATTAAAGCAGATGCAAAGTGGATTAAAAATCCGATTAATCCTATTGCCAAGATACCTATTCCAGATACCTTAACCACTGCTATAAACTCCTCTTTGGAGGGTTTTTTAGTTACCCTTAAAACCCTTTTTGATTCAATTATAAATGTTTTTAATTTTTCCCAGATAGACATATTGAATTTGAGAAAATAGGGTTTATAAATATTACTGAGGGAGGTGATGTTAAGAGTTAAGCGCTTTTTTCTCAATATTCGGGATTTCTGAACGAGGTATTTTTCTAACTTTCACTTTTTTGGCCCCAATAATCTTTGCCTTGACTAGCCTGTGCAATCCATCTAGGATTAACCACTTTCCTTTGTTCTTCATTATGTCTATAGGGTGAGCCAGATTTGCATTCATAGTTCTTTCATACTCTTCTTTGAACAGTTCTGGCTTGCTGATTACGTCATTTGGACTCAAATCATAAAACCCGCCTTTTTTGCTCCAGAAAGGGATCTCAAAATGCCATTCTAATTCCCTTATATCTATTTCTTCTGCAGGATAATTTAATGCCCAAACTTTTTCAACATTCCAATGAAAATCAAAACCAACTTCCTTTATAATTTTAGGCACAACTTTCATAAGATAAGGAGATTAAGAATATTTATAACTTTAATCCATGAATTCTATGCCCAGTTCTTCTTCTTTTTCTTTCTTTTTTGACTCACTCGTTTTTCTCTTTGTCTTTTTAGAGCCAAAAATTTGAGGAGAATGAACCCCAGTTACTATTAGCATTGCTCTTACTGTATTTTCCAAATCTTCTGAAATCTGAGCTCCCCAGATTATTTTTGCATCTTCATCTAATTTTTCTGAAACTCTTTGGACTATTTCGCGGGCTTCACTTAAGGTCATGTCTGTGCCTCCAGAAACATTGATTAATGCTCCGTTTGCTCCTGTGATATCAACATCAAGTAAGGGATTGGAAATTGCTTTTTCTACTGCTTCTACTGCTCTGTTCTCTGTATCAGATTCGCCAACTCCAATCATGGCTACTCCTCCTTTTCCCATAACTGATCGTATATCTGCAAAGTCTAAGTTAACAAGACCTGCTTTTGTGACAAGTTCTGCAATACCTTTTACCGCATTAGTTAAGATTTCATCTGCTACTTTAAATGCAGTCTGCAGAGGTAAATCAGGAGCTAACTCTAGTAACTTATCATTTGGAATAACTATTAATGTGTCAACTACCTGCTCTAATTTATCTAAACCCAGTAAGGCATTATCAAATCTTCTTTGCCCTTCCATTGAGAAAGGTATTGTGACAACTGCAACAGTTAATGCTCCTGCTTTTTTTGCTATATCTGCAATTACAGGAGAGGATCCAGTTCCAGTTCCTCCTCCTAAACCACAAGTAATGAAAACCATATCTGAACCGGCTAGAGCTTGCTTTATCTCTGATTCCGATTCACGAGCTGCTTCTTCTCCAACCTGGGGGAGAGATCCTGCACCCATGCCTTTTGTTGTTTCTTTTCCAAGCAATATTTTAACATCAGAATTTGCATAAAGCAAGTCTTGAGCGTCTGTGTTCATTGCTAATGTTTCTACACCAGATATTCCAACTTCAGAAATCCTTGAAACTGTGTTTCCACCACCGCCACCTGTGCCAATGACTTTTATCTTAGCTCTTTGGGTTGCAAGTATTTGCTCTAGTTCTTCATCTATAGGAAGACTTTTTTTAGCTTTAGACTGTTTTGAAGTATGTTGCAGCTGGTGCATTTCAGAAGCAGACCTTATTATTGAATCCATATTAATGGCTTATTTGATTTATCTATTTAAATTTATTTATTCTTCAGTGATTATATTTAAGAAATTATGTTGTATTCCCTAATTTTACAAACTCCACTTCTTTTATCTCGGGAATCCTGGATTTTATCTCTTCTCCAAGTTTTTTTTGTGTTTTTTCTTTGATATTTGATGTTATTTCCAGTTTATTCTCTTTGATTAATATTTCACATTTATCTGTTACCTGGGAAAGAATACTATTTGCTTTTTCTTCTGTATCTGTTACAATTCTTAGAATTTCTATATCATATATCAAGTCTTTTCCTGCTAATGGATGGTTGAAGTCTACAATTGTCCTTCCACCGCTTACTGATTTTATAGTTCCTATTATATTGTTTAGATTAACCTGCAATCCTGGAGCTGGTTTTATATTTTGTTTAATAAACAGAGAAGTAGGTATTAATTTTATTAAGTCATGTCTTTTTTTGCCAAATGCGTCTTCTGCTTTTATTTCTAATGTATATTTTTTTGTTTCTTTTCCTACTAGTTGCTCATCTAAACCATTTATTACATCATTTTTACCAACACATACTATTATTGGTTTGTAATCATGATCATGAAAGTGGTTCTCTTCTGCTACTTTCTTCACTGTTGTATCGAAAACCCTATTGTTATCTTTTACCTTAGCTGTGAAGTTTAATTCAATAAAATCATTGGTTTTTATCATTTTAGAACTTGGTTTTTAATGCTTTTTAATGCTTTTTATGTAATCACTTCTTAATAGAAAAATATTTAAAGTTTCTTTATTATAATCTTATAGGAGGAATTCAAAATGGCAGATTGGAGAGATAAAGTTGATCTTGCTCTTAGAGAGCATTTGGAAGCACAAATAAAAGAGAGTAATATGTATAAAGAGGCTTATGAAAAGGCAAGTAATCAAGGAAATGCACAGCTATGGGTTGCAATTGCAGTTCTTTCTAAACAAGTGTTTAACCTTAACCAGAAATTAAGGGTTGTAGAGGATGCTATAAAGGATGTTGGGAGCAATGTCAGAGAAAGCATAGGCAAAATAGAAGAAGTTCAGACTAAAGTTGCTGAGGTTAAAGAAGTAAGCGAAAAGGCTGTCAGAGATACACCAAAGAAAATAGTTAAGAAAGTTGCTAAAAAAGTTGTAAAGAAGAAAGCACCTGCTAAGAAAAAACCAGTAAGAAAAGGTATTTCCAGAGCCTTAAAGAAATTTTAATCTTAACGCAACTTTTATAAACTTCACTCTTTAATTTTCTTTTTAATGGAGCAGAAATCAACTAATGCAGGAAGTTTGAAGGTGGGTAATTTTTGCATAATAGATGGAATTGCCTGTACTGTTAAGAGTATTCAGACTTCAAAAACAGGGAAACATGGCCATGCTAAATGCAGGATAGAAGCAATCAGCATTGTGGAAGGACAGAAAAAAGTTATAGTTGTTCCAGCTCATGATAAAATATTTATTCCAATAATTGAGAAGAAGACTGCTCAGGTATTATCCATACATGGGGAAACAGCAAATGTAATGGATATGGATACATTTGAAACATTTGATCTAAAGATTCCAGAAGATGTTAAGGGAACAGTAACTGAGGGTGTGCAGGTAATTTATTGGAATGTACAGGGAAACATGCTTATGAGGCAGATAAAGTAAAATGGCAAAATTTCAGGAAGCTTTAAACAGAATCCAGACTAATATTTATGTTTGCAGAAAGTGTAAATCTAAGATAAGAACTAAGCCTTTGAGTGTTTTATTGCAAAATGTCAAATGCAGAAAGTGTGGACATAAAGCTCTGAGAGCTTTAAGAAAGAAGTAATCTTTATATATTCTAAAAAATCTTTTCCTTTATAATGAATCTGGATTTAATTTTATTTTTAGTATTTGTTTTCCTGATATTTCTATTTTATCTGAGACATAAAGAGAGGTTTGAGATACAAGATAAAGTATTTGCTTTGTATAAAACTACATGGGGATTAACATGGATGGAGAGATTAGCTAAAAAGCATCCTAGATTTTTAAGTTTTTTAAGCTCATTAGGCATTATTATCGGGTTTATTGGAATGATAGCTATGACTTTTATATTGATTAAGGCTACATTTGATTTAATCTTTGTTCCTGGTGCTCCTCCTGCATTGGCTCCTGTTCTTCCTGGTGTAAAGATTGCTCCAGGCTTACCAACATTAAGCTTCCTACACTGGATTATAAGCATAGTAATAATTGCAGTTATTCATGAATTTTCTCATGGGGTTATTGCGAGATTAAACAATATTAAAATTAAAAGCTCTGGCTTTGCATTTTTGGGACCAATCCCTGCTGCTTTTGTTGAACCTGATGAAAAACAAATGGAGAAGAAAAGCAGAAAGGCTCAATTAGGAGTATTAGCTGCAGGAAGTTTTTCAAATATTCTGTTAGGATTAATTGTTATAGGGATAATGGTAGTTATATCTCCGTTTACTACAAATCTTTTAGATTACAATGGCGTTAATGTTGCTGACTTAGTTGACAATGGACCTTTGAGTTTAGCAGGGGTTAGTATTGGGGAGAATATAATTAATGTAGATGGGAAAGAAATTAATAATATCAATGAGCTCTCTGCTGTGCTATCAGAAAAAAATCCTGGAGATAAGATTAGTCTAATGACTGATAAAGGGAGTTATGATATTATTTTAAGTGATAATGAAGGCAAAGCTTATTTGGGAACAAGTTTATCCGTTGATGAGGTTGTTTATAGTGAGAGAGCTTTGGATAAGTATGGAAAAACTAGTTTAGATTTTATTTTCTGGTTTAGCCAATTACTATTTTGGCTATGGGTAATCAATATTGGTGTTGGTTTGTTTAATTTATTGCCTTTAGGTCCAATTGATGGAGGGAAAATGCTGTTTGTTGGTTTGACTAAGTTTGTGAGCAAGGAGAATGCAATGAGGGCGTGGAAGACTGTAAGTTTCTTTTTACTTTTATTATTGATAATTAATCTATTACCATGGTTCATAAAACTGTTTAACTTTATATTTTGAATATGATCGTTGATACACATTGCCATCTGGATTTGTTTGATGATGTTGAGAAGGTTACCAAAGATATAATAGCTGTCACTGCTGGTGTTGATCATGAAACTAATCTGAAATCTTTAGAGTTAAGTAAAAAATTTAATAATGTTAAATGCTGCCTGGGATTGTATCCCTTAGAGGTTTTGAAACTAAGCGATTTGGAGATTGACAAAGAGATTTCTTTTATCAAACAAAATAAAAATAGGATAGTAGGCATTGGGGAAATTGGTCTGGATTTTAAAGAAGGAGAAAATAAAAGACAAGTAAGGATTTTAACAAAGATTGTTAATGAGTTAAGGAGCTTGGACAAGATATTTGTTGTTCATTCCAGAAAAGCTGAGAAGGAATGCGTTGAACTTTTTGAGAAACTGAAAATTAAGAAGGTTTTATTTCATTGTTTTGATGGAAATTTTAAGTTAGTTAAAAGAATTGAGAAGAACAACTGGATGCTTTCTATACTATGTACTGTTAACCGGTCTGAGCACTTTCAGAAGATTGTTAAGGATGTTGATATTAGACATCTTCTATTGGAAAGTGATGCTCCTTTCTTATGCGCTAAAGCTGGAGATAGGAATGAACCAAGGTTTGTCGAGGATAGTCTGAAAGTTATTGCTAAGATTAAGAAAATGAAACTGGAAGCAGTTGAAAACATTTTGTCTGAGAATTATGAAAGAAGTTTTGATTAATAAAAACATTTATAAGCAAGTTAATGTTAAATTAACATATGAATTTGTTTAAAGATATTGGTAAAATTATATTGAGTTCTTATTATGTTCCTAATATCTTATGGGAAAGAGGTGAATAAAAAATGGTGGCAAGAAGAAAAGCAGCAAGGAAAACAACTAGAAGAAAATCCGCTGCAAGAAAAACAACTAGGAGAAGGAGATAACTCCTTCCCTAGATTTCAATTATTTCTCCCTTATATCCGGGGTTTATCATTAAGGTTTGTTTTAGCTTCTGTCTTTTGTTTTCGTTTTCATGGAGATGACCACAAATAAAAAGAATAGGCTTGATTTTTTCTATGAACTTCCTGATTGAAACTGATCCTACATTTCCCATAGGTAGTTTGTCTAACTTTGTTTTGTATGGTGGAGCATGAGTTATGAAGATTACATTTTCTTTCTTTATTTTTTTAGAGAATTCTTCTAATTCTTTATCTCTTTGAGAAAAACCACCACCTCCGTAACCAATGAAATTAAAATTGTCTATTGTTTTAATTTTTTTATGCAAGTTTGTCACCTGCTTGTCTGTTTTTATTTCTTTTGAGGTTTCATGGTTTCCATTGACAGCTAAAATTGGTTTTTTTGATTTCTTCAGTTCTCTTATTGCTTCTTCTGTTGTTACTTCATAGCTTGATATATCTCCTGCTATGATTATTAAGTCTGCATTTTTAGATTTTTTAACTAAATTTTTTATATATTTTTTATTTCCATGCAAGTCCGCTGCTGCTAGAATTTTCATTTAAATTAATTTAAAATTAGAGTTTAAATCCTTTTTGATAATAAAAATAAAAAAATTAATCAGATAGGAATCCTATCATGAATCCTTCTTCTCCATCTGTTATTTCATCTGAGTCTACTAATTCCATTAGCTGTCTTTTCGAGTAGAAATTCATTTTAAATCACCTCCTTTAAAGAAAATATTCTTTTTTTAAACTCGCTAGTTGGTAACGATCTTAACTGCATACTGAATAGCTCTTCAATCTTTTTTATTTTTAGTACTTTAGTTGTGAAATCTTCTTTGGACTTTATTTGTTCTAGTTTTATCATATCTAACCACCTCCAGTGCTAATAGAATTAATTTAAAATTTCATTTATATAGCTCGCGCGAGAGGTTGTCCGATGGACTAGTGAGTTGAATATATATTTTGTAGAATACAATTTAAGAGGTTATTGGGCTTTAGCGCCACATTCAGGGCAGAATTTATCTTGCGCTTTTAATTCTTTTTTGCATCCAGAACATAATTTCTTAGGGATAGACTCAACAGTTTTATAATTACTTTTTCCAGAAAGAATCTTGCCAAATGCATTCATTGTTTCTGAATCTCCTCTTTGCCCTCTCAAGTCTAAACATGATCCAACCATATTTAACCAAAAGAAGTACTTGTTTTTATATATTTCTCTTTTATTTTAAAAACTGTCTAAACTTTTTTCTTCTCTGAGCTTAACAATTGTAACTTTGCCATGAATTCCTTCTGATTTCTGCTCAAGGCTTATCATGTTAGCTTTTTCTAATCTTTCTAACTGCCTTCTAAACGTTTTATAGGAGACATCAGTATTGAACATTTCATGAAGTTTAGACGAATTTAAATTTGGATTTTTCTTAATAAACTCTAAGAGAGAATTATCTTCATCTTTTAAGTCTTTAATTTTAAAATCTTTTATTTTTTCAACTGCTTTTAATGAATGTTTCTCTAAAATCTTTTTTGAAGATTCTTCTTCTGCGATTAAACCTGATTCTTTCAGTAAATGAATTCCAAGTCTAATGTCCCCTACTTCATACGCTTTCTTTGAGATTAATTCAAGAGCTTCTTTTGAAAATGAATTAGGAACAAAAGCAAATTCAGTTCTTTTTTTTAGAATCCCAAGAGTTTCTTTTTCATTATAAGCATTAAATTCTAAAACTTCAGGCAATAATCTAGATCTAATTCTTGAATCAAGTTTGATTAGCCAGGTTTTATCATTTACTATCATGATAATTGTTTTTCTGTAAACATCTTCTATTAGGTTGTATAATATATTGGGATTGTCTATTTTGTCAACTTCATCAAAGCAGAAAACAACTGCTTTTTTGTTTAAAATTGAAGAGATTTTTTTTAATAGGTCTTCAGTTGTCTTATTATGTGTAAATTTATAATCTAATAACTCACAAATATCTAAAACTATTTTGTAAGCAGTATTTGATTTCCAGCAGTTTATGTAGATTATATGGATATCATCTGTTTCTTCTTCTAATTCTTTTAAAACAAACCTAGTTGCTAGAGTTTTTCCAATTCCTGGTGCTCCTGTTATTAGGATATTTTTACCATTTCTTTTCATTAATAATGGCCTGATACAATCTGCCATGTATTTTTGCTGGTTTTCCCTATATTGTATAATTGGCGGGATAAATGTCGGGTCTAGAGCTACCTCATTAAGAAACAGAGATTCAGAATCTTTTAGTGTATTATCAAATAACCCCATTTTATTTAATAAGTTTGGAAAAGATATAAACTTTTAGCTTTGTTAGTATATTATTACTTAATAGTGGTATAAAATAGAAAGGTTTAAAAAAGCTATTTTACACTACTTTGTACTATGAAAATGAACCATAATCCAATAGAATTCAATAGGTGGTACGAGCGAGGAAAACCCCTGCATAGCCTGCATTATATGTTTGATCCTTATCACAGTGGTACAAATATATATGTTAGGGGTGAGCTGGATAAAGTTGAGGAGTTTATTCATCAACTAGACTTAGTTTATTTTGGAATGGAAATGAATCTTATCGGTAAAATTCATGAAGCTTTAGCAGAAGTCCTAAGAACTGGAAACGCCAATGGAAGGGGAGTCATTGCATTTAGTAACGATAGAATTAGATTAATTAGGAGATTGGATGATAGACTCAAGGGCAGATGTCAGGATGGTCCTTTAATTGGAAGCCCAGAGCATTTAGAGATCACGCATAACGAACAATATGGGGGTACTTATCCTGCAGCCCCTCTTTTAAGTTCAAGAGCAGGAATGATGGATAAAGTTTTGAGAGCTCTAAATAAACAAAGATGAAAAAGAAACTTAGTATTACAATTGGAGAAGAAAAAATAAAAGAGATTAAATTTCTTTTATTCCTTCCTTAGTTAAGGCAATAAACCTTATTCCAACACCTAATTTTAATAAAGCTGATATTAAAGCCATGTGTTCTTTTCCTGAACCAGAAGCAATGTTTAAAGCAATTTCAGTTTCGTTTGTTTTTATTCCGGATTTTAATTCTTTAAATATTTCTTCTCTTAGATCAGTTATCCCCTGCTCTAGTTTTATTGCGATTAATTCTGTTTTATCACTTTTATTGAAATTTTCTTTTCCATAATCATTAGTTATGAGAATTACTTTTTCAAATTCTCCATCCTGGATAACACGAGAAACATGGCCCCAAGTACCTTTTCCTGTTGATAAACATGCTATTAATATTGTCATTTCTAATTTAAACCTTAAACTTATTTAAATAGTCTTCTTCTACAAAATGTGTATTTCCGATTATTATGATACATTGTGGGTAGTCTTTTAAGTTTATACTTAACAAGTCTTTTATCTTTCCAAATTTGATTTTTCTTTCTTTTGTTCCTAATTTAAAGCAAATAACAGCTTTTGTGCTTTCTTTTAATCCATGTTTTATAAGATAATTTAATCCTTTTTTTGCTGATAAAAATTTATTCTCTAATGGATTTAGATCTAATAATATTAAGGAATGCATGCCATTTTCCAGATTAGTTTTAACAATTTCATAAGGGGTTTTAATAGTTTTATTTTCAAAAGGAATGCTTGCTGTCTTTCCGAAACTGTATAAGCTTAAGCCTGTTTCATTTACTGCTGTGAAAATTGAGGCTCCATGAATTATTTCTGTTTCAATATTATTTTCTGAGGCTTCTTGTATAATTGATATATGAGTTGTAGCAGATAAACAATCTCCTTGAATTAATAGGGCTACATTCTCTCTTTTAGCTTCTTTAATTATTTCTTGGCTATTATTTTCAAAAAATTCACGAGGTTTTGTTTCAATTTTCTTGTTAAATAATTTTTTTAAATAGTCTATAGAAATTCCAACAGAAGTGTAGGATTCTAAATAGAGCTTATCACATTTTTTTATAGCTTCAACTGCCTTAAGAGAAATATCTCCTTCTTCTAAACCAAGGCCTATTAAAAATAATTTATTCATATTTCCAGTTTATTCCTGATACTTTAGGGTTAGGTGGCGAGCCTCCATTAGGGATAGGACCACCATTTACTAAGAAGCTTTTTTCGGCTGAAGCATAAACAAACTCTCTGGAAATCATTAGTCTTTCAATTAATTCAGCGCTAAATCCTTTTTGCATAATGTTTCTATGTACCCCTTTAAACTTTCCATCTCTAATTTCTCTTTTTATCATTAGCATCTCATGAAAACGTTTTCTTTGGGTGTTTCCGCTCATTATTCTTCCAACTAAATCTTTAAGCGTTGATTCTTGTTCTTTTGTTAAACTATCAAATCTTCCATAAACATGATTCAAATCCATTTCAATTTCTAAATTAGTAAGATTAATTGTTACAGGTGTTATTATCCCACTTATTCTTCTTTCTAGTATATATCCGTCTCCCTGGAAATACATATCTCCCTCTATATTAAATTGGTTTCTTGGTCCTAATACATAAAGCGAAAATCTTTCGATTGGCATAAAAACAAACAGATAGAAGGGTTTTAAAGGCTTTTGAAGCCTTTCAGAATCACCCCTAAGGTCCCACCAATTCCTATTCCCAGAATTAAGTCATAATTCAATAGTATCTTGCTTGAGAACAATAAAAAGAAAGGAATGAAAAATAAGACCAGACTTTCTAGCAAGTATTTCTTATCTATTATTCTATAAAACCAGGAGGAATAGGATAAGCCAAAAATGAAAACCAAAGAGGAAACTAAGGCTAATTTCCCTGTTAAAGTTGAAACCATTGTTAAAATACCCAGAGAAAAATAGGGGTTTTTCATGACTATGCTTAATAAAATGCCAATTATTGTGCCTATTAAAACTAAATTTGTGAAAGGAGAGATTACAACTAGGATTATTAACAATAGTATTGAGAGTATTCTAAAATACTTTTTTCCGGGTTCTAGTTCTTCCTTTACGGTTTTATTTAAGAAAAATCCTGCAATTAATCCAAGAAACGCTATTATTGGCTCAATAAACATTTTTTAGTAAAACATACAGTTGTTTAATAATTGTTGTTTTTTATAATAACCACTTTGCAATAATAATGCTTATAAATCGCTTAAATATTGGGATGATATGCCTGATATAAAATATGTGGAAGATGATGGTAAGAAGTATAAAATAGATTCTGATGGTGAGAAATATAGGATTTCATTTAGCGAGGAATTACAGCTGAGGAATCTTAATGAAGCAAAGCAGCATAAGCATTGGCTAAAAATGAATTTTTATGTCACATCTTTATTAGTTATAGCAATATTAATCATGGTTTTGATTATTATATTTGTTTTCTATAAACTAGACCAGGTTAATTTTTTTACCGGGGTTTTGTATAGATAAAATTTCTTCTTTTTTTGAGTTTAAATTTGGATCATAAAAAGGGATTCCGAAGGCTCTTATTAACCTTTTATCTTCTTCAGTTAAATTTTCAGTGGTGAAAGAGGCTATTGTTCCTTCTTCATATTTGCTTATTTTATATTTCTGTAATTTAAATCCAGCTTCTATTAAGCCTACTCTTATTATTGGAGAGCTGTTGTATGTTATTAAGATAGAAGATTCATTCATTCTCTTTTTTAATTCCCTGAAAAAGTGAACAGAGTATAGTTCTGGGTTTTTCATTGTGGAGAATGCGTCTAGTATGATTAAGTCAAAATTTATTTTTAATTTTTTAATGTTTTTTCTTGCATCTCCTGCTAGTATTTTAACTGTTTTTAATTTTGGATGTAGGATTAATGAATTTTTTATACATTCTTTATTGTATTCTAAGGCTGTAATATCCGCTTTTACTCTGTTTAAGATCATTAGAGAAATATAGCCTATTCCATAGCCAATATCCAAGACTTTCATATTGTCTTTTAATTTTATATGATTGAGGTATCTTTGATTTATACTTTTAAAAGCTCCTGATTCTGGATGCAGAAGCTCTTTGAAATCTGGATTGTAGAAAGTGATGCTATTGTCTTTTGTAAGGATTTTTTTCATATTAAAAAGACGCCGCGACTGGGCAGAAAGACTTTAAAGTTTCGTCTTGATTACTTTTGCCTTCTTTTTTATTAATAAAGCAAGGTTATATTTATAATTATCGGTGTTGTTTTTCTCTTACAGTTTTCATTATTTTTTTCCTGAATTTATAAGTATCTGCCCACATTGCATAACCAAACCATCCTTCCAAGCTGCTGTAAAGGTGGTCAAAATCGAACGCCCCCCCCCGCTTTCGCAAAGCTCAAGCTTGTCTTTAAAGTTTCTCTTAAATTTCTTCAAGTTGCTCTTTCTTAATAATTTATAATGATAGAAAATCCTGTATCCCAGAAAAGTTATTCCATTTCTTAGAGGAATAATGTTAGACTTATCTGGATGCAATTCTAATTTTAAGTTTGTAAGATATTTGTTAATTTTATCTTTGTATTCTTCCAATATCTCTTTATCTTTATTCAAGATTACAAAATCATCTACATATCTTAGGTAATATTTTGCTTTTAATTTGTGTTTAACAAAGTAATCC
>Ga0209542_10004869_pt1 | contig 27283 bp, 12 predicted proteins | sample RifCSPhighO2_01_FD_184028 | JGI IMG/M metagenome (GOLD analysis project Ga0209542, IMG submission 184028) | Soil microbial communities from Rifle, Colorado - Rifle CSP2_plank highO2_0.1 (SPAdes) (version 2) | ecosystem: Environmental > Terrestrial > Deep subsurface > Rock core/Sediment ...
AATCGCCAACTGATTTTTTCGCCCAGAAAACCTTACGATTTGGTCGCCGAGCGAAGCGAGGCGACTGCCCCTTGCTTGCAATTTCCTGTCTGGTGGACCGTGGGAGAATCGGACTCCCGCCTGTCGCGTGCAAGGCGACTGCACTGCCACTATGCTAACGGCCCGGATAAAATTATTTTAACAGAATCGGTCGCCTTTGGCGACCGATTCTGTAACGACCTACCTGCCGGCAGGTAGGTCGTTTTTCTTATGAAAAAGATTTACCAAAAAAATTTTATTTCTTCGGCATAATCCTGAACATCTTGGTGTTGCACTTTTCGCAAGTACCGGTCATTGCCCTTCTCTCTCCGCCCCCTTTTCCTTTAAAAGAGGTCTCGTGAGCATCTTTCATCATTCTCTTGGCTTTACACTTAACGCAATATGCTTCTTGAGCCATGTTTTTATATTTAATATTAATACCCACAGTTTAGCTTATTTGTTCGTAAATAGCAATAGGGGTGTGGATAAGTAGTGGGCGTGCATGGATTCGAACCATGGACCTCGTCATTATCAGTGACGCGCTCTAACCAACTGAGCTACACGCCCTCGGTAGAATAATATTTCAGATTATACGTAACACTTAAGATAAAAATCAAGGTTATAACGGTCGCTGAAGTCAAACAGTAAAAACAAAGAGCGCTTATCACAAAAAATTGCAGATAAACGAAATAAACCGATACTAAAACTCCAAGACCAGATAAATACATCAGAAGTTTTACGGCATCCGATCGTTTCCCAACTAGGCCATATAAAGCCAAAATAGCAAAAAATAAATAAGCGACGAGGCCATAAAGCGCCGTCGGCAGGCCAAGAAATTTGGCGTAAGGCGTCGCCAAAACTATGCTGCATTGATTCAAATTAAACCGACCAACAGGAACGCTGGGGCAAACCACCGCCTTACCGCTCACGGTTTGCACTAACAAATAACCGGCATCAGCGGCTCCGGCTAAAGCCAAAAACAATATAAAATAGAGTAAAACTTTCATAGTTTCTACCAATATCTATAAATATCTGAAATTTATGGAAACTTGCTACGCGATATTTATAGAAATTTATTGTTTTAGCGCTGGAATTTAATCAATAAATTTATGCCACATTGGGTGAAGCCGGGTTTGAATCCAGTTATTGAGAGTTAAAATCTTGCCGGCGCCAAAAGCCATAAGAACCAAAAACACCAGAGAATAAATTATGTGTTCATCAACCAAGCCATGCGCCGGGGGAAAAATCGGAAGATAGTATAAAACCATAAGAAGAAGGCCAAAAAATGATGCAAATCGCACAAAAATACCAAGAATCAGCGCCGCACCGATAAGAGTAAGTCCCCATTCGTTTAGAAAATTAATTGTCGGCAAAATGTTTGGACTTAAAAGCCAAGAGTAAAATCCGGCAAATACTTTTGAACCGGAAATATACCCCGCCGCCGACCAAGCGGGATTAATCAATTTTGTGTAACCGGCCCAAAAAAACAAAATACCCATGCCGACACGAAGCAAAAATAAACTTATTTTTTGTCCCCCTTCGGGGGATCTCCCGAAGGGAGAAAACATTTCCATATATTTTATTTAACTTCTTTTTGCAATTTTTTTATCCAAAGCCAAAGGAGAACAATCACTTCAACAGTAATTATAAGTCCGGCCAAGCTCCAGAGTCCAAAACCAAGCCACATCCAGCCGCCTCCGTAACCTACTCCCCCTTGGTTTTGCATAAATTGCCACATATATGGTCCCATCATACATATTTAGTTAATAGTAATATTTTTATATTAACATAAATTTCAGATAATCAAAACCCCGGTCGCCTAAGGCGACCGGGGTTTTTTGTTTGATTTCTTAAAGTTGCCACGATTTTGCAAATAGCTCTGCAAGAAAGCGGTCTCAAATCAAAGCTCCTCGCCCCACACTTACAGTCTTTTGAACTATATCCGTGCAGAGCGAGCCCCATAAGTGTGGGGCGAGACCAACGCTTCTATTGAAAAGCGAATTCGCCTTTTCAATACATCGACACTAGAACGCTAAAAAAATTAGCATTCAGTTTTACTCCCTAAAAAGGAGATGATCCATCCGCAGCTTCCGCTACGGATGCCTTGTTACGACTTCACCCTTGTTACCGAGCTTGGCGTGTTCCGACGTAACGTCGAACTTCAGCCACTCCCGGCTCCCTTGGTATGACGGGCGGTGAGTACAAGACTCGAGAACGTATTCACCGCGGCATGCTGATCCGCGATTACTAGCGATTCCTACTTCATGAGGGCGAGTTGCAGCCCTCAATCTGAACTGGGGGAAGTTTTGATGGGATTGGCTCCCCCTTGCGGGTTGGCAACCCATTGTACTTCCCATTGTAGCACGTGTGTAGCCCAGGGCATCAAAGGACCATGCTGATTTGACGTAATCCCCTCCTTCCTCCGGCTGACGCCGGCAGTCTCGCCAGACACTTGTAACTGGCAATAAGGGTTGCGCTCGTTTCCCGACTTAACGGAACACCTCAAGGTACGAGCTGACGACAACCATGCAGTACCTGCTCTAACCGCCTTGTGAGCACATCCGCGTTTCTGCGGGTTTTTGTTAGAGTGTCAAACCCTGGTAAGGTTTTTCGTTTACTGTCGAATTGAACCACATGCTCCACCGCTTGTGCGAGTCCCCGTCTATTCCTTTGAGTTTTAAGCTTGCGCTCGTACTTCCCAGGCGGAGTGCTTAACGCGTTAGCTAAGCCACATGAAGGGTCGATACTTCATACAGCGAGCACTCATCGTTTAGGGCGTGGACTACTGGGGTATCTAATCCCATTCGCGACCCACGCTTTCGTTCTTTCAGCGTCAGGAAAATCCCAGCAAGATGCCTTCGCCTTTGGTATTCCGGCCGATATCAACGGATTTCACCCCTACACCGGCCGTTCTACTTGCCTCTAATTTCCTCAAGTTATGCCGTTTCCATCGCACCTTCGGGATTGAGTCCCGAGTTTTAACGATGGACTAACATAACCGCCTTTGAACTCTTTACGCCCAATAAATCCGGATAACGCTTGGCGCCCTCGTATTACCGCGGCTGCTGGCACGAGGTTAGCAGCGCCTTATTCTACAGGTACCGTCAGAACCGCACCTCGCTACGCTCGGGCGGAATTTCCAATTTCTAATTTCTAATTTTCAATCAATGATTTAATTTTTAATTTTCAAACCGTTTGAAACATTGAGTTATTGAAAATTTAATGAAAATTGTAAATTGTAAATTGATAATTCCGTGCCGAACACAGTGAGGTACGGTCCTTCTTCCCTGTCAAAAGGAGTTTACGATCCGAAGACCTTCTTCCTCCACGCGGCGTCGCTTCGTCAGGCTTTCGCCCATTGCGAAATATTCTCTACTGCTGCCTCCCGTAGGAGTCAGGGCCGTGTCTCAGTCCCTTGCGTTGGGGAACGCGCTCTCACGCCCCCTAGCCGTCATCGCCTTGGTAGGCCGTTACCCCACCAACTAGCTGATAGCCCGCAGGCCTCTCTCAAAGTGGCTTTTGCAAACCTTTACTCCGACGCCTCTTGCGAGGGTCGGAGACCATCGGGAATTAGCCCCGCTTTCGCGGGGTTATACCCGTCTTTGAGGCAAGTTCCTACGTGTTACTAACTCGTTCGCCGCTATTCTTCATCGCTTCTTGCGAAGCAATAAAAAATCGCTCGACTTGCATGCATTATCCACGCCGCCAGCGTTCATCCTGAACCAGGATCAAATTCTCAAAAAAATGTCTAAATTTCCAAGCCGTTAGGCGTAGGAAATTTAGCTACAGTTATTTGACCCGCCACAACTTCGACGCTCCCTTACGGTCGCATCGTCGATGTTGGCGGGTACTCAAAACTGTAACTAAAAATTTTCTTTGAAAATTTTTAGACATTTTTGGTAGATCGTGGCAACTTTAAAAAATCAAATGAATGTCTAAAATTTTTAGACATTTTTGGTAAACCTTACTTTTTACTTAACTTAAACTTTTTAAGTTTTCAAACAACAAATCGTATCTTGCCATAATACAGGCAAAAAACACAACCGAGAAAATTCGATACTCGAATTTTCTCGGTTGTGTTCTCTTAAATTTTTCTCCCTTCGGGGGATCCCCCCGCGGGAGACAAATTTACATAGTGTAAAGATCGCCCATATTTTTATAATTTATAGTATATACCCAAACCCAAAATCTTGTCAATTCGGATGAGTTTTTTATTTTTAAGTTGTTGATAACTTTTTTATTTTCGTAATATTCCAACGATCGTTGCTGATTTACGAAATCAATAGTTTTGAATTCTCACTTTTTATATCCCGTGCCGGCCGGAATCAGGCGGCCTAAAATCACGTTTTCTTTAAGGCCGCGCAATTTGTCGGATTTGCTCTCGCTCGCGGCGTTTATCAAGACCTTGGCGGTTTCTTGGAATGACGCCGCCGACATCCAGCTTTCGGTGGTAAGCGCTACCTTGGTAATGCCCATTAAAAGCTGTATGGCGGTCGCCGGCTTTCCTTTCAGTTTTTTAATTCGGCCATTTTCTTCAATAAAAACGGTTTTTTCAACAATGTCCCCCGGGGTAAAATTGCCGTCGCCGGCGTCTTTAATTCTTACCCTGCCGAACATTTGCCGGATAATCACTTCAATGTGTTTGGCGTTGATATCGGAACCGTTGGTGGCATAAATTTTTTGCACTTCGTTTAAAATATGGTTTATAGCCGCCGACATTCCGGAAATAATAAACAATTCTTTAAGATCCAAACTGCCTTCCGATAATTGCTGGCCTTTTGTTATCAAATCGCCCTTGCTAACCCATAAAGTATTGCCGCCCGAAACGCTGTATTCAACAATTTCTTTAGTTTCTTTAGTTTCGTTTTTTTCAGTTTGAATCTTGATAATTTTTTGCTTGCCTTTGTCAATAATTTCTATAATCTTGCCGTCAACTTCGGAAATCACCGCTTTGCCCTTGGGAATTCGGGCCTCAAAGACCTCTTGAATCCGTGGCAAACCGGCCGTTATATCGTCGGCCGTAGCCACGCCGCCGGTGTGGAAAGTTCTCATGGTTAATTGGGTGCCCGGTTCGCCAATCGCTTGCGCAGCCACAATACCAACCGCCATTCCTATTTCAACCAACTGATTGTGGCCTAAATCATAGCCATAGCATTTTTGGCAGATACCGCCTTTTGCCTTGCAAGTAATCGGCGACCGCACCATAATTTCCGAAATTTCTTCCTTGTCAATCAATTCGGCGATACTTCTTTTAACAATGTCTCCGGCTTTGATAATTATTTTTTCATCTTTGTCTTTCACGTCATTTAACACCATCCGGCTGAAAATTCTCGCTCCTAAAGAAATTCCGAACTCTTCGCTGTCTTTTCTTTTGATAACCAACCCTGTATCATCGCCGCAATCAGCCTCGGTTATCACCACGTCTTGAGCCACGTCAACCAAACGCCGCGTCAGATAACCGGCTGAAGCGGTTCTTAGCGCCGTGTCAGCCGAACCTTTTCTAGCGCCGTGAGTGGAAATAAAATATTCCAAAACGTTAAAGCCCTCTTTAAAAGAAGAAATGATGGGAAGATCAATAATGTCGCCGGCCGGATTCTGCACCAGACCTTTCAGCCCCGCGATTTGAGTGAGTTGCTTCCACGATCCCCGTGCCCTGGAATCAACAATGGCGAAAACCGAACCGTTCGGATCAAGCGAAGCCGGAACAAAACTTTCAATTTTATCGGTGGCGCCTTTCCAAATTTCAATAATCCTATTTTTCTTTTCTCCAGCCGTTAAAAGGCCTCGCTCATAGTAATTTTCAATAACTTCAATTTGTTTTCTCGCCTCTTCAATAATCTGTTTTTTCTCCTTGGGTATCATTAAGTCGTCCATGCCCCATGAAATACCTGATTTGGTGGCATATTCAAAACCCACTTTTTTAATTTTATCCAAAATTTTTGACGTTTCCGATACGCCGTATTCCATAAAAATCCGCCCGACTAAAACCTTAATGTCTTTTGATCTAAGTTCCTTATTCACAAACTCAAAATTATCCGGCAATGCTAAGTTAAAAATAACGCGGCCGACTGATGTTTCCACTATGTTGGAAACCGAGCTTCCAACAATTCGGACTTTTATTTTCGCCTGAAGATCTATTTCGTTAAACTGATAAGCTAAAATGGCCTCCTTGCCGTCGCCAAAAACTTTTCCTTCGCCTTTAAGGCCGTCTTTCATTTTTGATAAGTAATAAACTCCAAGAATGCTGTCCTGGGTCGGCACGGCAATGGGTTCTCCGGTTGCCGGTTTGAGGAGATTTTTGGCCGAAAGCATAATTTCCCGCGCTTCTTTTTGAGCTTCGTCTGAAAGAGGCAAATGCACCGCCATCTGGTCGCCGTCAAAATCCGCGTTAAACGCGGCGCAAACCATAGGATGAATTTTAATGGCCAACCCTTCAACTAATATCGGCTTAAACGCCTGAATCCCCAAACGGTGAAGCGTCGGCGCCCGATTCAAAAGAACATATTTATTTTGAATCACTTCCTCCAAAATCGCCCAAACATCGTCGGATGCCTCTTCAATAAGCCGGTTAGCGCCCTTAATGTTATGAGCAAGTTCTCTTTTAATAATCTTGTTAATCACAAACGGCTTGAACAGTTCCAAAGCCATTTGCTTTGGCAATCCGCATTCGTCAAGAGAGAGTTCCGGACCGACTACAATTACCGACCGACCGGAATAGTCAACGCGTTTGCCGAGCAAATTCTGACGGAACCGCCCCTGTTTTCCCTTTAACATATCGGCCAAAGATCTTAACGGCCTTTTTTGAGAAACCAAAGCCGCCGCTTGGCTTTGGGTGTGCCGCGCCGAATTATCAATTAAAGCGTCAACCGCTTCCTGTAGCATTCTTTTTTCGTTTCTTACAATCACTTCCGGCGCGTGAAACTCCAGCAGTTTTTTAAGACGATTATTGCGGTTGATAACCCGCCGGTATAAATCATTAAGGTCGCTGGTGGCGTAGCGCCCGCCGTCAAGCGGCACCATCGGCCTTAAGTCCGGGGGCAAAACCGGCAAAACCGTTAAAAACATCCATTCCGGATTTATTTTCGCCCGCGACATTCCTCTTACTAATCTTAATCTTTTTAAGACCTTTTTCCGCGACGATAAAGGCGCGGTTTTCTCTTCTTCCGACAATTGATTTACCAATTTTTCCAAATCAATGTCTTCAAGTAATTTTCTCACCGTTTCGCTGCCGATTCCCGCTTCAAAAATGCTTCCATATTTTAAAGATAGGTCATGAAATTCAGATTCTCCCAAAACTTGGTGCTTATGTAAATTTTTAAGCTCGCCCACAGCTTTGTCCCGCGCTTTATTTAGAGCATCGGCTTCAGCTTTTAGTTTATGGTTTATTGTTTTTAGTTTGACATTGTATTCCTTATTAATTTCTTCCAAGGCCTCGCCCCTCGCTTTTTCGTCAACCGACATAATAATGTAAGCCGCGTAATAAATTACTCTTTCTAGCGCGTTAGAAGGCACGTCCAAAATCAAACCTATTTTACTGGGGACACTCCGCAAAAACCAAATATGAGCCACCGGCACGGCCAGTTTTATGTGTCCCATGCGTTCGCGCCTTACAATCGCCCGCGTCACTTCAACGCCGCATTTGTCGCAGATAACTCCCTTATAGCGAATCCGCCGGTATTTACCGCAATAACACTCCCAATCCTTTACCGGGCCAAAAATGCGCTCGTCAAACAAACCATCTTTTTCCGGTTTTTGAGTCCGGTAATTTATGGTTTCCGGCTTGGTTATTTCGCCGTGGGAATTTTTTAAAATGTCTTCAGGCGAAGCGATTCTTAATTTTATGGATTCAAAAGTATTCATGGTTTAATTTCAAATTTCAAATGTCTAATGTCAAATCAAATCCAAAATCCAAATGTCAAATTAAAAATATTAATTTTGGATTTTGAGCTTTAGTCATTGACTTGTCATTAGTCATTAGTCATTTGACATTATTCTACGTTCTTATTCTCACTTTCTTCACTTCTTTTCGCGGAGTTTCTCCGCCTGCATCGCCTCGCGAAGCATGGCGGGCAGGTTCTTCCGCAGCCATTTGCAGCGCGCGTTCCACCAGTTCCACGCTAAGCCCCAGCGATTTCAATTCATTTACCAAAACATTGAAAGAAGCAGGCAAACTGGGTTTTTTAATTTCCTCGCCGCGAATAATGGCGTCAAAAGCCGCCGAGCGGCCAACCACATCGTCGGATTTAATGGTAATCATTTCCTGCAAAGTGTGGGCCGCGCCGTAACCTTCAAGCGCCCAGACCTCCATTTCGCCGAAACGCTGGCCGCCAAACTGCGCCTTGCCTCCGAGCGGCTGTTGGGTAATAAGGGAATAGGGCCCGACCGAGCGCATATGAATTTTATCCTCAACCAAATGATTAAGTTTCATCATATAAATAATGCCTACGGTAATTTTATCGTTAAACGGCTCGCCGGTTCGACCATCGTACAGTTTAACTTTGCCGTCTTGGGGCAAACCGGCTTTGCTAAGTTCGGCTTTAATATCTTCTTCGGTAGCGCCGTCAAGCGCCGGCGTTATCGCCCTGAACTCCTGCTTATCAGCCGCCCAGCCCAAGTGGGTTTCAAGAATTTGGCCGATATTCATTCGGGAAGCGACGCCAAGTGGATTTAAAATAATGTCAACCGGCGTACCATCGGCTAAATACGGCATATCTTCTTCGGCTAAGATTTTACTAATCACGCCTTTGTTTCCGTGCCGACCGGCCAATTTATCGCCGGATTGAACTTTTCTAAGCTGTGCCACTTCAACTTGAACCCGCTTAAGAACCATTGGTTCAAGCTTATCGCCGGCATCGCGGGAAAAAATTTTTATGGCCGTTATCCGGCCTCTTTTGCCGTAAGGCAAAGTTAGTGAAGTATCTTTAACGTCACGGGCTTTTTCCCCGAAAATCGCCTGCAGCAACCGCTCTTCGGAAGTTAAATCGGCTTCGCCTTTGGGTGAAATCTTGCCGACTAAAATATCGCCGCTTCTCACTTCGGCGCCGATTCTGATAATTCCTTCTTCATCAAGATTTTTTAATTTTTCTTCGGAAACATTGGGAATGTCGGGAGTGGTGACTTCCGGCCCCAATTTAGTATCGCGAATATCTATTGAATAATCCTCAATGTGAATTGAAGTAAACCGATCATCTCTTACCAATCGTTCGGAAATAATAATGGCATCTTCAAAATTGGCGCCGCTCCAACTTAAAAAAGCTACAAGCAAATTTTGGCCTAAAGCCAAACTGCCGTTTTGAGTAGCCGCGCCATCGGCAATCGCCTGCCCATTTTTAATTTTTTCGCCTTTTTTAACAAGTGACTGCTGGCTCATTGCCGTAAACTGGTTTGACCGTAAAAAATTATTTAATTTATATTTCCTATTGGACTTATCCGCACCCCGCACCGAGATATGTTCCGCATCAACCGCTGCTACAATGCCGCCCTCTGACGCCACTACCACTTGCCCTGAGTCACGGGCGGCTCGCTCTTCAATGCCGGTGCCGACCAAAGGCGCTTGCGGCTTCACGCAGGCAACGGCCTGCCTCTGCATATTGGAACCCATTAAAGCGCGGGTGGCATCATCATGTTCCAAAAAAGGAATCAAACTGGTGGCAACGGAAAAAATTTGCTGAGGCGCGACATCCATAAGATCTACTTCTTCCCGCTTCACCATTTGGGGTTTACCGGAAATCCGGGCTTCAACAATGGATTCCGATATTTTCCCGCCCTTGGGCGAGGTCTCGCCTTTGGCGGAATTATCTGTGTCATACCTAGTGCCGCCGTGGGCGATAACGTATTTTTCCTCATCAAAAGCGTCAAGCCAAATAATTTCTCCGGTGATTTTAGAATTTTTCACGCGGACATAAGGCGTTTCAATAAAACCAAGCTCATTAACTCTTGAATAAGATGCAAGATGAACCACCAGGCCGATGTTGGGCCCTTCCGGAGTCTCAATCGGGCAAATCCGGCCGTAATGGCTGACGTGAACGTCGCGAACTTCAAAACCGGCCCTTTCTCTGGTAAGTCCGCCGGGGCCCATGGCCGAAATCCGGCGCTTATGCTCAAGCTCCGCCAAGGGATTTACCTGATCCATAAACTGCGCCAACTGCGAAGAAGTGAAAAATTCTTTAACCTTCGCCATTAAGGGCCGGGCGTTAATAAGCTGAGCCGGCGTTAAGGTATTAATGTCGTAAGTGGACATCCGGTCGCGGATAATTCTTTCCATTTGCGCGAGGCCCACCCGAAGTTTGGTTTGCAAAAGCTCGCCCAAAGACCGCACCCGCCGATTGCCCAAATGATCAATATCGTCCGGCACGGCGTCTTCATTATTATTTAAACGAATAATTTCTCGCGTAATATTAACCAAATTATCAAAACTCAACAGCCGCTCTTCTTTTGAAATATCGAAGTCCGACTTCGGGGCATCTTTTCCGCCCGAGGCGGATCCACCTTTGGCGGAGAAGTCGGACTTCGATATTTTACTTGCGCAACCCAACCGCTGATTCATCTTAAATCGGCCGACTTTCCCCAAATCATAGCGGTCAAATCTCTTAAACATTCCTTCAACGAGCGCTCTGGCGTTTTCCGGCGTAGCCGGATCGCCGGGCCGGAGGCGTTTATAAATTTCAATAAAACCCTCATCGGCGTTTTTTGACGGATCTTTTTTCAGCGTCGCTTCAATATACTTGATATCGCCGGTATCAACATCTTTAAAAAGTTTCAGAATGTCTTCATTTTTATCTTTTACACCCGATATCCGGTGCCCGACACCGGATTTTTTTAGTTCCCGGGTGTCGGACACTGGATGTGAAGCAAACGCGCGCAAAAGCGCCGTTACCGGTGTTTTTCTTTTTCTGTCTATTTTGACACTAATAACGCCGTCCGGATCGGTTTCAAATTCGAGCCAAGCGCCTCGATTGGGAATAATTTTTGCGCCAAACAGTTTGCGGTTTCTCCAAAGAGTAGCCGAAAAGAAAACGCCGGCGGAACGGATTAGTTGAGAAACCACCACCCTTTCAACGCCGTTTACGATAAAAGTGCCGCGTTCGGTCATAATCGGAAAATCGCCGAGATACGTCTCTTGTTCTTTCGCTTTTTTTGTCCTTTTATTGATAAGTTCAACTCTGACTCTCAGCGGCGCCTCAAAAGAAAGGCCGTTGTGTTTGGCTTTCAACTCGTCAAACTTCGGTTCGTCGAAATAATAATCGTGAAAATAAAGTTCCAGTTCCTTGCCGGTGTAATCGGTTACCGGCGACATTTCTTCAAAAAGTTCTTTTAAGCCGTTTTTTAAAAACCAATCATAAGAATCGAGCTGCATCGCCACAAAATTAGGCAGCTCAACCCACTTAATCTTCTGTTTGGCAAAAGATTTGGTTTGTTGAAACATAAAAAATACCTTACTTCAGGTTAAGTTTTAGAAAACAGTTTTTTTAAAAAAAATATAAAATATTCAATTTTTTGCTTATATAAAAACCGAAAAATCGTCTTAAAACCGCAGACCAGCAATAATAGACCTAATTATTCTTTCTGTCAACACCCCTGTGTTTTCAAATTCTATATGTCCTATTGGCCCTATTTGTCCTATTCGTCTTATTTTTCTTATTCTACACTTCCTAAAAAACTTGTCAAGCGCCAAAAGAAATTCCTCGGCTTTGTCAAGCAAGTATTTATCAACAATCTTACCGCTTTTAAGAGTTATTAGAATCTTTTTATTTTGCTGAGAGATGATAATCTTCAAAATTTTAAATTTTAATTTCTAAATTTTAATTTAATGATTTAATTTTAAATTTAAAATTTAGATTTGATTTAAAATTTATAATTTAAAATTTAGAATTATTTCGTTTTACTTTTTTAATTTCTGCACCGGCGCCTCTTCTTGAATAGGCGCTTCGGCGCGGTTTTGCGGCGCCGGCGCCGGAGGCGCGATGCCAAACAATGCCGGTTTTTTGGCCGCGAGATTTGCGATAATTTGTTTAACTTCCGCGTTATCGGGATTAAGCTCTGAAATTTTCTGGAATTGTTCCGCCGCTTTCACTTTATCATTTTCCCTGTCATATATCAGGCCCAAAAAATATCTGGCGTTGGAATAATTCGGAGAAAGCTCAACGGTTCTTTCAAAGACAATTTTTGAATCGTCAAACCGGCCGGCTTTGTAATAAAGAAATCCCAATTGGAACAGGGCGCCGACATCAGTGTTGTTAAGCATTACCAGTTCTTCGGCGCGCTTAACGGCCTCGGGCAGTTTCCCCTGCCTATCATAAACCTGGACAATCAGAAAACGGGCCGGCGCGTAATCTTGTTTAAGAGCGATCGCCCGCTCCAAATTGACCGCTGATTTTTCCAGATTAATGCCGGCTTCTTCGGCTGATTGCCTGGCAAGCGCCAAATCGGCTAAAGAGATATAGACCCTTCCGAGCATAAAATGGTTAGAAGGATTTTTAGGGTCAAGCGCCGCTGCCCTCCCATAGGAAGAAAGAGCAAAATCGGCGGCGCCGTTGGTAAACGGAATAAGATTTTCGTAAATACTTCCCAAAAGCACCGCGTCAAAAGGATTCTGCGGATTTAAGCTCGCGGCTTTCTGGGCAAAGATGATGGAGTTTGTCGTTATATTCTGGAATTGCGCTCTCAAAACGTCTTGCGCGGTACTTTTGTCCGCCAAAAGCGCGTTAAGCTTGAAAAACGTGGCTTGAGACAAACTTTGAAAATAGCGTTCGTCATACTTCCAAAACTCCGCGGCTCGGTTAAGATTGCCGATTATCGCTTCATTGTCTCCCTTCCCCGAAGCAGTGATCGCTTTTCCAAAATAAATCTCGGCAACATAACGGTTAACTTCAAAATAAACTCCGGCCGCCGCGCCGATCATTAGGGCAACGATAAGAAGAGAAAAAATAAATGTCTTCGGAGCCGACGTGAAGATTAAAAATTCCTTCGTTTGCGTTAATCCGCGCCTGCCGAAATTGTTGGAAATGTTGGAAACCGAGCTTCCAACAAGTGACGCCGCGAGAAACAGCCCTATGCCCCAGAAAGTAAAAGCCATAAGAGCAATGTTCGCGACATACAAAAACCACATCGCGAACATAAAAATAACGGCGACAAAAACGGATTGAGACGCGATGTTCATTATTCCGCGGGAACTGTTCCTTATCGCCGCGCCGGCGATACCGGTCCAAATAAAAGCGATAATGAGTAGCAGAAGGGAAAGAACGCCGAAAATGCCGACCGTGCCCGCCCACGAAGCCATTGCCGAAGCTCCGCTCCCAAAAACCGTTGACCAGAAAATCGTTTGGTTAATCCCGTCGGGCTTGTAAAGGTTAAAAATATAGCCGAAAGTGTTGGGTCCGGAACCCAAAAGATAATGGCCGGCTTGCAAATTTTCCCTGGCGATATCAATCGTTGCTTTGAAATTGACGGAAACTTCAACCGGCGTTTGGATAAATCTCGCGAAAGGCGAGGGAATAAATAGAAAAATCAGGGCGGCTAAAAGAACAAGCGAAGGCAGCCACGCCTTTTGAAAATATGCCAGCTGCAATCCTTGTCCTTCGAAGCCCGATGTCTTTTGAAGTTCGACTTCGGCGGGTTTGGAAGTCGGACTTCTGAATTCGGGTTTCGTGAGCCCGATTGAAAGAAAACCGATTAAAAAAACCATCGCCAAAGCAAGACCAATCCAAATCGCCCAAAAATCAATGATTATCAGGTTTAAAAGCAAAATGGCAACCGAAACCCCCAAAAATTTTTTCAAAAGTTTAGACATTTCAGTGCTGGACATTAGTCCGGCGGCGAGTATCAAGCCGAAGGCCAGAAGAACTCCCAAATCGTTGACCGAACCGACGGGGTTGAAAGCAACATTTTTGGCAAACGAGAAAGGTAAAACAAACACTTTCATAAGTTGAAACAATTCAAAAAGTCCTAAAACGGAAATAGAAGCTAGAAACACCAGAAGCGAAACCATGATGTCGCGCTTATCAAAAGTCATTACAATGGAAAACGCGAGCAAAGCAAATAAAAGAATAGCTGCGAAGCTGTCCGGCGTCGCCCAAGGACCGATTAAGCTTCCAATCTGGTTAATAGAGAAAAATGATGAAGCGCCCCAAACCAACACCAAAACTATAAGCGCCGCTGTAAGCAAGTGGCCGGGGTAGCGAATCCGCCCCTCAATTAAAATCCGGCCCAAAAGCGCCGCAAAGGCAACTAAAATTAAAACGAAAATTAAAATTTCTTTATTAGCCGCCACCGGAAGCGCCGTAAGTGGCAGAAAGAAAATCGGCGCGAGCGCGGCGAATAAAATCAGCGACCAGCGGCTCACCGCCCGCCAGTAATTGAGCATTTTCGGAAATTCTATCGGAACAGCGATTTCGCTTATTTTCGGCCTCGCGTCTTGAAACTTTGAAACGTTTGAACTTTTAAACATTTCATCTTTAAACTTTGATTCTCCGTGTTCAAAACTTTGACCTTTGAACTCTGGCCCTTGAACTTCTCCGGCTTCGCCGGAAACTGGCATATCCCAGCTTTCTTTTCCTTCTTTTTCTTCAAACTCCCCGTTTGAATGTTTTTTTATGTTTATGTCCATATTTTTTTATTATTTATTGTTTTAATAATTATATACTAATTTGTTAAATTTTTAAACTTCTTAAACTTTGTAATTTTTAAACCTCTTAAACTTCTTAAACCCTTAAACTGTTAAACCTTTAAACTTCTTAAACCCTTAAACTATGAATTTCCATAAATTTCTAAACTTCTACCCATCAAATTCTTCAAATTCCGGCGGATCCTCTCCCCGTTTCCGGGCTTCCTCTGAATCATCAAGCCATTTTTGAAACTTTGCCGCCCTCAACTGTTGCTTCGTTTTTTCTTTCTTAAACTGCAACCCGCCGAACTGCGAGGTTTTCAAACTCTGAATCAAGCGCCAAATAAGCACCGAGCAGTCCTCGCTTAAACGGCTTAAACATTTAAAAGTTTCATCGTTTAAATAACCGTTGTCAAGAGCGACATAAAGCTGGTTTCTGACTTCTCCGGCCGATCCTTTTGCTATAAATAAATAATTTATAAATTCGGCTCGCGTCCCCCGTTCAAATCCTTCAGAAATATTACTCATCACCGATACCGCCGCCCTCTGTATTTGATCCTTAAGCCCGTAATCCGGTCGCAAGTTTAAACGTTTAAACGTTTCATCGTTTAAACTTTTGTATATTTCCCGTGTCAGTTCCCTGGCCTTCTGCCAGCAAATTAAATCCTCAAATTTTTGCACCGTTGCCATGTTTTTATTTTTAAACTTTTGATTGTTAAACTTTGTAATTTTTAAACATTTAAACTGCTAAACCGTAAATTTCAATAAATTTCTTAGTTTCCATAAGTTTCTTAGTTTCTATAAGTTTCAATGAGTTTCAATTATCTTCCTGTATTATATAACTTTTGTATTTCATTGGGCGATAAAGCTCTATTGTACACGCGGACTTCGTCAATGAGGCCGTTCATCCTCCCACTAGTTCCAGCACCATAACTTCCTATCCTTGAACCAGCAGTAAACGCAGCATCTCCCACAACAGCAGTATCTGATATGCCATTGATGTATATGACGATGGTTGTATCTGAAGTTTTTGTTATGGCAACGAAATACCAAACTCCAGTGCTATATCCCTTTGCCGTAATCTTGGAAATACTTGTCCCGCCTGCTTTTCTTAGAAGGAAATTATTGCCGGTACTGTATGTTCCTAAACTAATCCCGTTTCCTGAACCATCTTTTAACATTACTATCCTTCTCTGTCCTCCTGAGTCTACCGTAAAATCATTTACTTTAACCCAAGCGCTAATAGTGTAATCTTGAGTTGCGTCAATAATTCCGTCTGGAATAGAAACATAATCATTACTCCCATCAAAATTCAGCGCCTGGCCGATTTTGCCGATGCCAACGCCGGTTGAAGTCGCCATGTTGGTAATGGTGCCGGTGTTGCCAAGGCCGGAGCTGTCGGTTACCGCGCCGGTGTTCCAATTAACCTTGCTTCCGTCCATTGTCCAGTAGCCGACTAATCCATCCGTCAAATATTTAGTCGGGGAAACGTTGAATTTTGTGGTGGCGCCGATGTTGTATAATGTCTGAATTTCCTTCGCCGACAGCGCGCGGTTGTAGACGCGGATTTCGTCGATGAGGCCGTTGAAAGGAGTTGCTCCGCTTGCCGTCAGCCCTATTGTCCAAGCATTAACAGAGGCATCAATATCGTTGCACGTAGAGGCCGAGGCGGGGCTATTAGCGTCTTCCACGCCATTAATATAGATTCTCAATCCGGTGGCAGACCCAGCTTGAAAGGTCATCGCAACATGCGTCCACGTGTCGAGCGGGGAAGAGTTGGTAGCCGTTTCTAACCGGCAATCTGTTGTGCCGTTGATAAACACCGCATATACGTCTGTCCGGCCACTCACGCTTCCAACGTTATCCCTGAAAAAGGTGAATGGACTCGATAAGCCTGTATCTCCCTTTGAGGTAATTATGTCATCGTCAGTGATTGAGGCGTGCTTGACCCATGCCGACACGCTTAGTGTAGTTGCCGCGTCAATTGCCGCGATATCGCCAGCATTGACTGAATCATTCACCCCATCAAAATTCAGCGCCTGGCCGAGTTTGCCGATGGCGACGCCGGTTGAAGTCGCCATGTTGGTAATAGTGCCGGTATTGTTAAAACCCGAACTGTCTGTTACCGCTCCGGTTGCCCAGTTAACCTTGCTTCCGTCCATCGTCCAATAGCCGACGAGACCGTCTGTCAAATATTTGGTCGGGGAAACGTTGAATTTCGTGGTGGCGCCGATGTTGTATAATGTCTGAATTTCCCCCGCCGACAACGCGCGGTTGTAGACGCGGACTTCGTCGATGAGGCCGTTGAAATCGCGATCATTTGTCGTCTCATTTCCGATACTAATACTCACGGCATTGGCAGTTGGGACAGCGGACAACACGGGTGAACCCTGGGCAACGCCATTGGCGTAAAACGTCGCATTCGCCCCATTCCAAGACACAGCAACATGCTGCCATTTATTAAGATTCACCACGTTACTATCGGAAGCTATAACGTTCGAAATATCGTGTACAATCGCAAGAGCAGCAGTACATCCAGAATTACAAACAAAAAAATCAAAGCCGGTTGATCCATTATTCCGTTTATCAAAAATACGCGCGAGAGAACCTCCTCCAAACGTACGGGGATAAATCCACGCGATAATAGTATAACTGGCTGGTGCATCAAATGCATCTTTATCTCCTATAACTAGAATGTCGTCTGTCCCATCAAAATTGAGCGCTTGGCCGATTTTGCCGATGGCGACGCCGGTTGAGGTGGCCATGTTTGTAATAGTGCCGGTATTGCCTCTTCCCGAACTATCAGTTACCGCTCCGGTTTTCCAATTAACCTTGCTTCCATCCATCGTCCAATAGCCGACAAGGCCGTTATTGGAAGACAGGTAGTTTGGGGATTTGTTGATAATGGATGCAGACGCTACATTAGAAAAACTGATAGAAACTATAGAAACTAATAGAAACTTGCTCGTTTGACGAGCGAAATTATTAGTTTCTAGTAATTTCAACAAATTTCTATAAATTTCAATTATGTTTATTTTCATATTATTTTTCATTATTTTTAGCTTTGTAAATGCTTGAAATAAAATTCTGGAGCTTCAAAGAAGTTGCTTCGGATATTCCCAAAAAAGACTTAAATTGTTTATCGGTTATTATGTTTCGTTCTTTGAGTAATTCGACCCAATGGACAGCTTCAACTAATGACGCTCTGGCGTTATAGAAAAACTTTATTTTGTCCAGATAGTGAAACCTGCCGTATCCTTCGGCGATATTTGCCCCTACTGAATCGGTTGATTCTATAAACTGGTCGCCGATAATCTTTTTTGTTTGCCAATTGAATGAGTTGTAAATTTCCCAGCCGATTTTCGACAATTCTCTGGCTAATTTATAAACTTCTAAATCTTTTAATTTTATATATTTCTTAATTTCCATAAATTTCAATTAATTTCTAATAGTTTCCATAAGTTTCAACAAGTTTCCAATAATTTCTATGAATTTCAATTAGTTTCTATGAATTTCCATGTTTTAATTATTTTTAAAAGCTCTTTCTCAAAACTCGGAAATACGCTGATTTGGTACAAATTTCCGCTATGAACTAACCATGTTTCTTGAGTTTCATTCCCCAAATCGTCTTGGCTTGTAAAACTTAACGCCCGTTCTCCGCCAACTAAAATTTCCTTTTCGTTGCTAATAACCATATCGGGAATATCTTTTAAAATTCTTTCTTTGGTTATCGGTCCCGGCTCGTCAAAGGCGGCGATAAAAATCTGAAAACCTTCTTCGGAATTGTTGGAAATGTTGGAAATGTTGGAAACCGAGCTTCCAACATTTTTAACTAAAATTATTTTTCCGCCGCCATCGTCAAAATCGGAAATATTGAATCCCTCGGGATAGCCGAAAGAAAAGCCATATTGGTCGTTTTTATATTGAGGTTGAACCTCGATAGATTCGGCCGTTGAAGTCGCCGAGCCGGAAAATTTCTGCCCCAATTGCTTTAAGTCGGAAAAGTAATTAATCGCCGTCTTGCCTCTAAAATAATACACGGTGCCGCTGGCCAAAATCGCTATAATTATCGCGGCAAAAATTTTTATTTTGATGTTTTTCATGATGTTTTTTGTTTGTAAATTATAAATTAGAAATTGAAAATTATCTTTAATAAGTTGTCCACAATAAGCTATTGACAAGATTTGTAGGTTTGATACAATGAAGATGCTAACCACGGGTTGCAATTGTGACCCTGAAAGTCCGGGATTTTCCCGGGCTTTCTTTTTGTTTTATCCTCTGATAACATAATTGCCGTGGAGTCCAAGGGGCCACCTCTGGTGAGGCAACCCGTGGTTAGCACTCGGATTGAGGGGTTCGATTCTCCTTGGCTCCACACTAAAATTCCTGTCTTCGGATGGGATTTTTAGTTTTTTAAATTTTGTTTCCATAGTTTCAATTAGTTTCTATTAATTTCAATGAGTTTCAGTTATCTTCCTGTATTATATAATTTCATTATTTCCCCCGCCGTCAGCGCGCGATTGTAGATGCGGACTTCATCAGCAGTACCGCTCCAATTCCCATTCGGACCTGACCCGATGGTTAAACTAGAAGCGTTACTCAACGAACCCGTGGGGGCTACCGCCGTACCAACTCTACTTCCATTGACCCAAAATTCTATATTCGCGCCCCTCCGCACACCCACAAAATGCGTCCAATCGTACGTTGGACCAATCCCGGAACTAATATACGCCTGAGTCGTTCCATCGTAAGTATTAAAATACACACGGAGAGGATTAGAAATATGCGTAATAGTATATCCGGGACCGGGTGACGTCCAATATAGTCCCTTTGATACAATGCCCCTTCCCGTCAAATAGTTCGACGATTTTGCCCAAACAGAGACCGTGAAATCGCCTGTTCCAAAATCAAGGATACCGCTTGCTGGGTCGCCCATATCCACATAATCATTCCCCCCATCAAAATTGAGCGCCTTGCCTTGTTTGCCGTTTACCCACGTGGAGCCGCCGGTGAGGGTTCCTTTGTTTTTGTTGCCGGAATAATCCAGGGCGACGGTGGAAGTGCCTTCGTTGAAAGACCAATAGCCGACAAGGCCGAGGTTATTCGGCGGAGTATATTTTACCGCGCCAACATTGTAGAGTGTCTGTATTTCCCCCGCCGACAGCGCGCGGTTGTAGATGCGGACTTCGTCAATGAGGCCGTTAAAAGGATAACTCGCACCATTCGAGCTTATTGTGGCACTATAAGTTCCGGACATTGAACCAAGGGTACTAATATCAGTACCGACGCCGGTACTTTTGCCATTTACGTATACGACCAGACGATTCGTGCTTCTATCAACCACAGCGAAAATATGAGTCCATGTCCCAAGCGTTCCCGATGACAGAAAGGAGTTTGACTTAATGGTGGTTGCGTCAGCTATATTCACAGTCCAGGCTCCGCTACCTAATTCAAAATCATAACCAGGCGCGCCGGCAGAAGACCCTCCTTTAAACCATGGCATATCATAATTTCCAATAAATGATGCTGGATTCACCCACATGCCATACGAGAACGATCCAGAGCCGAAGTCAAGTGAATTGTTGGCCGGGTCTCCTATAACCACCCGATCATTCCCCCCATCAAAATTCAGCGCCTTGCCTTGTTTGCCGTTTACCCACGTGGGGCCGTTGACGAGGGTTCCTTTGTTTTTGTTGCCGGAATAATCAAGGGCGACGGTGGATGTGCCTTCGTTGAAGCTCCAATAGCCGACAAGGCCGAGGTTATTCGGCGGAGTATATTTTACCGCGCCAACATTGTAGAGTGTCTGTATTTCCCCCGCCGACAGCGCGCGGTTGTAGATGCGGACTTCGTCAATGAGGCCACCAACATAAGCATATGATCTGCCTATCCAAATTCCGTTAATCGGATAATTGCTTATGCCCGATGTAGTGACGGTTTCCTTAACCCCATTCACAAAAAGTCTAGCTGTGCTCCCGTCGTATGTCCAAACAAAATGTTTCCAGCTATTAAAAGGAACATTATAAGTGGTGGCTCCTTTATATTGAGCAGTCTCTGATATCCCATTCCAAATAACTAAATGCGGGCGAAAAAGCGAAAGGCCATTTTGGTCATCTACAAATTGAAATCCATTCTGACCAGCTATTCTATTCGAGACAGGACCACCCCACATCACGTGAGATGCACCATTCCACCAAACAGAAAGAGTAAAAGTTGTTAGATTAAGACTTGCCGGTGATTTCGCATCCACATAATCATTCCCCCCATCAAAATTGAGCGCCTTGCCTTGTTTGCCGTTTACCCACGTGGGGCCGTTGACGAGGGTTCCTTTGTTTTTGTTGCCGGAATAATCAAGGGCAACGGTGGAAGTGCCTTCATTAAAACTCCAATAGCCGACAAGGCCAAGGTTGTTGGGTGCCTTTGACAGAGTGGCAGCATCGGCATTTTTTGCCATCAAAAGAAATAAAATCAGAGCAAAAAATATTGCGAAAATCTTTTCGTACTTATTTTTTGGGAATTGATTCATTGAGATATTTATTGTAAATTGGAAATTATTTTTAATAAGTTGTCCACAAATCAGTTATTGACAAGATTTATGGGTTTGATATAATGGGGCTAAAGGGCAGAGTTCGTATGAATTATGGGCTCGCTGCTTACCAAACATGAGTCTCCGATTTTCGGAGGCTTTTGTTTTTATTCTGAATCTGATAGCATTTACCCCGTGGATCCGGGCCCGTATTTCATGCAGTAGAATACTGCCTTTGGTAAGCAGCAAAACGAGTGCAAATCTCGTCGGGTCCACACTGAAAATTCTGTCTTCGGATGGGATTTTTAGTTTTTTAAATTTTGTTTCCATAGTTTCAATTAGTTTCTATTAATTTCTATGTTTTACGGTGTCGTTGTCGCACTTGTTTCAGGAATTATAACAGGTTCAGTCGCGGTTGTAATTGGCGGCTCGGGCGCGGGGGCAGGTTCAACTGTAGTTGGAGTTGATGTGGCTGTCGGTTCAGTAGATGTCGAAGTTGTCGGCGTTGAAGTTGAAGTCGTCGGAGTTGTGGTTGAAGTCGTCGGAGTCGTGGTCGCCGCGCCCGGGATGGTGTCCGACATCAAAGTTCCCCCGGTGTCGGACACCGAGGAGGTCGCGGTGCCACTGGACGCGTCTCCGGCCGGTTCAACCACCGCCTCTGTTCCCGCGTTTGTCGTTGCCCCGCAGGCCCCGTCCGACGTCTTTATTACTCCCCCTTCTATATATATACACTTGGGCGCGCCGGTTTGCCTGTCATATATCGTAACGCCGCTTGCCATTCCACCGCCGACCGTAAGCTTCTGGGTTTCAACGCTTTGTGCCGTAATGTTGCCGCCTTCATCAATCTTCCATAAGCCGCCAAGCCCCGAAATACTCTTAACATTTAACAATGAAAAGCCATTCACATTTAAGTCGCTGTTAAGAGACACTGTATCCGCCGTCATTTCCGCCAAACTTCCGGTTCCTCCGCTTGCCGCCAGTTGGGGCTGGCCAAGGTTGACGAAAACAAGAACACTGCCGGTTTGGGAAAATGTTGCCACCCCTTCAGAGTCCGTTGTCCAGCCGTCAAACGGTTCAAGAGCTATGCCGACAGTGGCGGCAGTCGCGGTGGCGGTTGATTTCATCCCAACGCCGGCTAAGGCGGACGAAATAGTAATCTTATCTCCAACGGCAATCGACCCGTTTTCCAAAGAAATTTTAACCGGAACCCGTCCGGCGAGAGCAACGGGATAAGTTGAGGTGGCATTTTCAACGGAGCCAAATGTCATTGCCGGAGCCGATGAAACAATGCCTATTATCGCTTTTGAAGTGCTGGTGGCCAAGCCAATTTCTACTCCGCCTAAAGCCGACACAATATCTCCGGCTTCCAGAATTTCGTTTGAACCATATCTTTCCGCGATGTCCGAACCGCCGGTAATATCGGCGTATCTTGAATACATCGTGCCGGCCGCAGCCCCGGCGCATCCTCCGTCTTTATCAATGCAAAGCCAGCCATTGGTTATGGCAACGCTCGAAGTGGCATTAGCTGTGGAAATGGTCAGCATTTGGGTCGGCGTCGTCGTCCCGATGCCAACGCCGATATTGGTAACCCCGCCGGCGCCATTGGCTATTCCATAAACAGTAATAGTTGACGTCCCGTTCATCATGGCGGAATAGCTTAAAATAGTATTATTTGACGACGAGGCCACAGGCATATCAACCCAACTAATCACGCCAGCATCAGTTTCAAAACGAGTTGGCCCCATTTCGGCGTTGATGATGCTAGTAAGGCCCGAAGACGGTTCCACGGTAAATGCTCTTGAACCGACATCAAACCCTCCGGCGATTGTGGTGGTGCTGGTTATGGTCGGCAAATTCAATCCGCCGTTTGAAATCAAAACATCGCCGGAAATGGCAAGAGTTGGTGTGGTGGTGGCGTAAGGAGTTGTGAATATTGAAGCCGTGGTGGTGGCAATTCCAATAAACCCGTCGCTTCTAACAAACAAAAGCGAACCTGTTGCTGAATTAATATTTAATGCCGGTGTTATTCCTAAGGCATTTGAAACATTTACCGAAAGAACAGCTGAAGGTGAAGTGGAAGCAATCCCGACATTGCCATTAGTGCCTATAAATATCGTTGAAGTTCCAACGGCAGTGTCTGTTCCGCTAAAATACGCGACTTGTCCCGTTGTTCCGGTTAAACTTGCTCCGGTGGAACAAACTCCGTTGGCGGCGGTGCATAATTTACTGCCGTTCATTGTGGTTGAAGCAAGGTCATTTATAAACGCGGTTCCGGAAACGGTGAGATAGGTAGTGGAAGCGTTTGTTGTATATGTAGTAGTGGCAACGGTAAGACTCCCGGACACGGAAAGTAATTGCCAGGGAGAGGTCGTGCCAACACCGACTTTGCCATTTTCAAATATGCCGGCATAGTTATTATCCGCTCCCGTTGCCGAGCCGTATATCGCGACAGCCATTGAAGTTCCGTCGGCATCTCCGGTTACATCAGAATACAACCCATAGGTATTAAAAGTTCCCTCACTGCCTCCAGTTCTTGTTGTTGAGATTCTGGTTCCGTAGGTAGTATCGATCCCACCGCCAATTGTTGCTCCTGTGTCGGTAACAGTGAAAAACCCGCCGTATTCTGTACCTCCCGTAGTATTAGTTGACGAGAAATCAAAATCAAGAAGAGCGTCCGGGGAAGAGTCTTTAATACCAACACTGCCATCATTTTTAACAAACAAAAGCGAAGTTGAAGCGGAATTAATGACGCTTAAAGCGGCAGTGGCTGAAGTGGAGCCGCCTCCGGCGATTGTTGTTTTAGCGAATAATCCCGTGCTTGTCCCGATGCCGATGTTTCTGTCTGTCGCGAGAAAAATAGTTGAAGTTGCGGTAAGGGTGGTTCCGTTTGCGGCGTAGTAAGGAATTTGGCCGGTGGTGCCGGAATTAACGGTGCCGCTTCCGGTTCCGGTTCCACAAACTCCGTTGGCGGAAGTACAGATATTAAATCCGTTCATTGTGGAACTCGCGAGAAACGCACTTCCGGAAACTGTGAGGTATGTTGTTGAAGCATTTAGTGTATATGTCGTAGTGGCAACAGTAAGATTCCCGGCAAAGAATCCATTACCGTTTACGGAAAGAAGCTGGCCGGGTGTCGTCGTCCCGATGCCGACAAGACCCGCGCTAACCGGAGCCGAGGAAACAGACGAGCCGTTGTATATCCCTGTTCCATAGACAAGATTCCCGATGTTTAACTGCTGGTTTGAGGTTACAGTTGGCGCCTCTACGTTCTGGCCAATCACGATGTTATACGCTCCAGTGGTAATGCCGTATCCCGCCTGATACCCGAGAAGGGTGTTGTAGTTTGAACCCGTGCCTGCGGAGTATCCTGCCTGATACCCGAGATATGTGCCGCCTTGGTTGTTGTATGCGGCGGTGCCACGGGCGGATTGATAACCAACGGCTATGGTGTTGGTGGCGGAGTTATTGTAGTAGAGCGCATAGAAGCCAAGAGCGGAGTTATTGGAGCCGGTGGTGTTGAAGAAGAGCGCGGCGTAGCCAAGAGCGGAGTTGTAGGAGCCAGTGGTAGTGAGATCGAGCGCGGCGTAGCCAAGAGCGGAGTTATAGTTGCCGGTGGTGTTGGATTCGAGTGCGTAATCGCCAAGAGCGGAGTTTCGCTCGCCGGTGGTGTTGTCTTGGAGCGCGGCGTAGCCAAAAGCGGAGTTATAGTTGCCGGTGGTGTTGGAGAGAAGTGCTTGCATGCCAAAAGCGGAGTTGAAGGCGCCAGAATTATTCGCCGTCCCGCTTGAACTCATACGCAGAGCTTGATACCCAACCGCAGTGTTGTAGTCAGTAGAAGTAGCGTATCTCAATGCCTCATACCCAAGCGCGGTGTTGTAAAGGCCGGAAGAGGGAGAGGCGGTTGAGGTTGCGATAATATTTAATCCGGCGTAGGGACCGACAAGAGTATTGCCTGTGGTAGTAGTGGCATTAAGAACAGTGACTCCATTAATCTTGTATGTGGAGGATTTATCAATATTGATGCTTCCGGCAACATCAAGTTTTTCTGTCGGACTTAACATTCCAATGCCGACGTTGCCTGATGAATTCCAAATGCCGGAACCGGGGAACCAGGCCGCGTTTGCAACCGTGAGATATGTCGTAGAAGCATTAGTAATCGTTCCTCCGGTAGTGGTGAGATTGGTAATCGTTCCATTCGTTGACCAGAAATTGGTGGCGGTTAAATTAGTAGTGGAAGCGTTAGTAATCGTCCCGTTGGTCACCCATAAATTAGTAAATGTTCCATTGGTAGTGGAAGCGCTAACAAAATTGATTTGTCCGGTAACCGTAAGATTTCCGTAAAGATAGGAATCCCCCTGAACAGCTAAGGGATAAGTTGTCGTGGTGGTAGCAGCGCCGAGATTCGCGGTTGTTGTAAGGTTGCCGGTGACGGCATTGGTTGTGCCGAGCGTTATTCTGGTATTGCCGCCGCTGTCTTTTATAGTATTGCCATTAATCTGAAGGCTGTCGCCAATGGTTAAAGTATCTTGCGATATGTCAAAAATATTGTTTTCAACGCCGAGCGAGGCCCATATTTTCGTGTCGCCTTCGGCGTCAACTCGGAAACGTTCGGAGCCGGCTACCGCGATATCAAAAAGATTTTCATTGGTCGCGGCGGAAGAGGGGTTGATATATAATATGGCGTTTGAAGTGGCAGTGCCTTGAGACGCGCCGGTAAACCAAACCGATCCGGCAAAAGTTGATGAAGTAGTATCACCCACTAAAATATTTTTCTGAAAATTCACCGGAAAAGTATTGAAATCGAATCTTTGGTTTGTTGAATCCCATTTGATAATAGCGTTTGGCGACTCTGTGCCTCGTGAAAATTGGAGAGACGAATCCTCGGTGTCATTGGTGATATTTCCAATATTGATAATTAAGGTCGAAGAGGCAACGCCGCTGGCAGTGGTTGAAGTGGCAAGAATTTCACTGGCATAAATTTTATTGAATCTAAGAGACGGCGAACCGATATTATAATTCAAATCGGCGGAAGGAATAATGTCCGAATTTACGCGGCCGTTAAAAGTAACGGTGTCGGCAGTGTCCGATCCCAAAGTGGTATTGCCCCTTACGCTAAGATGCCCGTACAAATCGTTGGTGCCGTCGGTTTTAGTGGAATTGAAAGTTCCGATAATTTGAACGTCGCCTTCGGAATCAACTTTAAATTTTTCAGTACCGCTGACGGCTACGCCAAGAATTACGTTATTAGTGCCGGCCGATGCCGGATTAAGATAAATCGTACCCTTATCTATGTCTGTACCCGTTGGAACGCCGTTAAACTGAACTATCCCGTTGAACGATGAGGAAGCGGTGCCCAAAACCGCAAGATTGTTGCCGATATTCACTTGAGCCACATTAGTTGTAGAAGTACCAAGACCTATATTGCCCGAAGCGTCAATTCTTATTCTTTCTGTGCCATTTGTGGCGAAACCTAAAATATCGGTGTCTATACGGTATAAGCCGGTGTTAGTGTCGTTGGTGAAAGAAAGAGAAGGCGCGGATACCAGGCCATCGGCTAAAAAGATCTTGCCCGTTACCGTGAGATTGGAGCCAACACCGCCGCTGCCAGTAACCGTGAGGTCGCCATAAAGATACTCATCACCATGTATTGAGAATTTAGTGATAGGCGTTGTCGTCCCAATCCCCACATTTCCGTTCCCTGCGATATACAAACTGTTGGCGGTTGATCCGCTGTTTACGACAAGAGCGGCGTTGTTGCCAACGGTTAATCCTCCGGTAATGGTGGAAGTAGAGGTGGTGTTGGTGACATTAAGCTTGTTAATCCAGGCGGTATCGCTCACGGTAAGGTAAGTTGAAGAAGCGTTGGTGATGGTTCCTCCGGTAGTGGTGAGATTGGTAATCGTCCCGTTGGTAGACCAGAAATTGGTAGCGGTTAAGTTGGTGGAAGAAGCGTTGGTAAGGGTGGCGGTGGTGGCGGTGAAATTGGGAGCGGTAACCAGTCCCGACGGAGCGATTGAGAAAACGGAAGAAGTTGAGGAGTAGACATTGAAGGGAGTGGTTGATGTGCTTTGGGAGGCGGAGAAGTTGATGGTTAAGGCCGAGGTGGAAGCGTTGGTGATAGTTCCATTTGTGGAATT
>Ga0209542_10004872_pt1 | contig 27279 bp, 25 predicted proteins | sample RifCSPhighO2_01_FD_184028 | JGI IMG/M metagenome (GOLD analysis project Ga0209542, IMG submission 184028) | Soil microbial communities from Rifle, Colorado - Rifle CSP2_plank highO2_0.1 (SPAdes) (version 2) | ecosystem: Environmental > Terrestrial > Deep subsurface > Rock core/Sediment ...
AGTCCAGTTTGTTGTGTTTGATGTTGCCCAGACAGCAAATCCTGTTGTTTTTAAATCCAGGAATCTGATGGCAAATAGCAATAACAAGACAGCAAGCACTATGCCAATTACCTTGACTTCATGCTTCAATCTTCTTTTTTTTGCAAACTTATTTTTTCGTATTTTCATCCTCTTTTTTAATATTCAATATAAGTTTTCCATCCTGCCAAAGAAAATCAATAATATCTCCTTTTTTTAATCCAAATAACTTAATCAAGCTCTTAGGAATAGTCAAAACATACTGTCCAGAAGGCAATTCTTGTATTTTAACCAAACTTTACCACTATTCAAATAGCTATTCATTTATTTATATATTTTTCTATTTATTATACTATTTATAATACTATTATCTTCAGAACAACCATAAACCTTTAATAACATAAAATTTTTTATAAAACAAAAATGCAGGAAAATTCTTTGTGGATCGAGAAATACAGGCCAAAAACCTTTGCAGATATTAAAGGCCAGGAGCATATTGTTGAAAGAATAAAGGCAATGGTCAAGGAAAAAAACATTAGTCATATGCTTTTTGCAGGCCCGCCAGGCATTGGCAAAACCTCTTTGATTTACGTAGCAGCAAAATCATTATACAGCGATAATTACCAGCGGTATGTCTTAGATTTGAATGCAAGCCATGAAAGAGGAATTGATGTAATAAGAACAAAAATAAAAGATTTTGCAAAAACAATCTCCTTTGGCAACATGCATAAAATTATTATCTTGGATGAAGCTGATGCATTGACAAAAGATGCCCAGCACGCCTTAAGAAGAACAATGGAAATATACAGCAACACAACAAGATTCTGTTTGATTGCAAATTACCCTTCTAAAATCATTGAACCTATTCAAAGCAGGTGCGCTGTATTTTATTTCAAGCCTTTAGAGGAAAAATATATTGAAGAAATAATACAAAATATAGCCAAAAATGAAAACTTAAAAATAAGCCAAGAAGCAAGCAACATATTATTCAGTTTATCAAATGGTGATGTAAGAAAAGTCCAGAATATTCTTCAAAGCTGTGCTTCAATAAGCAAAAATATAACAAAAGAGATAATTAGCCAGATATCAACAATAGCAACACCAACAGAAATCAAGGAAATTCTTAACTTGGCAATAAATAAAAACTTTATTAAATCAAGGTCTTTACTATTAGAAACTATGCTTAAGCAAGGGCTTTCAGGTTTGGACATTATAAAAGAGATTCAGAAAGAAATTTTAAACTTAAATACAGCAGATGAAACGAAAGCATTAATGATAGAAAAGTGCGCCGAGATAGAATTCCGCTTGGTCGAGGGTTCAGATGAATATATACAGCTTGAAGCATTATTGGCAAGCTTTGCATTAATAAAAAAATGAAAATAAACTTTGAATATTCCATACCATATGATAGAATGTTGACAATTATGTCTATGAATGAATATTCTGAAAAACAAAAAGACGAGATCAAGGATTATATTTTCAATTTAGAAAATTCATGGAAAAAGCAGGAAAAAAAAATACTAAAAGAGATTGAAAAAGTAGCCGGATTGAGATTCAAGGCAGATGTCACCTGTTATGTTGTGAGAGAAATGTCAGATTTAGCAATATCTCATCCATTGACATTGAGAATTGAAAAAAACCTTGAGAGAGCCAGCATAGTGTTGATGCATGAGCTGATACACGTGCTTTTTGTGCAGAATAAAAAATCAGAAAAGCTGCTTGAATATTTAACAAAGAAATACCCTGGCAAGTACCTGCATTTTAAAGTGCACCTTCCATTATTCTTGGTTCAGAGAAAGGTCATAGAAAACCTATACGGCAAGGCTTACTTCAGCAAAGTGCTAAGGCAGGAATTGAAGCTTGAAGAAGGTTATATTTGGGAAACAGTCAATAAGTTATACCCAAAATTCAAAAAGGACGCAATAAATTTCTTCAAATGCTGACTGAAAAATACAAAATAAACAAACTTGAAGATGTAAGGTGCCAAGATACTAATAGGCTCAAAAATTATGTCCTAACAAAAATCAAGAAACCATTGCTGATTTATGGCCCTAGTGGGACTGGAAAGACCTCTAGTATTTACGCATTGGCAAAAGAGCTTGATTATGAAATCATAGAAGCAAATGCCTCAAATTTCAGGAATAAAGATTCTATAAATTCTGTAATTGGCGCTGCATCACATCAAGCTTCTTTATTCAAAAAAGGAAAAATTATTCTTATTGATGAACTAGAAGGTTTTTCAGGAAATTCAGACAGGGGCGGTATTAAAGCCTTGTTAGAACTTGCAGAAGAAACAAGCTGGCCGATAATTGCAACAACAACAGAGATAGATAATGAAAAGATAGATGATATAAAAAATAAATTTATTCTTTTGGAATTTAAGAGATTAGACCAAAAAACAATGTATTCCATTCTTGAAGATGTTTGCAAAAAAGAAAATATATCTTACGACGCAGCCAATTTAAATAATCTTATAAGAATATCAAATGGCGATGCACGGCTTGCTTTAATAAACTTGGAAATAGCATCAATAAATAATAAAATAGAAAAACAATACTTGGATCTCGTGGTTAATCTTGCAAAAGACAATGTAGATGAAGCATTGTTAAAAATTTTCAAATCAAGAAATCTAAATGCTGTTCAGCAGTCTATTAACAGCTTAAAGGTTGATTTGGTTGATTTAACAAAAAAAAGAATAAATCCAGTATTGTTTGACAATGAGGGATGTTTTATTTACGCATTAGAGGAAAATCTCCCTTATGAGTATGATAGCTTGGCTTTATGCCAAGCATTTAATTTATTGTCAAAAGCAAGCATATTTCATAGCCGGATATCAAGGTGGCAGTATTATAGATATCTTGTTTACATTAACATGCTCTTGGCATCAGTTTCATTGTCAAAAAAAGAAAACAATCCAAATTTAAATTTGCAGTGCAGAAAAACATCAAGGTCGCCAAAAAACAACAAGAAATTATGGTTTTTGATGAATAAAAGGAAAAAAGATATAGCAGAGAAAATAGCTGTATATGCAAAAACATCCAATAGAAAAATCATGAAGGACTTTCCATATTACAAAATGATATTAAGAAACAATCCTATTCCGGAATTATCAGAAGAAGAAATAGATTATCTAAATTCTTAGTTCCTTCAGTCTTTTAACGCGGTCATTAATAGCTGGATGAGTGCTGAAAATCTTTAGCAATGCAGAACCGCTTAATGGATTGACAATAAACAATGATGCTGTTGAGCTGTTATTAATGCCTAAAGGATGTTTTCTATTGCCATATTCCAGTTTTTCCAGCGCATTGGCCAAAGGATCGGATTTTCCAATTAATTTTGCCCCGGATTCATCAGCTAAATATTCTCTTGCTCTGGAGATTGCTAGCTGGATTATCATTGCTACTAAAGGAGTTACAATTATAAGAAACAGCAGACTTAAACCATTGCTATTGTTATCATCCCTGGAACCGCCAAATATTGCTCCAAACCTTGCTGCAAATGTTATCATGCTTGCAATGACTGTTGCTATTGTCATTATCAATGTATCCCTATTTTTTATATGGCTCATTTCATGGGCTATGACGCCTTTCAATTCCTCTTTTGAAAGCAGATTCATTATTCCTGTTGTTACTGCTACGCATGCTTTTGAGTAGCTTGGGCCTGTTGCAAATGCATTTGGTGTTTCATTATTTATGATGTATACTTTTGGTTTTGGCAGATTTGCTTTTTCTGAAACTTCTTCAACAATATTATGCAGGTCTTTATATTCTGAAGGCTTTGCTTCTTTTGCACCATACATGAATAAAACTATTTTATGCGAAAACAAAAAGCTAATCACATTAATCACTACGGCCAATACTAATCCAATTATCAATCCATTTATTCCAAACAAGCCACCTATCCATATTAGGATTGCGCTCAATATTCCTAGAAGTACAATTGTTTTCAGCCAGTTCATTATCATAATACCTATAAGTCATATAATTTTTTAAAGCTTTTGCTTTTTAGAGACTCTGTCATAAATCTCACAAAATCTATATTAATTAGTTAATACCCCATAACTTTGAGGGTTATGGGGGGAAATACATAGGAGGTATTTCCGTGGAAAAGAAAGTAAAACTAGTTAAAAAAGTTAAGCGTTTGCTAAAACGCTTGGGTTGTCCAAGATGGCTGCACCATTTTGGGCCAAAAACATACGAATTCTATGAACATTTGGTTGCTTTGCTTGTAAGAGAATATTGCAGGCTTTCTTATAGAAGGGTAAAATACTTGCTTGATATGTTTGGCTTTGCATGTCCGAGCAAATCTGCTTTGCAATACACATCAAGAAAGATTCCCAAATGGATGTGGGAGGCAGCATTGCTAGCTACTTCTGGAGTGAAACATTATCTTGTTGCCTTAGACAGTACTGGCTTTGCAAGAACAAATCCTAGCTACCATTATTTGCGAAGGATAGACGGCAAGATGCCCAAAGTACATGTCAAGCTTAGTGTTGCTTTTGACACGAGAAAGAAGAAATTTTGTGCGGCTAGAATAAGAGTCTTGCCAAGGCATGATAGCAAAGATGCAAAGTATCTTGTGCAAAAAAGCAATCCCAATATTGTCATTGCAGACAAAGCATATAATTCTGAAGGGCTATACGGTTATTCATATGACAATAACATACTGCTAATGAGTCCAAAGAAGAAAAATGCTAAGCGAGGCTATTATAGGAAGAAAATGCAGAAGCAATTTAGGACAAGAACATACAATAGAAGGCAGCTTGTTGAATCTGGTTTTGGTGCCATGAAACGAACTGAAGGGAGTAGCGTGAGCTCTAAGAAAGCTAAGACTATAAGGGCAGAGTTATATTGTAAGATGGTAACTTACAATCTTTTTTATTGTCTTTTCAGACTTTTAGGACAGAGCCGATTGTTTTATATTAACTTTACATGTTGTTCTTGACTGCAGTTGTTACACCCTTTTATTGATATATTAATAATATGGCAATATATCTATTCTGTAATATCATTAGAGGCAACGAAATATTTATAAACGTCAACGACCCTTTAAAAATAACATTAATGGTTTTTAAACAAAAAGTGGTAATAGTAGATAAACAAAAAGTGGTAATATATGGTAGAATACATTAAAAAATCAATATCAAAGATAATGGATGAAGTGCAAAAAGGGGATGACGCTGAGTTCTCTAAAATAGTTCCTGCATTGCTGAAAAAAGGCCTGGACAATATTGATTTATCTATGTTCAATGAGGAAACAAAGGTTGAACTGTTGAACAAGGCAGGGGATGAGCTTTACAAAAGAGGGAACTATTCTGAAGCCATAAAGGCATTTATACATACAAATAATACAGCGAAGCTGGTTAAGGTAGCTGATGATTATATAAATATGGGTATGATATCAAAGGCTGTTGATGTCCTGATTATTGTTGGAGATAGGGATAAACTGATTGAGATTGGAAATAAATGTTTGGCTGACTCTCAAATAAGCGATGCTATAAAGGCGTTTAAGACGGCAGAGGACCACCAGAAGCTATTGCAAGTTGGCGAGATATGCATGCAAAAAGAAAAACTAGATTTTGCAATAGAGATATTTAACATATTAAACAACAGGGACAGGCTTATTATGATTGGCGATAAATGCTTGAAAGAGGGCCACTATCTTTATGCAGCAAGGGCTTATGAACTAGCTGGTGATAGAGAGAAGCTAACAAAGGTTGGAGACATTTTCTTGAAATCAGGATTGCTGTCAAATGCACTGCAGATTTATGAATTAGCTAACAACAAGGTAATGGTGCAGTTCATAAAACAAAACTTTGCAGAAAAGGATTATAGCAATAAGATATATATATAAAACATGTTTCAAACAAGAAAGGTTTCAGACAGAGAAAGCACAAAAGAGGTTTTAGAGAGATTAAAATCCCAGGAAAAAAAAATCAGCACATCGTCAATAAGGGTTGATGACATACCATACCTTGATCTTGATGCTAAAAGAAGCCATGGCAATGTTACAATACCAGAATACAATATTGAACAGATAATGAGGCAGATAACAGCCATGGAAAGAAGGATGAAGGAAGACAGTTCAAATTATCTCAATCTATTTTACGACCTTAGAAAGCTAGAGGGTAAGTTTTTAAATGCAGTTGACTTCATAAGCAAAAACAATATAAAGGTAAAACCAGAGATTTTAAAAGAGATAAAAGCCAGAGAGGAAGTAATCTCAAGAAGAACAAAAAGGAGTGATGTTTAAAATGGGCGTATTTGACAAATTAAAGGATTTTATCATGGAAGAAAATGCCGGCGATGGCCAGGAAGGCTATGCTGAACTTGAAGAGTTTAAAGACATTAGTGACAGGAGAATCGCCATAAAAATATTTGATGTAAAGCAGGAATCTGATATAAAAAATGTTCTTAATGAGCTAAGAGAAGGCAAGACTATAGCATTGATAAGCAAGAATGTTACATTGTCTGATGGACAGCTAAAACTTATAATATCAAAGCTAAAAAAAACATGCGATGCAATTGATGGGGATATTGTTGGATTGTCTGACGGCTTGTTTGTTGCAACGCCAAGGGCGATAAAAATAGAGAGAGAAAGGTAAAGCTTTTTAATTCTGCCATATTGTTTTTTTTATGAAATATGTGATTGAGCATCTAGAGCCAAGGCTGCATGAATGGTGCCTTTTGGAATATAATCATATAGCTAGAATTGTTGGAAAAGAAAATTTTGTTGTAACTAACATAAGTGATAAAAAGATAAGTAATATAACAAAGAATTATTACAAGAAAAGTTTTAAGAACATGAATTTGAAAAAGGCTTGCATACTTGACCCTTATGCAAAGAAAACATTGGACAGAGATGATGGAGAGATATTTGATTATTTAGTTTTTGGAGGGATTCTTGGGGATAATCCGCCGAAAAAAAGAACCACTGCTTATTTCAAAAATATAAAATGCGAGAGAAGAAATCTTGGCAACAAACAGATGAGCACTGATACTGCTGTTTATGTTGCTAAGAATATAACAGAAGGCAAGAAACTTAGTGATTTTAATTTTATTGACGGCGTTGATATCAAGCTTGATAAATATCTTTCTGTATTATTGCCCTTTAGATATGTTATTGTTAAAGGAAAATTATTACTGCCAAGGGGCTTGATTAAATTTTTAAAGAAACAAGAGAACCTGATGGTCACATCAGAATATTAGGATACAAGTTAAATTTAAATACTACTTTTATCAAATTATTCTAATGAAATTATTTTGCGGGAAAAGAAAAATAGCGGATAATGTTATTGTATGCAAAACAATATTTGCAAAGGCAATGGGTACAAGATTCAAGAGGTTAAAAGAGAACACAGCTTATTTGTTTCCTGTGAATAATATTTCATTGGCCATGATAGATACTTTTTTTGTTTCTTCAGCCATAGACGTTTATTTCTTGGACAAGAGATTCGAGGTTGTTAGCGCTAAGAAAAATTTAAAGCCATTTAGCATATTAATTCCTGCAAATAAAACAAGGTTTATTCTGGAAGTAAAGAGCAGAACAAAACTAAAAATGCATGACAAGCTACAGCTAACTAAATAATGCAGCAAAATATCCTTTAGAAATGTATATAAACAAAAAAGAAGCATAAATATTTGATGGTAGAGATATACAGCATTGGCGGTTACAGTGAGTCTGGCAAGAACATGACTGCCATAAGGGCAGATAATGAAACAGTCATTCTTGATATGGGCTTTTATCTTCCTGCATTAATAGATTTTGAAGAAGGCGGAGGAGATAGAAGGATATTAAGCAGAGAGAACATGATAAAAATCGGGGCTGTGCCAGATGACAATGTGATAAGCTCCTTGAAGGATTCTGTTAAAGCAATAGTTTTAGGGCATGCACATCTTGACCATATTGGTGCTGTACCAACATTAGCACAAGAATACAAGGCACCAATTATAGCCAGCCCTTATACAATCGAGGTTCTAAAAGCCATGATGTTAGAAGACAAATTAAAAATAAAAAATGATTTGAAACCAGTGAACCTTAATTCCATAATAAAGATAAGCAAAAATATAAGCATAGAATTAATTAATGTAACACATAGTACTTTGCAGACAGCAATGATAGCTGTACATACAAAAGAGGGAACGATACTATACGCGAATGATTTCAAGTTCGACAATCATCCAGTTATAGGAAAGAAAACAAACATAGAAAGGCTGAAAAAAATAGGCAGCGAAAACGTAATTGCATTGATAGTTGATTCTTTATACAGCAATAATGACCAGAAAACTCCAAGCGAAAAGGTAGCAAGGGAAATGCTAAAAGATATAATGCTTGGAACTGAAAATTCCGAGAATGCAATATTTGCAACAACTTTTGCAAGCCACATAGCAAGATTAAAGAGCCTGCTGGATTTTGGCAAGGCTTTGAATAGAAGGGTTGTTTTTCTTGGAAGAAGCATGTTCAAGTACATAAAGGCAGCTGAAAAATTAAACTTGGCTAAATTTTCAGGCGAGGCAGAAATCATAAGCTATTCAAACAGGGTAAGAAAAAAGCTGAAAAATATAAAAGGTGACAGGAATAAGTACCTTTTTATATGCACTGGGGGGCAGGGAGAGCCTAGTTCTGTTTTAAACAAGATATTAACAAACAAGATACCATTTGAATTTAAAAGCGGAGACCATGTGATATTTTCAAACAGAGTTATTCCAGTAAATCCAAACTTAGTCAACAGAAAGAACATGGAAGAAAACTTGAAAAAGAGAAATATAAGGATATTCAAGGATTTGCATGTATCAGTGTTACCCGACACACAGGTTGTTGTAAATGATAACAAAACAATGAAAATAAAGGAGATACAGGATGTTCAGAATTATGAAGGACTTAAAGTTCCGGCTTTTAATTCTGATGTTAAGATAAAATGGTATAATGCTAAATTAATAAAGCACAAATATTCTGGCAATATATTTGAAATAATGACCAAAAGCGGAAGAAATGTTGCAGTAACTAGCGGGCATAGTTTATTTAGACTTAAGAAAGGAATCATAGAATCATCAAAAAGCGATAATTTAAAAATTGGTGATTACCTTGCTATCCAAAAGAGATTTTCTTGGAGAAAAGAACTAAAAGAAATTGACGCACTAGATTATTTACATATAGATAAATATAATCCAATAAATTATGATAAAAAATGGATTTATTATGGCAAAATTAAAATTTGCCCCAGAAAGATTAAGCTAGACAATGATTTTGCAAAAATATCAGGGTATTATTTGGCCGAAGGATCTTCGCCAAGAGGTGTAAGTTTAGTCATGAGCGCTAATGAAAAAGTCATCATAAATGATTTTTTAATATCTGCTAAAAAAATATTCCCTTCTAACTTTACTGTAAAACAAAGGGGCAATGCTATAGAGATTATCTTTGGGGCCAATGTACTTGGGAGAATGTTCAAAAGATGGTTTAATTCAGGTGCCAAAAACAAGAAAATACCTGATTTTGTTTTTGGGGCAGGTGATGAATTTAAGATAAAGTTTCTTAGCGCTTATTTAAATGGCGATGGTAGTGCAGATAACAAAAAAGGAATGAAGATAAGAGTAAAAACTGCATCGAAAAAGCTAGCGTCTGATATTATATACCTTGCAAGTCAACTTGGGATTTGCGCAAAATTTGATTGCATTGAAATTGGGAAAAAAAGGTTTATAGCAAATAGTAAAAGGATGACCAATGAAACCAAGTCGTATGTGGTAAGAATCCAGGGAGAGGCCGATTTGTTGAAGTTAAAAGGAAGCTTATGCTCGAGGTTTGACAAATTGTTTGTTGCAAGGCAAGTAACATTGAATTATCCGCCACAGACTTTGCCTTTAAAAGAATTAAATCTTGAAGAGATTAAGGCACGATACAATACAAATCTAAAATATTACCTTGATTCTCTAAGGGAAGGAAAATTTATAAAAGAAAAGCATGTTAGCATTGATATATTAAAAAGAGATTCAGTTCAACTTCTTGGTGTTCTTAAAAAAATTATTGATGGAGATCTAGCCTTTGACCCAATTATTGAAATTAAAAAAAAATACTATTATGGTGAGGTATATGATTTTGAAGTACCTGGTGTTGAAAACTTTATTGGCGGGTTTGGTGGGTTGATGCTCCACAATTCTGGTCATGCATCTAGAGAGGATATAAGGGATCTGATAACTATTGTAAAGCCAAGACATATTATTCCAGGGCATGGAACTCATGACAAGTACAGGGGCTTAATTGATTTATGCAAGGATATGGGCTATAACATCAACAAAAATGTTCATGTAATGAGTGACGGAAAAAAAATAGAGTTTTGAAGAATCTAAAACCTTTTAAATGCGATTTCTTTATTAATCAATAAATTTCTTTTAAAGGGGTACAATGAAATTCGCTCATTTAGCAGATTGCCATATTGGTGGCTGGAAGGATGAAAGATTGACAAAGCTAGGCCTTAGTACATTTGATGCTGCTTTGAAAGAATGCATTAAAAGAAATGTTGATTTCATATTAATAGCAGGTGATTTGTTTAATACCGCCCTGCCGAATATAGATTATGTTAAAGAGACTGCAAGGCTGCTTAAACATGTTAAAGATAATGGAATAAATGTTTATACTGTTGCCGGAAGCCATGATTATTCATTGTCTGGAAAAACCATGCTTGATGTTCTTGAAAATGCAGGCTTACTTTATAATGTTGCGAAGTTCAATGAAGATGGATTGTTATTTACAATAGACAAAAAGACCGATGCAAAGATAACTGGATTATTTGGAAAAAAAGGGGGCTTTGAAAAATTTGATTATGAAAATTTAAACAAGAAGGAGCTAGAAAATGAGACAGGATTTAAAATATTTTTGTTTCATTCTGGAATAAAAGAATTTATGCCTGCTGGCTTAGAAGATGTTGAAGGGCTGCCACTTAATTCATTGCCCGGCAATTTCAATTATTATGCGGGTGGCCATATACATTACATATTCCAAAGAAAAACTGACAACAGCCTATTGATGTTCCCTGGAGCGCTGTTTCCAAATAATTTCAAGGAGCTTGAGGAATTCCATAATGGCGGATTTTACATAGTTGATGAAAATCTAAAATATGAATTTGTCAAGATAAATCTCAAGGATGTTCTGAACATTGCTGCTGATGCAAATAATAAAACTGCCGAGCAGGTAACAAATGACATATTAAAATTTAAAAATGATGTTGATGACAAGATAGTAACCATTAGGACAGAAGGTCTGCTGAAGGAAGGAAAGCCGAGCGATGTTAATTTTAAGAACATTATTGGGGAATTCTCGAATGCGTATTGTGTATTAAGAAATACATCAAAGTTAATTTATAAAGATTTTGAGATGGTTGATGTAAAGGAAGAAAACATAGCAGACATAGAAATTGCTGTTATAAATGAAAACTTGGACAATATTCTTACATTTGGCGGGTATTCTGAAAAGAAGGGATTTGTCAAGGACTTAATAAATGAAATGTCTTTGGAGAAGCAAGAAGGCGAGAAAAATTATGCATTTGAAGAAAAATTAATTTCCAACCTGAATAAATTATTTTCCGTGGAGCAAAATGATATTAAACAAAATTAAGCTTCATAACATAAGAAGCTATATTGATACTGAGGTGAGCTTTAGTGAAGGCACCACCCTTTTAGCTGGAGATGTAGGCTCTGGCAAGAGTTCCATACTGTTGGCAATAGATTTTGCTTTGTTTGGCATAACACCAAATTTACCAGGGGAAACATTGCTCAGAAACGGAGCCAAATCCGGGCATGTTGAAATGGCTTTTAATGTTGAAGGCAAGAATATAACAATAAGAAGGGGGCTTGCAAGGAATAAAAGCATCGCCCAAGATGATTGCCAGATAAAAATAAACGGCAATTTACTCAGATGCACGCCAACAGAAATAAAGCAACATGTCATTACATTGCTAAACTATCCAAAAGAGCTTGTTACAAAATCAAAGAATCTTATATACAGATATACTGTTTATACACCACAAGAAGAAATGAAAAAAATACTGCAGGAAGAGAATGAAATAAGAGTGGATACCTTAAGGAAGGTTTTTGGCATTGACAAATATAAAAGAATAAGAGAAAATGCAGACATCTTTTCTGATTATTTGAAAAGCTGCATAAAAAACATAAGCTTTGCTATTGCAGACCTTAATGCAAAAAACAAAGATCTCAAGGAGTATATTGAAAATGATGCCAGGTTGAAAAATGAGCTTGGGCTTATGAAACCAAGGATAGATAAAATGAAGAAAGAGCTGGGTATTAAAAAGAGCAATGCAGCTAATTTTGAATTGAAGATAAAGGAAATGAATATGCTGAAAAATAAGGGTGATGTCCATAGCATGAAGCTTAAGTATCTTTGCAATGACATGGGAGGAATAAAAAAGGAGCTGGAAAATGTAGAGTTAAAATTGAAAGAGCATGATGTGAAAGAAATTATAGATGTTGAATTCAACAATGTGGATGAGCTGATGAAAAAAGAGAAGGCAAAATTGGATATAGCTGAGAAGAGTTATATTGGGATATCGAGCCAGATTAATGTTATAAGGTCCGAGATGAATAATGCCAATATGCTTGTTGAAAAGATTAACAGCTTGAATTTTTGCCCATTGTGCAAGCAGAATGTCTCTGAAATGCATAAGCATAGCATAAAGGAAGAAGAAAACAAAAAAACAAAAAATTTTGACACTAGATTAAGCAGCATAATGATTGAAGAGAAAAACATCATAGGAGCTGTCAAAAAATTAAAAGCGCAAATAGAGCAACTGAATGAAGAAAAGCAGAAAAATGAGGTAAACAAGATAAAACTAAAAAACTTAAATGAATTCAAGAAAAGAAAAGAGGAATTAACTGCCAAAAAAATAATGGTTGAAAATAACATAAAGGAAACTGAAATCATAATTCAGGATATGAAAAATAAATTAGCATTATTTTTAGATGTTGAAGAAAAATATGAGATAGCAAAAATAGATTATGAAAAATACATGGCGGTTTTAAGAGATTTGGAAATAAAACATGGTTCAATAAATACAAGATACATAGACAATAAGAATATAATTTCCATGCTTGAGAAAGAAGTAAAAACAAAACAAATGCAAAGAGATAAGATTAATGATATGGAAGAACTGAGGTCATGGCTGAGCGATTCTTTTGTTGAATTAATTGCGGTCATGGAAAAGAAAGTTATGTCCAAGATATATGGTGATTTTAACAGCCTGTTCAAAAAATGGTTTGATGTGATAATGGGAGAGGAAGGCATAATTGTTGATTTAGATGACGAATTTAATCCAAGCATAGAGCAAAATGGCTATGATGTTGATTATGCAAGCTTGTCTGGCGGCGAGAAAACAGCTATTGCTTTGGCATATAGGCTTGCTTTAAACCAGGTTATAAACAATCTTGTTACTGATATAAGGACTAATAACTTAATAATCCTTGATGAACCAACCGATGGCTTTTCAGATGATCAGGTTTCAAGAATAAAGGACGTTCTTGATGAATTAGCAATAAAACAGATAATAATAGTAAGCCATGAACAAAAGATAGAAGGTTTTGTTGACAGCATCATAAAGGTAAAAAAAGAAGACCATGTGAGCTCTGTTTGCTAGCAGTTTTAAATTTCTTTTAATGTTGTGGTTTTTTGCGTTTTTTGTTATAAATCTCATTGAAATCTAATTGGCTATAGGTATTTTCTTCAGGTGAATATGTAGAATTACTTTCATAGCTGCATTGATTGCAATTTTTGCTGTTATATTCGCACATTTTTGCTTTTTGATTATTTAATTATAAAACCCTGGGAAGGAGTCTCTTGCGAGACTTCTTCCTGGGGAAAAAGAGGTGATACCATTATCAACTAGTACTAATATATAAAGCTTTCGTTTTGTGTGCATTATTGAGTGGTTACATTCTTAGGTAAAGGCTTTTAAATTTGGTTTATACCCAAATATATATGGGACCTAAAGAAATAGCTAAAAACCTTGAAAAGGGGGGCATTTTCATATATCCTGGCAATGAAGGGTATGAGATAGCCTGCAATATGCTTTGTAAGGATAGTGTTGAAGAGATGCTTGATTTAAAAATAGAAGGCAGTTTTTCAATAATAGCACCAAGCAGAGTTTGGATTTACAAGAATTTAATGGCAAATAAGCACTATGTTGACAGGTTGCCCGGGCAGTTTACTTTTATATTCAAGGTTAAAAGTAATGCAAGGCTTCCAAAATATGCAATGCAGGGGAATAAGTCAGCTGTTAGGATGGCGAATAATGATTTATGCAATATAGCTTCCAAGAACAACATGGTTTTATTCACTTATATACTAAAAAAGGAAGGCAAATTAATAATAAAGCCAGATGCTATTTCAAGGAATATAAAGAATACAGCTGATTTTATGATGGATGCTGGCACATTAGATGTTAAATCGCATGTTGTAATTGATTTGACTGGCAAGGTAGCAAGAATTGTTTGATGCATGTATGTATGTTATGATGTGTGCGTATGTGCAAAAAGATTTAAATACAAGTGAGCTTTGTATTATGCAAGGTGACTATGTTGACAAAAAGAACATTATACTTGGTGATGATATTATTTCTTTTTACTATCGCTTATGTTTATGCAGAGCCAGTAACATTGCAGCAGGAGGCAGTTAAAGACAAGGTTTCACCAGGTGATACAGCTGAATTTTTATTGAAAGTTAGAAACAACAGAGATGTTGCTGATAATTTCATGGTTGGAATCAATGAACTCGATGTTTATCCATTTTCAAACATAATTGAAAGCTCTGAACTGAGTCAGGAAGTTTTAAAACTCAAGCCAGGAGAGAGCATAACTGTAAACTTGAAGTTGAAAGTTTTTGATGATGCAACTCCGAATGTAAATTACAAAACTTATGCCAGGGTAAGATCATTAATAAACTCTGATGTATCAGACAAAGAGGAATTGATAATATCAGTCTTAGCGCCCGTCAATTTAGCTGAAATAAAAACAACATTTCCTGATGAGCTTGTTGCTGCGAAAAACCATGTTTTTAACATAACACTTAAGAACAAGGTAAATAAGATCTTGAAAGATGTTGAGATATCAATAGTCTCTGAATTATTTCAGCAATCGTTCAAAACAGATTTGTATTATGGGCTTCCTATTACCAAGGAGATAAAATACGACCTTGACCCAAGCACTAAGCCCGGAGAATATAAACTGGAAGTTAAATTATTTTACAATAAAAGGTTAAGAGGGTCTTTAATAAAAGAATTTGAAGTGGTAAGAAACCCAAATGTCCTTGAGAAGAGTGAGGTTGAATCAGGATTTTTGGTTGATGTTTATAGGTTTGAAAAAGAGAATAAAGGCAATTTAATAATGCAGGAAAATGTATTTCTGCCATTAGGCGGAGTTGCAAGATTGTTTACAGAAGTAAATGTGCCTGCGGAAAAGATAGAATCGGGCTATAAATGGAATTTTGAATTAAAACCTGGAGAAAATTATGTAATTGTTGCGAAAACAGATTACAGAATATTGTTTTATGGAACCATAATAATAATCATGTTTTTACTGGGGATGTGGTATCACCTGCATAAGACCGTTGTTATAAAAAAAGAGCTGTATCATGCAAAAGATGAAAAAACAGGCACATCTTATGTAAAGATTATATTGAGGGTGAAGAATAAAGGAAGTCCATTGAGGAATGTTAAGATAGTTGATATTGTTCCTAGCATATTAAAGGTTACTGGTGAGTATGGAACATTAAAGCCAAGCCAGATACAAAGCACATTTGGTGGGAATAGGTTGATATGGGAGGTTTCTCATTTAGATTTAGGGGATGAAAGAATATTATCTTACAAGCTTGAAGCAAAGCATGATTTAATGGTGCCAACAACATTGCCGCCAGCTGCTGTCATATACAAAAAATTCAACAACAGGCTTACAAAGGTTTCTAATAAGGTTGTGTTTGTACCGAAGAAAGATAAAAGCCATAGAGCTTAAAGAATATTTTTCTATCAATAAAAAGCTTTTTAAACAAATTTGTTGTAGAAATATCTAATCCATCCCATCGTAGCTCAATGGCAGAGCACTCGGCTGTAGATAACTTCGCTGTTTTGACATGGCTTAGGCTAAGAATGAAAAACAGACAGCTGAACCCGGGACGTTGCAAGTTCGAATCTTGCCGATGGGAGTTATTTTAACTGAATTATATTTTAATACATTTGAATTAAGAAAATTAAGAATTATTGTATATTAAGAATTATTTATAATTTTATTTCATATAGATAGAATAATAGATGACATTGAGGCAGACATAATTGGCACGCTTAATGAGGTCAAAAAAACAACCAAGCATATAAAACAAATATTGAATATGTGACATTTATAGGTAGAATAAGTTTGGGGCTATCCCTGCAGCTTGCTGCGACTTGGAAGCTTCACTTTATCTGTCTTTATAGTCTATCCAAGTTACTGTGCCATTGAAGTGTGCACCCTCATAAGAGATGCTTTTAATGCAAGCTTTGCTATCTTCTTTGGTACCATTAGTTCCATTATTGTTGCTTTTTTTTTTATTTTTTATTGGTTTGGCAATAATCAGGTCATTTAAAAGAGGGCTGTCAGAGTCTACATTCTCCGGCAATCTGTCCGAAGTTAACAATTCTAAATCTGACTGATCTGGCAGTTCTTTTTCAGATTGTGTTTTTGGCTTTTTATAGACTTCAATAAAAACATGCTGGTACTTCCTGCCCTCTATGTTGAAACAATAAAATTCGTCTTTTTCATTAACTAAAAATTTAAGCCTTATGTTATGACTTGGATATAATGATTTGAATTTTTCATTTATTCTTTCTAAATGTATTTGCAGGTAGTATTCCTTGACAAAGGCTTTGACATCTTTATCAGTTTTTAGCGTGATTGATGCATTTTGATCTACTTTTATAATATAAGTCAGGTCCCTAACACCCTTTAATTCACTGCCCACGTACTCCCATTCTGTTTTTTTTTGTTTAATTGGCATAGGCATTTGATATTACTTAAATATATAAACTTTTCTATTATTTTCCACTTTGTAGTTGTAACTGATAAAATAGCAAGTTTTATAAATAGAAAAAATCTCAGATGAGAAATGCTTAATAGTCCTTCTAAAGCCAAAATAAGGCAAAATAGCTTGCTTTTCCTAGTAAATAGGTGGCTCCATACATGTTTTTGTTTTTTTGTGGCTAGGAGTTATGAATTGGTGATTAGAAGGCAGAAAAGAAGCCTAAATGCCCTAGTGGTGTAGTGGCTTATCATACGGCCCTGTCGAGAGGGGATTATTATGCTTAAACTGCTCATAGTAAGGCCGTGACGCGGGTTCGACTCCCGCCTAGGGCGTTGGACCGGTAGCTCAGCCTGGAACAGAGCACCTGTTGTCATGGTGAAACTTTTATCCAGCAAAGAAATCAGGGGGTCGCGGGTTCAAGTCCCGTCCGGTCCAGATTAATGGAACAAAAATGGAAGACATAACAAAACACACCTTCGTCCCAAAACATACCAAGCTTAGCGATGATGAGATTGCTGAGCTTTTGAAAAAATACAATATATCTATAAAACAACTCCCAAAAATTTCTAGCAAGGATCCTGTAATAAAAGACATTGAAACAAAGACAGGGGATGTGTTTAAGATTATAAGGGACAGCTCAACAAACAAAGAAGCATTTTTTTACAGGGTAGTGATGCATGAATAGAAGGGATATCTTAATAAAAAAATATTTTGAATCGCATTCTTTTGTAGAATCAAATATAAATTCCTTTAATAATTTTGTTGATTGTGAAATGCAGAACATAGTCAATGAAACAGGAGAAATAATACCAACTATAATACCACAAGACATAAAGGAATTCAAAATAAAATTTGATAAGATATGGATAACAAAACCCCAATTAGTAGAAGCTGATGGAAGCAAGAGGAATGTTTACCCTATTGAATCAAGATTAAGAAATTTAACTTATTCTGCACCAATGTATCTTGAAGTCAGCGCTTACATAGATGGCATACAAAGGGAAACCTTTACAGTTGAAATTGGGAAACTGCCGATAATGGTAAAATCCAAATACTGCCATTTGTATAATACAAAGCCGGAAGAATTAATAAAAAATTTTGAAGACCCTGATGATGTTGGCGGTTATTTTATACTAAACGGAAATGAAAGGGTTTTGATTACTGTTGAGGATTTAGCATCAAATAGGTTCTTCATGCAAAGAAACAAAACAGGCTCAAGTACATATACAGCAAAAATATTTTCTGAAAGAGGAGCTTACAGAATCCCTCACTTGATTGAGCAGATGAAAGACGGCGTTGTATACATAACATTTACAAAATTCAGAAGAGTTCCTATAATTGCAGTCATAAAAGCCCTGGGTTTGGTAAAAGATAATGAGATAAGCAGTTTTGTTTCTGAAAATGAGAAGTTTGATGATTTGTTTATTAATCTATACAATTCAATGGAGCTAAAAACAGAAGATGAAGCACTAGAGTTTTTATCAAAGAAAGCAGGCATAATACAGCCAAAGGATGTTAAGTTTGACAAGATAAAGGAGACTTTTGACAAGTATCTGCTGCCCCATTTAGGAATAAGTCCAAAAGACAGAATATACAAGGCTTATAATCTATGCAAGATGCTGAAAAGATTCTTAACGCTTGTAAAAAGTAAAAATGCAGTGAGCGACAAGGACCATTATATGAACAAAAGATTAAGGCTGAGCGGAGATTTAATGGCTGATTTATTCAGGGTTAATTTAAGGATTTTAATAAATGATTTATTGTATAATTTCCAGCGTTTGGTAAAGAGAGGAAAGTTTTCGTCATTAAAGATAATAATAAGGGATAAATTATTAACATCAAGGATACAGAGCGCAATGTCTACTGGCAGCTGGGTTGGCGGGAGAAAAGGGGTAAGCCAGAATATAGACAGGATTAATCATTTAGCAACATTGTCACATTTGCAGAGAGTTGTTTCATTATTAAGTTCAACACAAGAAAACTTTGAGGCAAGAGCATTGCATCCAACAAATTGGGGGAGATTATGCGCTATTGAAACACCTGAGGGAACATCAATAGGAGAGAAAAAATTTGGCTATATATTATGCGAGGTAACTCAGGAAGAATCCGCTGAAGACAAGATAAAAAAGATACTTGAAGCTAACGGGCTTATTGTAAAATGACTGATGTACATTTAAATGAAAAATTTGTAGGCAATGTTGCAAATACCATTGAGTTCATGAGCAAGATAAAGGAAGAGAGAAGAAAAGGAAAACTGCCGATTGCGATGAACGTATCATATAATAAACTGCTTGATGAGATATATATTGATACATCAAAAGGCAGGCCAATTAGGCCTTTGATTATTGTTGAAAATGGAAAGAGCAGATTAACAGATGAGCATATTAAAAAACTTGAAAGAAATGAATTAAAATGGCAGGATTTAATCAATGAAGGCATAATAGAATATGTAGATGCTGCTGAAGAAGAGAGCTGCTTTATTGCATTGAATGAAGAGAATGTAACAAAAGAGCACACCCATCTTGAGGTATCACCCCTTGCCATAATAGGACCTGTTACTTCTTTAGTACCATATGCGAATTTTGGGCAGAGTGCAAGACTAAACAGGGGAAGCAAGGCACAAAAGCAGGCTCTTGGGTTGTATGCATCAAATTATCTTGTCAGAATGGATACTGATGTAAATCTATTGCATTATCCTCAAAAGCCAATAGTAAAATCTTTTGTCAATGATGTTATAAGCCTTGACAAGCATCCTTTCGGGCAGAACGTTACAATAGCCCTAATGAGTTACAAGGGATATAACATGTCTGATGCTATAATATTAAATAAATCATCCATTGAAAGGGGCTTAGCAAGATCAACTTTTTACAGGCCTTACTCTGTAGAGGAGCTTAGGTATTCTGGTGGTTTAGTTGATGAAATCGGAATACCAAGCAAAGATGTTAAAGGCTATAAATCAGAAAAAGAGTATAGATTACTTGAAGATGATGGCATAGTCTATCCTGATGCGTCATTAAAAGATGAGGACATAATAATTGGAAAAACAAGTCCGCCAAGATTTTTGGGAGAGCTTGAAGAATTCAGCGTTGCTGCAAATGTAAGAAGAGAAAGTTCTTCTTCAATAAAGCACGGTGAACGAGGAGTAGTAGATTTTGTTATCATAACAGAGAGCCAGGAAGGAAATAGATTTGTACAGGTAAGGCTAAGGGATCAGAGAGTTCCAGAAGTCGGTGACAAGTTTGCATCAAGGCATGGTCAGAAGGGCGTTGTTGGGTCTATTGTTCCTGCTGTTAATATGCCATTTACTGCATCTGGAGTAATACCTGATTTAATATTCTCACCTCATAGCCTGCCAAGCAGAATGACAATATCCCATTTAATAGAAATTCTAGGTGGAAAAGTTGGGGCATTAAGCGGAAGGTTTGTAGATGGAACGCCATTCTCTGCTGAAAATGAAGTAGAACTGAGAAAAGAGCTGCTTGAGCTAGGATTTAGAGAGAATGGAACAGAGAAGATGTATAATGGCATAACTGGAGAAGAGTTTGAAGCCATAATATATATTGGAAGCATGTTTTACATGAAACTTAAGCACATGGTTGCAAACAAAATGCATGCAAGGGCCTCTGGAAGAATACAGTTATTAACAAGGCAGCCGATTGAAGGCAGGGCAAAGGGCGGTGGCTTAAGATTGGGAGAAATGGAGAAGGATTGTTTTGTTGCCCATGGAGCATCGTTATTGTTAAAAGAGAGATTTGACTCTGATAAAACAATAGTACATATATGCGAAGTATGCGGGGCACTGGCAATATATGATGCAAACAATGACAAGGGATTCTGCCAGAAGTGCGGAAGCAATACAGAAATATCAGCTGTTGAACTGAGCTATGGCTTTAAGTTGTTGCTTGATGAGTTAAAAGCACTGTGTGTAAGCCCAAGATTGTATTTAAAGAGCAAGTATGAAGAGTGATGAAATATGTTAGAGACAATATACAAAAAAATAAATTATATTCAATTTGCAATACTAAGCCCTAAGGAAATAAAGAAGATGGCTGTTGCAAAAATAGTAACGCCTGAATTATATGACAAAGAAGGCTATCCTGTTGACGGTGGCTTAATGGATATTAGGCTTGGCGTTATAGACCCTGGGTTAAAATGCAAAACATGCAATGAAAAATTAAAAAAATGCATGGGGCATTTTGGGTACATAGAGTTTGCAAGGCCTGCAATACATATAAAATTTGTAAATATGATAATTCTTGCATTAAGGGCTGTATGCAGAGACTGCAACAAGCTGCTTCTAGACGAGAATAAGGCTGATGAGTATTACAATGCGATAATACATGCTAAAGAGAAAAATATGCTTAACAAAAGAAGGAGAATATCAAAGGACGTATCGAAGGTTGTAAAAACTGTAAAAAAATGCCCCCATTGCAATGGCAAGCAGTACAATATAAAACTAGAAAAGCCCTTGACAATACTTGAGAATGACAGGAAATTATCACCTGTTGATATAAAGACAAGATTGGAAAAAATAAGCGACAGGGATGTTGTTTTAATAGGCTTTGAACCTGAATTTGCAAGACCAGAATGGTTTGTATTAACAGTATTGCCAATACCCCCTGTTACAATAAGACCTTCTATAACATTGGAGACAGGAGAGAGGTCAGAAGATGACTTGACCCATAAGCTTGGTGATATTGTAAGAATAAACCAGAGATTATTTGAAAATATAAATGCTGGTGCACCAGAGGTCATAATAGACGATTTATGGGAGCTATTGCAGTACCACGTAACAACTTATTTTGACAATACTGTAACTCAAATACCGCCTGCAAGGCATAGAAGTGGGCAGGCCCTGAAAACATTAACTGAGAGAATAAAGAGTAAGGAAGGAAGGTTTAGATATAATCTTGCTGGAAAAAGAATAAATTATGCTGCAAGAACAGTCATATCTCCAGATCCAGAAATAGCAATAAATGAAGTAGGGATCCCAAAGGAAGTTGCAACAGAACTAACAATACCGGAAATGGTAACAGAATGGAATATGAAAAGGACAAAGATGTTTGTTGAAAATGGGCCTACGAAATATCCTGGAAGCAATTATGTTATAAGATTTGATGGAAAGAAAAAGAAAATAACTGATGAAACAAGAGAGCAGTTGCTAGAAGAGCTTCAGCCTGGTTATATAGTTGAAAGGCATATTATGGATGGAGATGTTGCATTATTCAACAGGCAGCCAAGCCTGCATAGAATGAGTCTTATGTGCCATAAGATAAGAGTTATACCAGGAAAATCATTCAGGTTAAATCCTGCAGCATGCTTTCCGTATAATGCAGATTTTGACGGTGATGAGATGAACCTTCATATACCACAGACAGAAGAAGCAAGGGCAGAAGCTGAAATATTAATGCAAGTGCAAACACAAATAATAAGCCCTAAGCATGGAACTAATGTAATTGGATGCGTGGAAGATTCTGTGTCTGGAAATTATTTATTGTCAAAAGAAGAGGTATCATTATCAAAAGAGGATGCAGTATCGCTTCTTGTTTCTATAGGTGTTGATAATGAGAGAATGAAGAAGCTGAAGCAAAGGGTTGAAGGCAAGGATGTTTATGCTGCCATATTTCCAACAGATTTTAATTTCATAGGCAAGACAAAAGACGGGACTGAATTAGTAATAAAGAACGGCGAAATAGAAGAAGGATTTTTGGATAACAATTTAATCGGCGAGGAAGGCGGAGCCTTAATAAGGGAGTTGCATAAAAAATATGGCAATGATAGAACATTGGAGGTTGTGTCAAACTTATTCAGAATTGGAACAGCTATCATGCTTAAAAAAGGATTTACTACGAGCATTTCTGATACAGATTTACCAGCAGATATTGTTGAAAAGATAAAAGAAGTATTGAATAGCACTAATGGAGAGGTTTTAGAATTAATAAGCCACTATGAAAGCAAGAAACTCGAGCAATTGCCCGGAAGAAGCCTGGAAGAGACTTTAGAGTTAAAAGTATTGCACATATTGAACAATGTAAGAAACAAGATTGGAGAACTGATTGCAAAAATGGCATCTGGCAAGAATCCAACAATAGTAATGGCAAGGTCTGGTGCTAAAGGAAACATATTGAATCTTTCTATGATGGCTGCTTGTGTTGGCCAGCAGGCTTTAAGAGGGAAGAGAATTGAAAAGGGGTATGAAGGCAGAACTTTATCGATTTTCAAAAAAGGCTCTTTATTTCCAAAGGCTAGGGGATTCATTGGCAAGGGCTACAAAGAAGGGCTTGATCCTGTTGAATTTTTCTTTGGGGCTATGACTGGAAGAGATGCTTTAATGGATACTGCATTGAGAACTCCAAAATCAGGATATTTATACAGAAGATTGGCTAATGCACTTCAAGATATAAAGGTAGAGTATGATTATACTGTCAGGGATGCGAATGACAAAATTGTCCAGTTTAAATATGGAGAGGATGGCATGGATGTTTCAAAAAGCGAGAATGGAACAATTAATGTTTTAAACATTATAAAGGAGATTGTTAAAAATGAGTGATGTTGCTAATGAATACAAAGGAAAGATTCCAGACAGCATATTGGAAAAATATGAAGATGAAGCCAAGAATTTCAAGCTGACCAAGTCACAAGAAAAAAAAATACTTGACAGGATAGAGCAAGACTATAATAATTCATTGATAGATCCAGGGGAAGCTATCGGGGTTGTCACTGCTGAATCTTTTGGCGAGCCAGGGACTCAAATGACATTGAACACATTCCATTTTGCAGGCGTTGCAGAATTGAATATAACATTGGGATTGCCCAGGTTAATTGAAATATTTGATGCAAGGGCAAACCCTGAAACACCAATGATGGAAATATATCTTAAAAAAGATTACAAGAATGATGAAGAAGAAGTCAAGAAGATTGCTTCATTGATTAAAGAAACAAAGTTCAATGATGTTGTATCCGAATTTGCAATAAATGTTATGAAGATGGAAGTTGAAGCTATACTGAATAAAAAAGAGATGAGGGAGCTTAAGATTAATGAGAAAACAATAATAGAAAACTTAAGCAAAAAATTAAAAGGGCATTCCATTAGAGAGACCAGCGATGGTGTTATTGCAATAAAGCCTGCTTTAAAAGAGGGCATGGAGTTAAAAGAGATATACAAGCTAAAAGAAAAGGTAAAGGAGATTTATATCAAGGGAGTTGCAGGGGTGAGCAATGTGCTTCCTATTAAAAAGCCCAATGAATATGTGATATTAACAACAGGCAGCAATTTAAAAGACACCATGGAGATTAAAGAAGTTGATGATACAAGGACTATTTCAAATAATATAATTGAAGTGCAGGAAGTTTTGGGCATAGAAGCTGCCAGAAATGCGATAATAAATGAGGCTTTAAGAGTCATAAAGGACCAAGGCCTTGAAGTTGACATAAGACATTTGATGCTTATTGCTGATTTGATGACTGTAACAGGGAGAGTAAAGGGCGTTACAAGGTCTGGAATAACAGGAGAAAAAGAAAGCGTCCTTGCGAGGGCGTCATTTGAAACCCCAATAAAGCACATAATAAATGCAAGCATTGTTGGGGAAATAGACAATCTTAATTCTGTTGTTGAAAATGTAATGCTAAACCAGCCAGTTCCTGTTGGCACTGGACTTCCAGGACTGCTAGCGAAGATGAAAAAGGAGAAATAGAAATATTTTTAAAGAATTTATTTTTATATTTTCACATGGAAGACATAAAGGATGCATTGAAGGAAAAGAATCTCACGTTTGGAGCAGAAAAAACTCTGAAAAAACTGAGGAATGGGGAAGTAAAACAAGTTTTCATAGCAAAGAACTGTCCTGAAAGCGTAAAGAAGACCATAAAACACTATGCTGGATTGGGTAAAATAAGCGTGTTAGAACTGGACATTAATAATGAGGAATTGGGCACAGCGTGCAAAAAACCTTTTTCTGTTGCTGTTTTGAGCTACTAAGATGGTTTTGATTTACGATAAAGAGATTATAGGATATATAAACACATTTGAGAATCTTGCTAAAATAAAGATAAAAGATTGCTATAAATCAGAAGATGTGCTTATATTCATTGTAGATCCTATTTACATGACAAGAGCCATAGGCAAAAAGGGAAGCAATGCAAAGAGACTATCAGGGCTTCTAAGAAAGAAAATAAAGGTTGTGGAGTTTGATAATGATGTTACAAAATTTGTCAAAAATTTACTTACCCATATTGACAGCAAGGTTTATAAAGAAGATGAGGGCACAGTTGCAATACAGCTAGATAATTCAAAAGATAAAGGCATTGTGATAGGAAGAGAAAAGAGGAATATAAATGAGCTGCAAAATTTAGTTTCGAGATATTTCAAGGTTAAGATAAAGGTTGTTTAAGAATGGGTAAAAAATCAAAGGGATTATTCAGCGGGAAAAAATTAAAATTAAGAAGAGAAAAAAATAGATGGAAATATTCATGGTATAAAAGAAGAGTTCTGAGATTAAAACAAAAATCAGACCCATTGGAAGGGTCGCATCAAGCAAGGGCAATTGTTCTGGAAAAGGTGCAAAAAGAAGCCAAGCAGCCAAATTCTGCAATGAGAAAATGCGTTAAAACACAGCTTATTAAAAATGGTAGGCATGTAACAGCATTTGTACCTGGTTATAATGCGATAAAGCTGATTAACGAGCACGATGAGGTAATAATAGAATCCATTGGCGGAACCAAAGGAAGAGCTAAAGGGGATATTCCTGGTATCAGGTTTCAGGTCATAAAGGTAAATGATCAGAGCCTGGATGCTTTATTAAAAGGCAAAATAGAGAAGGGAAGAAGATGAACATAAAATTATTTGACAGATGGGATATTTCACAAATAATTATTAATGAGCCCGGATTAAAGGAATACATAAACATAAAATCCGTTATAGTTCCGAGAAGTAGCGGAAGGCATACTCATGTAAGATTTCATAAAAACAAGTATTCTATTGTTGAAAGGTTGATGAATAGAATAATGATACCAGGCCATAAAGGCAAGACGCATAGAATAAGTTCGGGACATTGCAGCGGCAAAAGCATACAGGTATATAATATTGTTGAGAAAGCCTTTGGAATCATAGAAAAAAGAACAAATAAAAATCCTATTGAAGTTTTTGTAGCTGCTGTTGAGAATGCAGCACCAAGAGAGGAAATAACAACAATAGAGTATGGTGGTGCAAGATATCCGCAGGCTGTTGAATGCTCTCCCCAGAGGAGGATTGACCTGGCATTAAGGTTCATGACACAAGGAGCTTATCAATCTTCGTTTAGGTCTAGGAAAAAGATAGAGGAATCGATTGCTGATGAAATAATATTTGCTTATAATCTGGACAATAAGAGCACAGCAATTGCAAAGAAATTAGAGCTTGAAAGGCAGTCTGACGCTTCTAGGTAAATTTTATTTTCTCTGAAAATTCTTTAACCTACAACCTTCTGCTGTGTCTTCTATCAAATAACCCAATGATTTTATCTTATTTCTTAATTCATCAGATGTTTTGAAGTCTTTATTTTTTCTTGCTTGCTCTCTCTGGTTGATTAGACCTTGGATCTCTTTTGGGATTGAAAGCTCTTCTTTCTTTAAAAGATCTAAACCAAGAATTTCGTCCATCTTTTTTATTGTTTTAATTTTGCCTGTTGCTTTTTGATCCCTTAGCATGTCCCATGCTGCTGCAAGGGCTTTAGGCACATTTAAATCATTGTTTATCGACTTCTCGAATTCTGCAATATATTTTTTATTTATTTTATCATCATCTTCTAATGCAGAGACTATATTTTTTAATCGTTCATATGAATTTTGAGCATTCTTTAAATTTTCAATGGAAAAATCAAGCTGTGTCCTATAGTGTGCGGTTAAACATAAGTATCTGTAGTCACAGCTTGAGAAACCCAAGCCCTTTAGTTCTGCTATTGTATATAGGCCACCTTTACTTTTGCTTACTTTTTCTCCTTTAAATGTTAAAAAAGAACCGTGCAACCAGTAATTAACAAATTTCTTGCCGGTTGCTGATTCTGATTGAGCTATTTCATTTGTATGGTGTATAGGTATATGGTCTTCGCCACCAGTATGAATATCAAACGTATTACCCAAATACTTCATGGACATAGCTGAACATTCAATATGCCATCCTGGGAATCCAATGCGCCAGGGAGAGGGCCATTCTTGTTGTCTTAATCCAGGTTTTTC
>Ga0209542_10004873_pt1 | contig 27260 bp, 24 predicted proteins | sample RifCSPhighO2_01_FD_184028 | JGI IMG/M metagenome (GOLD analysis project Ga0209542, IMG submission 184028) | Soil microbial communities from Rifle, Colorado - Rifle CSP2_plank highO2_0.1 (SPAdes) (version 2) | ecosystem: Environmental > Terrestrial > Deep subsurface > Rock core/Sediment ...
TAAATTTTATGCTACACTTAAAGGAATGCGAATGGAGATACGGAAAGAAGAAAGAACAGTTGTGCAAAGAGCTTATAGTTTTACTGAAAAAGTATCGTTTTGTTAGAATTTCCTAGTCTAGAGCCTATGTTGTTATTATGGGCGTAATTTATTTAGCTCACTCTATAGTTGCAATTTGATCGGTCTTATAGTATAATACGGGAAATATGGAGAAAATAACGGTATTGTGCGCTTTATTATTTATTGTTCTGATGCTCCCATCTATCGCCTATGCGCAATACGCGATTGCCGTCAGCGCGCCCTCTATCACTATTGATAAAACCGTGGGCGTGCCCGGAGCAGTCACCAAAGGCGGTCAAACATCCCTTACTTTTGTAGATAACCTCGGTACTGCAGACTATAAATTTGCTCCCGGGGCAGAGGTATCGTTTAAACTTGTCATAAAAAACACATCTTCACAAACCTTGACCGATGTGACCGTCACTGACATACTTCCCTCGTATCTCGAAGTGGTTCAAACAGACGGGACGTTTGATGCAAAGGCCCGCACCGTGACCATACCGGTGGGGCAACTAAACCCTAATCAGGAAAAGACGTACATGATCACGGTAAAAATAGCCAAACAGGACAAGCTCCCTGCGGATAAAGGATTGTTTTGTCTGGTCAATAAAGCAATTGCGAAGGCAGAAAATGTTGAAGATAGCGATACCGCGCAGTTTTGTATGGAAAAGGGAGTGAAAAAAGTGATGCAAGTGCCAGCAGCCGGACCTGAAGCAGGTTTACTCGTTTACGGCGCAGAGCTTGCTGTGTTGAGTTTGGGGCTATATATAAGAAAAAGATTTGCTTTTTGAGAATTTTGTGGTATAATAGGGTAATTTAAAAATTCTTTATAACATTATAATCTATGAATCAGGAACGACCAAATAAACAAGAACAACTAAATCCTAACGACAATCTTTCTCCTTTACAAAATACACTTGAACGACATCATCGTTCAAATATGAGATCAAGAATTATTTTGGGGGCAACCACACTCACAGCTATTGCAGGATTATACGCCCAAGACTGTGCAGAAGACAGACAAACGATAAAACCACTTACTAAAATAAAAGAAAATACCGAAAAAATTCTTTCTTCAGTTGGAGAGGATCAAACGACAAAAGACCCTACACAAAAAAGATCATTACATCAAAAGAGTGATGAAATTATTCAAAAAACTACTGAAATTAAAACTGATACAGGCGTCATCCGCGAAGACACCGCTGAAATGCGACCACTGGTTAAAGATACAAATACACGAGTCAAAAAAATTGAAAAGAAAGTTGATGAATGCTGCCCGGATGAAAAAAAACCCGCTGAAGTAAAAAAACAAGAGCCAGTTTCCCAACCTATTGTGGAACAACCATGGACCGTAACCCCTCCTCCACCTGAAAAGAAAGAGGAAAAAAAAGAAGCAGCTCCTCTGGTAGATATTAATCTTTCGATCAATATTCAAAAAATTCAACCAAAACCCCCAATAAGAGAAGAGTTACCTAAAGTAAAAGAAGAAGTCACTCCTCGAATACAAGAACACGTAGTCACTATCTTTGAGGAAGCGCCGGACTTTTTGCAGGACATCCCCGAGGATTGGAGATGGGTTTTTGATGCTGATGGTTTGGCGCCAAACCACTATCAAATTTTTGAGACAGCTGAAGCTTCACACTTGAACGTACCCAATAAGGGTATTGGATTTTTCTCCCTTGGAAAAGGTGAAATCACTATACAAGGAATCAAACAAAAAATCATGATCAAGGGCGAGGAAGGTACGGTCACACATGTAATTTTGCTCGGTTCCAAAAGCCAAAATACTGACACTCATATTATTTGGCACGATCCGGGAGCAAATGTCGAAGCACACCGCAATTTCACCACGCGAGATAAAACAGCGGGACTGACATCTCGGTCTGTAAGCGCAACATGGTACAGCGAACAAATTGTACAAGCAGGAGAATCGCCAAATGGTGGAGGTAAAGGAGAAGGAGCAGATTATATTGACCTTCACATCATTGATCTTGAACCAATGGTAAGAGCAAGCGGCAAAATGCATAATCCCTATTTAACGGTACGTATTCCAACCGGAAAAAGAAAATAATTATGAATAAAGAAAGAGGATATTTTTCATTTACTGAAAAGGCCCGCAAATATCTCAAGGAATTTTCGTGGACAGCGAGTTTTGCAGTGGGACTTTTGGGCTGTGGGATAAAAGAAAAGTCTTTTAAAACAGATGCATTAAGCACTGGCACAAAAAAAGTTTCAACTCCCGCGCACCCTCCTGAAGAAGGAGAAAAACTCGTCTATGAGGAATTTGAGCTTGAGACTACTACTGACGAAAGCGAGTCAGGAACAAGTGTATTTATGCCCGAAAGTCTTTACAAAAAAGCTGTAGATGAACAAGTAGGAGATATCGTGAGTCTCATGAATACTTTTCACCCGGAGCAACCCATCAGTGAAGAACAGTTTCACACTGCCCTCTCCAACATACAGGATATCGTAGATCAAACTCCATGGCTTGCAGAGCTTGTCGCATCAGATAATCTTCTGAAAGGTAAAGGTCCTCACTTTGGCGGACACACACTTCAAGCATCAGAAACAGGAGCAGCTCTGGTTGAGGTCCCCCCACAAGGTTTTACCTACTTGTCAGGCTCTCACTACAGCCTTGATGTTGATACTATCGAATATAGAACTCGCGTCCCTGCAAGAGACAACACTGTACAACTGACCTATATCGTCAATACGACCGATCGATCCCTGTCTGCCGCTATTAGCAATTACCCACCTGGTTCAGTATGGGCAAGCAGAACTGAAGCACCCGAGGATAATAATAATCCCCCTATTGATATGGCAAGCCCGCAATTAAGCCTCATTACGTTGACCGAAGAGTTAATTTCCACAGCATATATGCACGACTATGCGGCAGTAACCGTGGTGTGGGCAGATGGAGCTGGTGGACGCGGCACACCACAAAGCATAGTGCTTCCTCTGAATAACACGCTTGGATTTGTGCTTGAGAGATCATATCCCGGCAAAGACCGCGGATACATGAAGCATAAACACCCCGTCAAAAAACCAAATCGAACCCGATAGTCTCACTTCAATTATTTAATCAATTGAAGTCCTTTTGAAAAATATCAATACTTCGCCGTCGGGCTGGGCAATTTCTTTCACTTTCTCAAACCCTTTTACTCTCCCCTGTATGAAGTACTCATTGATTTGACTGCGCACTGCAAACTGCCGCAATCCAGGACGAGACCCTATACCTGCAGTCGTTTGAGGAATGACCGCACAATCAACCATAGAAAGATAGTCGTCAAGCTCTCTTTCTCCGATAAATTTTTCTTTGCCTCCGGTATAGCGGATAAAATCAGTATCCACCTCCTGAAAGGTTTGCGGTACGCTCTGCAAAAGACTATAGAGCGCAATATTGACTATTGAACCACTTATGTATGGCTTTTCGACATTGATGAAAAAACGTGAGAAATGATTTTGCTTCATACATGTTTTTGAAAGAAAACTCGCAATTTCTTTATCAGTGCTATTCCAGTTTATATTCGTGTAGAGAAGCGGCACCGGGTCGGTATGCACATAATAAATATCCATCCACCCGACAGCGGGAAAATGCACTGCTTTTTTATATTTGGGGCTCAAGAAAAGCCCAAAAGATAGTATGTAATACGCAGCGACCATGTAGACCATGACAAATGATGCATACCCCATGAGGAATAGTTTTCCTTTTTTGAAGACATATTCCACTCCCCAGGCCATGATCATCGCCACAAACGGCATCGTGGGGATGAGATATCGTACATTTTTATTCTCGATGCCAAAGGTAAAAAACAGGTATTGAAAAATAATCGGGATGATAATAAAAAACCACCATTCTTTCCTTCTGGCTTTTGCAATGAATAGAATGCATGAAATAAAAAACAGTATAAATCCGATAAAATGCGTTTGAAAATTGATGATGAGTTTGGGGTAAAATAAAATATTTTCAAGGCTCGTGAGGATAGTCGGATTGTCGAGATTGGCTGTTTTTGAAACTGCGGCAGTGTAGAAAATCTGACGAAGGTTGATGATATACCAGGGACTCGCAACGAGCACCACGATGACAATCCCCTCAAGAAGATGCGTATATACTTTCTCCCGTGCTTCTTTTTTCGAAAAAGCTGTATAGAGCGTAAAAAGAAAGGGAACAAGCACGAAAATCGGCGCCACCCATTTGATCAAAAAACCAACCGCAACGAACACAAAAAAGGCAGCTGTGCGGCGGCGATTGGTGAAATACTTTGAGGCGATAAGAAAATAAAGACTTGCAAGGATGACGGCGGTTAAGGGAATATCAAGCATGTGACTTCTCCCTTCTTTTACCACCATGACAAAAAAACTAAAAAGAAATGTTGCTAAAATGGCAATGCGCTTGTTTTTGAAGATGACATCGGTCAAAAGATATGAAAAAACAAGTGAGAGCGATAAAAATATCGTACCGCTCAACTGAACTACACGCGCATCAAACGGTGAAAAAATACCCAGTAAAGCCCCAAACCAGTGAATAAAGGGAGGATAGTAGTTGGAAATAGTCAAAAATTCATAGAGATTGAAAGAAAAAAAGTGCGTACGGATATAGTCAAAAAAACGCAATGAAATAACGGTATGAAACGCGGCGTCGTAGGAAGGAGGCGTATTGTTGAGGAAAATCCATAGGATATTGTGCACGACGTGAAACACAATAAGACCAACTAAAAGCACCAAGCTATAGCCTGTTTTTTTTCCCTGTTTGTCTGGTTGCTGACGATCATTATTGCTATAATGTGAAGTATTCATATGTATACTGTACTAAAAAAACATATCGACTATGCCCTTCTCGTACTTATTTTGATTGCATTGGTTGTGAACTACACCAATTATACACCGGGTACCTTTCTTTCGGGATGGGACACGCTTCACCCGGAGTTTGACTTTGGCGAGTATGTAAAGCGCATCATCTCTCTATGGCAACGGCATCAAGGATTGGGCGCTCCCCCTTCACAGGCACATCTCTCCGAACTACCCCGCATACTGATCGTTCGCCTCTTTATGTTTCTTTTTCCCCTCTCATTTATCCGCTACGCGTATTTTTTCCTCATGATCGTGATGGGACCAGTCGGTGTATACCTGTTTTTGCGCTATGTTTTGGAAAAAGACCAATCCCTACGGGGCACTCCCGCACAAATAGGCGCATTTTTAGGAGGGCTCTTTTACCTCTTAAATCTGGGCACCATGCAACATTTCGCAGTTCCTCTTGAGATGTTTGCGACGAAGTTTGGATTTTTGGGTTTTCTGTACGTGTATTCGATCAAATTTCTGTATACAGGCAAGAAAAAATATGTAATCATATTTTCTCTCTTTACCATCTTTTCCTCTTCAATGGCCCACACCGCAACGCTCTGGTATATATATGCCGTGGGGCTTGCGGTATATCTTTTCGCTCTTTCTTTTTTACACAAACGGAAAGACTTTTTGAAAAAAACTTTTTTGCTCATTGGGATCACGATCGCGCTCAATCTCTACTGGATACTTCCCAACGCCTACTATACGCTCTATCATAACAGCGCTGTCATCAACTCCAAAATTCATCGGCTTTTTACCGAAGAAGCCTTCCTTCATAGTAAAAATTATGGATCGTGGAAGGATGTGCTCTTTTTCAAAAATTTCTTGTTTGACTGGCGTGTACCCCTTATCTCATCAGGTGACACATATCCTTTCGCGCAGGAACTACTCGCTCCATGGACATCTCATCTGCGAAATCCGTATGTATCTGCAGTAGGATATTTATTTGGACTTCTGTGGATTGCAGGAGTAGTACTTGTTGTCATAAAAAGAAAGATTTTGTTTTTAGGTCTTATTCCTTTCTTCCTCATTTCTATAGCGTTTCTCCTCCCAAATCAGTTCCCATTTTCTTTCTTTTTTGAGTGGGCTCGGCAGAAAAGCCCATTTCTCCAAGAAGTGTTTCGTTTCCCCTTTACCAAATTCTCCCTTTCTCTTATTTTTTTCGCCTCTATTTTTTCTGGATTCATACATAGTCACCTCACTCGTATAATCAGTACTCTTCCCATACGGAAAATCCGCGCCTTTTGTCATTCTCTGTATTTGTATCTTTTTATCGCTCTTATCATTTACTCTACTCTTCCTGTTTTTTCGGGGAATTTCATAAATAAAATAGTACGCGTACCCATACCACAGGAATACTTCTCGCTGTTTGAGTGGTCGAAAAAACAAGACAGAAACCGCATGTTGATGCTCCCGATACATACCGTATTTGGCTGGACCTATTACACATGGAATACGCCTCCCACGACATCTCTCTATCAGGGTGCAGGGTTTGCCTGGTTTGGACTCCGCCAGCCGCTTCTGAACCGTGAATTTGACCGATGGTATCGGTACAATGAACAAAGCTACCGGGAAATTTCCTACGCAGTTTACTCGAAAAACACCGTTCTTTTTGAGAAGCTCCTTGAAAAATACAACATCCGCTATATTCTTTTGGACAAAAATGTCGTAAATCCAGGAAGTGGTCAATATCAAACGAAGAAATTGTTTTACCCTGAACTTATACAGCTTCTTACCGGCTCTCCCTCTCTCCGCCTTGTCCAAACGTTTGGTGAGAAAATACAGGTCTTTGAATATATACCTACTCGAAATGATCGCGCGCTTGACACTACATCTTCGTACACAACGATTTTCCCTCTCTATACAGGAAACTATATAGACCATGCATATGTCCAAAACGAGACATATATCACCAAACAAGGAGAAGAGATATCTTCACACGAGCTCTATTATCCGAGCCGGATACTCATCAACAGCAACGAACGATTAAATGAAAATATGGTCAACATATCCTCCACGACTTATTCCTTTACACTTTCTCCCGACCAATCGACCAAAGCATTTTCCATACCAAAAATAGGAGATACGGAAAACCATTTTTACGCAGATGTGTATAGTAATACAACAATGGTAAATAACACCCCCATGCAAAAAACGCGACTCTCGTATTTGCTGCCTTTCACCTCAAACACCAACCCTTATTCACAGATCCTGACAACGGAACCAAGCGTCAAGCTTTTTTCGATAAATAATACAGTGTTACCCCTTTCCTCTGCTCTTTCTTTTGGGGAAAAATATCTTGGACAAGTCCTTCTTGAGACCAAAAAGGCAAACAAGCTGCGTATTTACACGATGGAAAAAGCGAGAAATGAGGCATTCCGCATGGGTACACTATATCCGTATCGATGCGCCGAGGATAGTTTCGGCGGCTTCTTTGGTGCGGAGGAAATTACTCGCGGTTTCTCTCTCTATGGAAAACTTATAAAAACATGTGTTGATTTTCCTCTTGAAAAAGTTCTACCCATCAATGTCGTCTCTGCAGTAAAACTTTCGTTTGATTTTGATCTTGAGGGCGAGTTTGAAACTCAATCAGCGCCTCCTCCTGTCAGTTTTTGTCTTTTTGACGAGGAGCAAAAACAATGTATTCTCTCCAAAAAACTTTCCTCCTCTCCACTGCTCAATCAGAGCTTTGAGGGATTTTTCCACCTCGATAAAGACAATGTGAAGACGCTGGTAATGATATTCTCTCTTGACGCAAAGCAGGAAAATCAGATCACAACGGTTTCTGTGTATAATATGGGTATTACATCATACCCTCAAGAACGCGACGAAACTTTTTTCACATCAGTTCCTCCACTTCAACTCCGACCTGAAAAGACAAATTCTCTCCATATAAAAGGACAAATACCCTACAATGATCAAATCGTTCACGCATCAGCCCTTGATACACAAACACAAGAATGTGGTTTTGAACAGTCAGAAAGTTTAAAGAAGGAGAAGCACATTGTTGGCGGTGATGATATGATGGAATATCGCACCATAGATGGAAGTCAATGTGAAGCGCTCTTTTTCCCTTCTCTTTCTCAAGATATGGGATATATTGTGGAAATTGAATCACAACATATGCAGGGTCTCCCGCTTAAACTCTGTATAGAAAATGAAGTCACTAAGACCTGCGTACTTGAGGATGAACTCCATCGAAAAAAAACAACCGCCAAGGAGTACTTCATCATTCCCCCCTATTATCAAGGCTTTGGCTACAATGTGATCTTAAACAACTTTTCAATCGGCAAAACCGAGACGATAAATCGATTAAAAAGCGTGCGCGTTATTCCTTTTCCGTATAATTTCTTTCAATCTATACAGACCGGGACGAAACAAATGGTTGATCAATCTACCCCTCTTATTATGCTTGATGAGGCATATGAGAAAAACTGGCGTGCGTATGCGGTGTCGGAAACAACAGCCAGAAATCCCCTTCTTGCACTTTTTGCACCTCTTGTCGGAAAAGAGCTCAAAAATCATGTCCTGGTCAACAACTGGGCAAACGGATGGGTAGTTGAAAATCAAAGCGAAGAAGTCGTGATTGTCTTTCTTCCTCAATATCTGGAGTTTGTGGGGTTTATCCTGCTTTTTGGCGCTCTTATCTTCATCGCCCGTTACCCAAACCGGTAAAATGGAGAAAACAATCAGCACTTTAATTATTTAATAAATTAAAGTCGACTGTCATAATGCTTCAAAAAGAGTCTTCATTTCTTATTTTATCTAATTTTATCTAAATTTTTAATACCGAGGTGTCATATTCATTGCACCTCGGAGGTGTAATAAATAGAACACCTCGGTATTTATCATGACTGATAGATTTGGTCAATTTGTTATACTAACATCTATATGTTGCTTAAAATCATCACGACGCCACATACGATCCTCACCGTGCATGCAAAACCGGTCAAGAAATTTGATAATAAACTTATGCGTCTTGTCGAGGACATGCAAGAGACGCTTGAGGCTCAACACGACCCTCCAGGCGTTGGTCTTGCTGCGCCCCAAATTGACATACCGCTACAACTTTTCATCACAAAATCATCCAAAAAAGCGCCCGTCCGGATCTATTGCAACCCCAAGGTTCTACAGACAGTCAACGAATCTGCTCAAGTCAACTCCAACGAGCAGGATACACGAACGAAGCTTGAAGGATGTCTTTCTATCCCTCGCATTTGGGGAGAAGTCAAGCGAGATGAAAAAATTCTTCTCCATTATCAAACAATTGATGCAAAAGTGAGAGAAGAATGGATTTCGGGCTTTGAGGCGATTATCGTGCAGCATGAAATCGATCATTTGCAGGGGGTTCTCTTCACGCATCGCGTCATGGAGCAAAAGGGGGAGATTTTTGAGGAAAAAGACGGTAGTCTGGTTAAGACACAGCTTTGATAAAAAAACTTGTAAAGAAGAAGCTATAGTTTCTTCCCAAAATTTTTAGCAACCACCACTAAATCAAGAACATCAACAGTGCCATCGTTATTGACATCGCCAGAAAGATCTTCCCCTTTACTACCAAAATTGCGACCAACGGTTACCAAATCAAAAATATCTATGCTACTATCCTTGTTCACATCGCCTTCGAGAGTAGGAAAATCATCTTGGATTTCTATCTCTTTCGACAGTGAAAGAATTATTACGTTTTCGTCTAAATTTTCAATCTTAAGCGTCCGTTGATATACCCCACTTGGGGTTGTTGAAAAGAATAATATAGGGAATGAAACAAAATTTGTTCTGACACTATTAAGTGTGAATAAATCCTCACCTTCGAAGGCCTGTGATTGTGGATCTTCCACAAAAGATCGCATACGAACTCCAGGACAGCTGTATGAATTATTGTTTGTGATATAAAACCTAAAAATCATACCTACTATTTCTTGTTTTTTTCTTTTCAAAATACACTTCACGTTATTGCAATTTAAATTTTTTTGCGCTTCGTCTGACGGTAATAACGAAGATAATATATATGGCGCGCTTTCTTTTAGAGTAGAGCCGCTGGGGGTACACACTGCTGGTTCTTCAAATTGAACTTTAATCGTTTTATCATCAATGTTGGTAACAGTCAAGCCCGCGGGTTTGTCATAGAAACTTGATCCCCACCTTATTGATGGCTTTTCCCATAACTGATCAGCCTGTTCCGGATTAAGTATCAAACGTGTTTCTAAAGGTTGATAAATCCAGTTAATATGAATACCACTTATATTATCTATTGTAGAAGAGTTTTTATCAAAACCAATAGGCAGCCTTGTCTCCACATAATAAATTGGGAAATTAATTATTCCAGGACGATATATTTTTGCCACAACAGCATCAGAATTTTCAAGAGACTGAAGGGTATATTCTCCTGATGCAGTAATGGCAATTACAGGTTTATAGAGCCATTGAAGAACGTGTTTGAAATAACCATTAAAATGTTGCAAATGTCCCTGACCCATAGTATCAAATTGATTTCCATATTCCTCATGTCTACACCCGCCCAAGGCACAATTCCATGAACTAGCGTGACCAAGACCTAAACCATGTCCAAATTCATGGATAAAAGTGTCTTCATTAAAGAAGTTTTCATAAAAAGTATGTACCGTGAATGTCCCTATAGATACCCTAAAATTACCACTCTGTTTATCTTCAAAAGACCATTTCCCTAAACTGCTGTGTCCCCCAAAGCGACTATAAACACCAAACATTATTCTATCATATTGAGTTAAATCGATATCATTATCAATTGGCTCCGAAATCTCCAATGGATAATTGGCTGCGACTATATTTTCAGGTTCTTCGTACCAACCATACATATGGCTTTTTTCCTCATCTAACCACATCTTGCCATAAGAGGATTCTTTGAAGAACGCTTGCACGTTTCCTTTAAGGATACTATTGAATATTTGCTCTTTAGGAGGCAATTGTGTCGTATCTGTACCTTTAGGATAAACAAAAATGACCGCCGACCGTTGAGGGCCTAAAGCGTGAGTACTGGCCTCTTTGAGAATTTCAACGTTGGTGGGGATGGGATCGTTGTTATTCTCTCCTCCTCCTTGTGCCGGAGCCGCGGCTACTCTGGCGGCGACTTCTTCATCAAGAACAACGCCGTTGACATTCAACGTTGTTCCCGAGATATGACCTGCGAACTTGCCGGCAGGATAAAAGTTAAATTGTTTTTTCTCTTTTAAATCTTGTAAAGAGTACTCATAACGAGAATTCTCATGCTTTTCAAAGTCATCTTGATATAAAATTCCCAGTTCTACCCGAATAAGAGCAGCCGGTTTTTCAAGATATGATTGAATGGTTGGGTCAAACGAGACAATCTGCAAAGGGGTCAACGCATTGGCTAAAAATACATATGAATATTGACGTATGGCTTGCTGCATGAGTGTTTTTCTCGCATGGGCTTTTTGTTCATTAGGCGTTGCAAACAGAGCACGGGTAGCTTGTTTGATCTTTTGATCGAGGATAAATGCTTGGGGATCGGCAAGTGCCTCACGGTTAATCTCCGAATAAACAAATGGAGGTAATGAGGGAGAAGGCGTCGGCAATACCGAGCCTGACTCTTGGGCTTTGACACCTACAATAACCAATCTCACCAGTAGAAAAACCAGTATAATCATCCACACTGATTTACTCTGGAACATATATTATGATCTATAACACAAAGCGGAGATGAAAACAAGAGAAGTTAACTCGCCGCCTCCAATTGAAGCAAATGCCTTTTGTCGTTGACGTCGTCTTTTCTGATGCGCTTAATACATTTTGTGCAGAGCTTCATGTTCCCCACTGGCCCTTTTTCTCCCATGATACTCACTTTTTGGATATTTGCTTTAAAAAGACGCTGCGTTTTTGGCGCTTTTTTCTTCCATCTGCCTCCTGCCACACCACGCTTGTGTCTATGGGACCTCCCAAACATCGCGCCTTTTCCGCACATGCTACAGACTGCCATAATAGGGTATAATATACCATAGGCAAGATATAAAATCAATTATGTTACAACAATTCTTTGAGAACCCGCTGTTTCTGGTCGTTTTTGTGCCGGTGTTGCTTTTTACTATCGCCATCCATGAATACGCCCACGCCCGTATGGCAGACTATCTAGGCGATCCAACGGGTAGACTCATGGGTAGGATGACCATTAATCCCCTTGCACACATAGACCTTTTTGGCCTCCTTTTCTTGTTTCTCTTTGGCTTTGGCTGGGGAAAACCAGTGCCATTTGACCCGTTTAACTTGAAAAACCCCCGGCGCGACGCAGCGATCATCTCGCTTGCCGGACCAGTCTCTAACTTCACTGCCGCGATACTATGCTCTTTTCTTCTTAAGTTGATCACATTTTTCCCTCTTGGCATAATTTCTACTATAGGTTCACCCGTTCTTCAGATTATTATCTCGTTTAACATTCTTCTGGGCGTATTCAATTTAGTGCCAATTGCGCCACTTGATGGCTTCAAAATAGTGGGAGGAATCCTCCCGGAGAAAAAGGCTCACGAGTGGTATCAACTTGAGAGATATGGGATAATCTTTTTACTCGTCCTCATCATGCCAGTTGGAAGAACTTCGATGCTTACTCTACTTATAATGCCTATCATAGATTTTCTGACGAGACTATTAATTTAAGAAAGAAGTAAAGTATGCGGATTTTTTTGACGACTCACTGGCGCCACCGACCTACGTGCCTGAACGAGACTTTTTCGCCTTGAGTCGCAACAAAAAGACGCATACGAACGACTTACTTTATTGACTTTTCTGAAGGCATTGGCTGTAGTGGATCGCAAGACATTCTCCCTGTTCTATTTTGCCTTTGATGACCTCGCAATCTGATTCCTCTACACATGAAAGATAGGGTGTTTCTGTAGGGCTTACCTCCTCGTTTTTACTCTCCCCACCTTTGGTAGTGATGAATGTCCAAGGGACACCACTATTGTCAAATGCTTTATCACCTATTTTTATGTGAAAATAATAGGTAGAGGCGGGAGAAAGAAGAGTAAGGGTGACGCTGTGGGACGTGGCCTTCTCGGTTTCTGGCGCAAAAAATGTGAGAGACGTGGGCGAGGTACCATATTCGATGAGTCCCTCTGTCTCTTGATTAGTCGTCCAGGTGATCACCGCGGAGTTGTCACTCACTGATGACACATTCACGCTGCGAGGCATGAGATCTTCTGCGCGCACAAATACTCGCTGCACCAAATCAAAACCAAAAAATACAGCGGCTAACCCAATCATACCGCCAATAATAAGCGCCGTCACTTTTCCGAGTCTTTTCATAGTCGTAATTAATTATAAAAAAATAATTGCCAAAGCACCAATAACAAATAATGTTCCTCCCACAACTCCTACTATATTCTCCCCCACGCCGCTTTGGGGGAGTTTTTCTATCGTTATGACTGTGGTGGGCGTCGGCGTCTTCGTTTTCGTAGGGGTAGGCGTCTTGGTGGGTGTGCTTGTCGCCTGTCCTGTGGTCGTTGTCGTTCCTCCAGTAGTTGTGGGTGTTATCCCTCCAGTTGTGCCAGATGTAGCGGTTGGCGTTACCCCCCCGCTTGTCCCTACCGTAATAGTCGTCTTCCCGTTTGACGCACACTCGATGATATCGGTCGCGTTGACGTCATTTTTCACCACATTGCTGTCGGTAGTTGAACCATCGGTACATTTAAACGTCAACGTCCCTGTTCCTGTCTTTTTCGTCTTAAATACAACACTAGCATAGCTTCCTGCCCCTATTTTGAACGTGCCGGGGAAATCCACCATACCCGCAACATACACGGTCCCTGCTTTGGTCAAATCCTGCAAGACTGTGGGGAAAAAAGAACCTGGATTGACTGCCTGCACTTCAAGTAACGTACTGTCGTAGAGAATAAATGAGTCAACCGAATTAATTTCCTCTCCCTTTGAATCAACATAAAGTTTGACTTCAAACGCTGCAGAAACCCCAGCTGAAATGGATGTGGGATCAAATTGGAGAATTGCGGCAGAAACGGCCGTGACAGACGGCGCCACAAAAAAAACAATATAAAACCATATCGCAATCTTTGCTATACGTGTTTTCATTCATGTTCCTCCTTAGGGCGCCACTTGAATAACAACTCCTTCAACGCGACCAAGTATGTCTTGTGTTTTTTCATTGATAAGATTTGAGTCTTTGGTGCCGCCGGGAATGAAATCAAGGTTAAACGTCACAAATCCAGACCCTTCCCCTGCCCCTGCCCCTGCCCCTTTTACCACCGTGAAGGTGAGCTCTGCGATAACCGTATCGGAGAAAACAACCGGCGTTGTTGAGGCAAGTTTTTTGACCCCGGTGATAAAAAGCGGCGCTGACGGCTGATTTTTATCCGCAAACAACTGAAAGTCGTCATTCACGCTCGCTGCTTTCACAAAACGCATTTTATCCGTATCATACCGCACGACCGCGTCATAGCCCGTGACCGTATCCCCGGCAGAATGTGCGATAAAGCGAAGCGTCACGGTATCGCCTGCTCGATATGAAGTTTTGCCGTCTTTGGGGATCAGTTTGATCACGCCAGGCTGCACCACGGCAGGAGCGGTCGTGGGCGCCACAAATTGCGTGGAAGCTCCGGGAGAGGTTGTTTTTTTGACCTGTGTCATGAGAGCGAAAATAAGCGCTGCAAAAATAATCACCACGAGTGAAAACACAGCAGTGAAAAAAAGCGCGCTATGATGTTTTTCTGTCGGTTCCATAGTTTTTATTCCTCGTCTGTGCGAAACTCAAGTGCCGCAATCACTAATGAATAATCCTGCGTATTGACCGTGCCATCAAGGTTGAGGTCTGCAAACTCCAGAGCCTGCGGGTCGCTTGATACAATATTGTTGCGCACCAGCGACAAGTCATACGAGTTGACAAATCCATCTTGATCGGGCAAATCACCCACGAGTTGGTAAATTTGGGTAAAATCAAGGGTGTTTTCACCCGCAACAAGCGCAATCACTCCCTCACCACCGCTGCAGCGATAACTCAACGGATATGTTTCAACAGGCGTCGCATGACATATTTTTTTCTGCAGATGTCTGGGGCCTTTTATATAGATTTTATAGTCTTTTGCCTCGGGAGCATCGGCAAAAGTCACGGTCCCCCTGAAATATACCCGCTCATCAGCAATAGTAAAGAGAACTTGCTCTGTAAATCGTCTTCCCGCGCCCTCGGGACCTGCGATCGTGACTTTGACTGGTATTTGAGCCGCGTTCACGGGTTTTTTGACAATACCCTGGAATTTGAGCATCATATTGAGTGTAATACCCACGCCTTTTTGTCCTGAAGTTGGTGTAATGATGCCGACACCTCCCGGTCCTTGCGTAGGAGTGAGGGTGGTGGAAATCACACCGCCTGCTATTGGAGTGACTGATGGCGTGACCGTGGAAATAACTCCCCCTCCAGCAGGTGTGACGGTGGACACTATACCTCCCCCTGCCGGTGTCACGGTAGAGATAGTTCCTCCTTCTCCCGGCGCGATAGTAGGTATAGCCCCGCCTGCCCCGGGAGTGATCAAAGCGCCTCCTTCTCCCGGCGCGATGGTCGAAACACCTGGTTCGGCAACGGTAAATGTTGCCGGTTGTGCGTCAACGTCAATCTTTGCCGCCTCTGCTGCGACTGTTTTTTTGACATCACTCCAGTTAAAAACCACCGTATCGCCTTTTTTCACCGTGTCTTTCACGCTCATTCTCACACTGGCAAGCCGTACCCGATTTCCCACTATTGCAGTTTGGTCCTCTTGAGTATTGAGTTTTGCGCCAATAATACTTATAGTTCCGCTTGCGGGGTCGATTTTCGAAAGTCCGGGAACGAGGTAATCTGATGAAACATTGCTGCTGGGAACAGTTTGATCTTGTAATGCTATTTTCTCGCTGTCATAGGTGAAATGCAGTTCAAACGCATGAAAAGGAGTGTCTTTGGTATCTGCATAGACCATAAGAGTGAAATCTCTTCCTGTTTGAAGGGGCACATCAGATTCGAAAGAAAAGGTCGGAGGTCCTCCAACTGCACGGGGTTTGAATGTCAACGGCTTTTCTGATACTGCCAAATATACCCCGACGATGATGCCAAAAATAATTCCGATTAAAACAATGGCTTTTGCAATGCGCATGATAGATATATTATTTTTGTTCATAAATTCGCTTGTCTCCAAATCGTTCATAATTGATCGCCAAAATGCTCAAATCAACAATATCAACCACGCCATCGCCATTAAAATCTCCCTGCTGCGCAGTGCCTTCATAATAAATAGCAAGCTGGGCAAGGTCTACAATATCAATTGTATTATAACTATCTGATGTTTCGGTAAATCCATCGCTGTCTCCTCCATAGAGATACTTTGTGTCTCGCGCGCTCACCAACTCACCGCACGCCTCCGTATCACTATCCGATATACAGCTTGTTGTCCGTCCGCGCGTCAGAGAAACTCCTTTGAAAAGTCTCGCCAATGTTGTTGTTCCTTTCACATATATACTATACCCTGCATCCTTCGTAACTTGCAACACGATTTCCTGCGGCGTTTTGAAATAATCAGTGTCTCCATCTCTTTGAAGCGTCACTGTATCCTGATCATCAAACTCCGGGTTGCTTCCATAGTACGCAGAAACTTTCACTGATACACTCTGTATTGTCGGGTCAATATTGGGAAGGCGGATTTTGAAGGTGAGCCCTGCCTCATTGAGACTTGGATTATCAACGCCATTCCCTCCACCGCCACCGAGACAACACACTTCAGTTGTACTTCGACATTCTCCAGGAAGCATAACTCCATCCCCAAATCCAGCACACGTGACTTGGCCTTCATTATTTTTCGACAAATCTTTTCCATCGATACAAACTCCTCCCAAACTCTCACACCGAGGCAAAGGCGTAGGAGTGGGAGTAGACGTAGGTGAAATATCACATGTGCATTCCAACGTCTCACCCCATATATAAGAAACATGAGCAGTGACGACACACCTACCGCCTGCCAACGTAAGCGGTTTATCCCCTTCTCCTATGACGTCTTTTGTGCATGGATCTCCGGGATATTCACCCAAACACACATCATCTGCGGGTGGATTTTTTGATGCATTACATGTGTTGACCGGCGTAGGACTGGGTGTAGGACTTTTTATTGGTGTGGGGCTTTTTGTAGGAGTCAGATTTTTTGAGGGTGCTGGAGTATTGGATGGAGCTGTTTCTGATTTTTTACAATAGCATGTATCGGTCGTATCCTCTACACGAGCACAAAATCCTTTTGAAGAAGTTATGTCGGTTTCGATCTGCCGACATGCCGTCCCAACAAATCTTCCCCCACAATCTGAACTGTCAGATATTTTCTCGCAAAAATCTGGAAGAGGAGTTGGAGAAGGACTTATGAGAGATTCGGAAGCTTGCGATCGATATGTCTGCCGGGATCTATTGGCGACGATAACAACGCTCAATAGTATGATCCCTGAAACTGAAAGTGCAAGAAGCACGATATTTTGATATCGCATATATTAAAGAGAATAGCAGCTTTTTTTGGGGTAGTCAATGAGGAAAATTATTGGAGATTTTATTGGGATTTTCTTATCGTATTTCGTGGCGGTCCGCATCTACATATATTAGTAGAACCACGGGTTCCAGCTAATTCACATCTATAAGTTTCTCTTTTGCTATTGTTTTCTATATTGATATATTCACACCAATCTCCTACTTTTTTCTCTCTTCTTCCTCCAACACAATCTCTATCAGCAGGTGTTTCAGCTTCATGACAGATTTCTCCAAAATGCGATCCGCTTCCCGATCCACCAGTAGATGAAGATGTTGTCTCTTCTTTCTGTTCTAATTCAGGACTGGGAGTTGGCTGCTTACATACACATTTTTGCGTGAATTTTGGCATGTCTTTAAGCAATCCTTGAAGGGACTTATCAAGTTCCTCGAGTTGTTTTTGCAACTCTGGTTTCTCTTGGAAGTGAAAAAACGTTGCTATCCCTCTCCATGTGCTTCCCGCAGGAATCGCTGTGCACATACCGTTTTTTTCTGCTTCTCCCTCTAGACGACATGCGGTAATTCCCGCTTGTTTGTCACTACCATAACAGCTTTCTTCAGATTCTACGTTTGCGCACGCATTTCCAGCATCTTTCACTACCTTTGCGACTTCCGCGCTGAATTTTGTGACGATTTGAGTTATTTCTGTCTTTTCTTTTGATTCCGTAGCACTTTCAGTTACTTCTTCAGCCTTTTTATCTATAGCAGAAACAAGTTCTTCCATCGTTTGATATTTCTCCAACGGAGCAACATCCAATTCTTTGTTAGCAGTTTCAACCGACTTTTCTGCTTCATCGAGATTTTTTGCTGCTTCTCCTAAATTTTTATCTACTCCATCAAGAGCTCGATTAAGTTCATCTAACTGTTCGGGAGTTGCGTTACTTATGAATTCTGTATACTCTTTCCAAAAAACATCCGACTCTTGGATAGAAGAATCAAGTTCTTTTAATGCTTCTTCTATAACTACTGCATTTTCGTTATTTTTATCTTTCTGTAATAAATCCCTTAATTCTTCTGGATTGTCGGGAATTACTTCTTTCGCATCTTTTTTTCTATTTTTCCACCACTGTGCTACCTTACTACCTGGAGTTTTTATCAAATCGCTAATTTCTTTTCCTGTGCTATCTATAACATCTTTTGCTCCCTCTTTTGTCTCGCCTATAATACCTGTTTTCTCTCCAACCCACTTAGCCCCTCTTCCAACAGTACTATCCCAGAAACCCGCTCCGTAGTAGGTATTTATACTGTTAGTTACTCCATCTAAATTCATATTCACCTGATACAACGAACTATTGATACGCTGGGTTTGCACAGTTTCATCGGGATGGGGATTTTTGGTGATATCGGAAAGCTGCGCCGCACTTTGCTCATACACAAGAGCTTTATCTCTGATGCCTGCGCTTACAGTCGCTGCCATAATAGTCTGCTCTGCAAACTGCTGAAATGCTTGAAGGATTTTATCTTTGTCTGAAGCAATCGGTAGTGATTGTGGCACTGTAGCGGCGCGGGGTGTGAAGGTCAGACGATCACGATAGGATAGAAGCACGGCGTCAAACAGAAGCACTGCCGAAAACAGGAAAAACAGTAACAACAATGTCCGCCGCTGTCCATGAAGTGCACCCATATCTTTTCATCATTACACAACGCATGCCTGCTTGTCAAGGGCTTATTGAAAAAAGAAAAATAATGAAACAAAAACACCCCAGGGGTGATTTCCTATTCGCACCCTAGGATACAATTCTTTAAAAAAACCCTTGCATGTTGGAGATTGATACTATACAATAATAGTATCTCAAAGATGGCGGGTTGGAGACAAGCCATAAAAATTATTTCCCGCAGGAGAGAATGGTTATGCCACATATCAGTAAAATACAAAAAGTAGACAAGCTTGCAGAGACGATTAAAAATGCGCAACATATCGTTTTGGTACAATTTGGCAGCACATCTCATCAAAAGTTTGAAACACTTCGAAAAGCACTAAAAAGCGCCGTCAAGACAGAAAAAAAACCTCTCCTTCAGGTCGTCAAGAACTCGCTCTTTAAAAAAGCCGCGCAGAAGGCGCACAAAGGCACACTCGCCGATGATCGAGTGCTCGTCGGTACGACAGCCATTTTGACCATTCCTGCCGGGCCGATAGACAAACCCGACTCATGGGAAGGGGTTCTTCCCGTATTTTACCGTGCTGCCACAGAAGAAAACCAGCTTGCTTTTAAAATCGGTATCATCGACGGCGTCGTATATAGGGCAGACCAACTCGCACAGCTTGCGCAACTTCCTTCACGTGAGGAACTCTACGCAAAGCTCGTCGGATTTCTTTATGCCCCACAGCGAAGAACGGTCACTGCTCTGCGATACGGGATGATGAAACTCGTCCGCGTCCTTCAAGCCAAAAGTTCCGTTACCAATTAATATAATAAACAATATTTTCAATTTTGCATTTTGACTTTTAATTTTTGAATTTTGAAAAGGGGGTGTTTGATATGGGTGAAGCAAAAAAAATTACAGCAAAAGTAGAAAAGATAGCACAAGAAATTGAAAAACTAACTACGCTTGAGCTCTCGGAGCTTGCCTCACATCTTGAGGAAAAATTTGGCGTATCTGGTATGATGGTAGCGCCTGCGGGAGGAGCGCCTGCCGCCGCTGCCGCTTCAGCACAAGCGGAGGAAAAAACAAGCTACACAGTCGTTTTGAAAGAAGCAGGGGCAAATAAATTGGCAGTCATCAAAGCAGTTCGTGAAATCACTCCTTCTTTGGGTCTGATGGATGCGAAGAAACTCGTCGAAAGCGCTCCAAAAGAACTTTTGAAAGATGTGAAAAAAGACGCTGCGGAGGAGGCGAAAAAGAAAGTCGAGGCAGCAGGAGGAAAAGTCGAATTGAAGTAAAAAAGCCGTTTGACAAGGTAAAAAGTTTGTTTTATAATCAAAATATATACGAGTATGTCAGTATCGAATAAACGAGAAAATCAACCCCGATCTAATCGGGGTAACGTATCGCTCGACGATCTTCCTGATCTTTTGACGATTCGTGAAGTGGCCGAGCTTTTACGCGTCTCGCCCCTGACCATCAAACGCTGGGGTAAAAAAGGAAAACTGCCTGCCATACGGATTAATTCCCGCGGAGATCGACGCTACAAAAAAGAAGTCATCATTCGACTTCTAGGGGTATCGTAAAATATCCTGACTTAATTAAACTTTTTTCACATCCTGAAGGGATAATTTCGTGTATCTGGATAAATACCATTACTTTACGGCCGTGGAGAGATGGTACCTATGTGCGTTGAAAAACCAGACGGGTGATTTTGGTGGTGATACTTTGTGTTTTTTGATCAATTTCAACGGTTCCTTCTGCTATCTTTTTCATCATGCGGCTGTATCCTTTAAGGTCAGATGAAAATCGCCCTTCCTTCAGCGTATCAATGGTTTTCTCCGCGGCGAGCGCTTCCTGCGCGTCATCCAGCCATAACACATGCGCTTTTTTCTCTGCCCATTCGCTTAAATCTACGCTCCCATCCCAACCGAACTTAATCGCCACATCAACATTTTCGTGGAAATAATCACTGACCGCTCCCTCGGGGCCCCTGCCACTGATGGGAACTTCATCTATGGTATGCGGTTCAGGTATAGGCGCACGCGGTGTCTCCTCAAATGGAGGAGCTTTCGGTATGACGGTAGTCTGTGGACGTTGTCCCTGATGAAACCCTCCCCCACCCCACAGACTATCAAAAATCACCCCGGTTGCGCCAGCTGTGGCAAAAACTCCTACCGCGATAGCACATCGCTCTCCCCATACATATCGTTTCTTCTGTTTTTCATACCGCTTTTGAATATCGTCATAGGCGTGCGAAATTGCTCCAATGGTTGTTTCAAGACTTTGTGAATGTTCAAGATGATTTTTTACCCTGCTTTGAAGATCAAGTATTTCTCTTTCTCGCTGCGTATCTGGTGTGCTACCTGAAAACCGTCTCATCGCCTTTCCCCACAGCCTCTTCCCTATGTCTCCTCCAGTAGCAGCTGCAATTCCACGACCAATCCGGACTCCCACATATACTCCTGCCCCAAGCACACTGGAGCCTGCCACTGTGGGAATGGCAACCGGAAGTACAGCAACAGCTGCGGTAACCGCGGCGCCTGAAATAACCGATCGGGTCACGGAGGAGCGATCGTGATACCAACTGACAACTGTGCGCGCCACACTTTCTTTTGAAGAATCGTGCCTTTTTGCTGTTTCAACGGTTTGTAACCACCGCTGTTCTTTCTCTAAAAATGAGAATAGCGCGACTGCTTTTCCATTGCCATTCATCTCTTCCTGTTTCTTGAGAAGGAACGCAAGATGGCTCACTTTTTCCCGCTCGTATGCCTTTTTTAATGCATTTCCATGGTCGCTTTGTGCGAGTTTTCTTTTAGCTCTTTTTGAATTTTGTGTCGCAAGCAATGCCTCATAGCGTTGCTTCGCCTGTGTAAGACTATCTTGCTGAAGTTTAGGAGGAGAAACAGCCGGTTGGGATCTATACGAAGGAGATTTTTCACCTCTTTTCATCCAACGAGCCAGCCGCTCAAACGCCATATAAGACAGTATAGCATATACTCTCTCATTTTTCACTCGTTTGTTTTAATTCACGGTGAAGGCATTAAAAGAGTTTTTCCCGCAATCAAAGCTGCTCCGCCGAGTATCGCCAAGAGAAGTTTGATCCATTTGCCTTTTCCCAGTCGCGCAAGCTTTTCCATGAGACTCTCTTTTGTTTCTTTTGCCAAATCAGTATTAAGTTCTGTTTCAATTTGTTTCTTAAGCGTTGGGTTCTCTTTGACCTTCGAGATCAAACCGGGAAGCACATCATTGCTTACTTTTCTTATAAGCAGTTCATCGTCGGTAAACATTTCGGTGAAGAGTTTTGGGTTTTTCAGAGCAACAAGCTGAAGCGTATCAGTAGTCAGACGAATACAGATACTTTCACGTTTGGCAGGATCTGCGGCGAGCTCCCTCAAAAATGGTAAAAGCGCCGCATCTTCAGGAGCCACAACACCAATGGTAAAGTTCACAATTGCAGCTTGTATGCGAGCAATCCCCAGATTTTCTGCCGCCTTACCATGAGGAGCATTTTTCATAGTTTCAAGCATTGTTTTTAACTTTCCTTTGTCGAAATGCTTCTTAGTATCATTATAAATCTCCCCATACAGAAGTTGGTATAACCTTTGGTATGTTGTCTCCTCAAGGCTTTTCGTAACTTCCCCTTTTGTTTTTTCTGCCTCATCTTTTGCCTCTTTCCACAGATCAGTCGCCGTTTCACCGAGGATAGACTGCAATCGCATGGCAAAATCTCCTTCTTTTCTACCAAGTTCATCTTTGGCCGCTGTCGCTTCTGCCGCGAGTTTATCGTGCTGTTGAGTGAGAGTAGTTTTATCTGCTTCTTTTTTTGCTTTTATATCTTCCTTTTCTTTGATTTGTTTTTCCAGATTTTCCTTTTCCGTATTAACTGAACGTATCACATAATCCTCTTTTTCCATATCTGTCTGAATCCGTTCAAGCTCCGTTGCGTATGCTTGAGTATGTTCAATTATTTCATCGAATGATAAAGTGTTTAGTGTGAGAGGGGTACCAGTTATTAAATCAACAACAGTTAACGTTGGCGCAATTGTTATCGTTTTTCCTTGTTTCATGCTGGTGAAAATACGGTTCAATAACTCATATTTACTTTGACATTTGTCAAGCTCGATGGATAGTTTTTGTTTGCACACTTGAGCTTTTTCTTGATCTTCGATCCGAGCTCCCGTTTTTGTTACCACGCCTGTTTTGGAATCACGTTCCATACCATAGCGATTATCAAGGTCTTTTCTGCTGTCGGCAATTTCCATTACCAATCCACTGGTAGGGTCTCCTATTTCATTGGTCACGTCGTAGATTTTTACTATCACCGCATCTTGTTGCTGAAAAAGCTGGTGGAGACTTTGATAATCATCTGATTTTAATGTTTGTAAGACATCAGCGATATTTCCTTTCAGTTTTGCAACAAAAAGAGGATCCTTCAGCATCTGCTCTGCCTTTGCTTCAGCATCAACTCGAGCGTTGGGGTCTGTGGGGTTAATCCCTGTCGTCGCCAAAAATCCGGCATGATTTAATAAATAATCAGTCAATGCCGTTTTTAAAAAAGCTCCATGAACGGGATCTGTCAATGATGAAAATGAGTGATCTACAAGGTCGGCAACGGGGTTAATAATAGTATCGGTCTCTAGCTTTCGCCCATCCTATTGGGCAGAATGAATGAGATGTCCTGTTGCGGGATCGAGGGTATCAGGTGAAAAAAGACTCCCAACAATAGCGGTCATTTTCCCTCCTGTCAGCATAAGACCGGGGTTTTTCAAATTCTCAAGGGCTTTTTCTCCTTGATTCGCCTCCAGTTTCTGACGGACTTCTTGTGCTAGTAACTCACCCATAGTCACTGGCGCATGCCCTGCCGGCAAGCTCTCGGTTATGACTTTTAGTCCCAACTCGGTGGATGAAATATCAGACATTAGTGGGTGTTTTGAGAATTTTTAATAGCATCACGGAGTGCTTGCTGCTTTTTTTCTTCCATTGCTTTGTCGCCCTTTTCTGAATATAAAACACGTATGTCTTTGAAAATCGGCCAGTGGGCCGCAAGATTTTCGAAAAAATACGCAAGTTGCTTTTCCTCTATCACATCTTTTAAACCATCAAGAATATATGCCGACGATTTTTTCATTTCCTCGTATGAAAGAGCCCCTTTTTCGAAATTGGCAAGAATAGTCTCTGCTAATTGTTTTTCAAGTTCGGTTTTCCTTTCATTGCTCACGATGTCCGTATGCATATTTTTCCAGTATAGCATATCTTTATTCTTCGTTTGTCAAGCGTGGAAGGAAACGCGGGGGGGGTAAAAATCAGGATGATTGTGGAGGGAAAAGAGAGGTCATGAAATCGGTCGTTTCCTCTTTGAAACGGACAATTTCTTCTTTCACAAGTTCATCAAGTTGAGGAATATGACGAGACAAAAAATTAAATACTTCTTCATCGGTCTTTTTTTCTGTAAGCATGCGGTCAAGCTCTGCGCTTCCAGCCTCATCTAGTTCTCCCATGACTCGAAGCAGGATATTTTGAAAAATAATATCACCGATTTTCACGAGCATTTCTTCTTGCTTTTCACGCGGCAGCGTATGAAGACCCAAGGTTTTTACGATATTTTTATTCAGATAATCATACATACATTATTTGTTTGAGAAAATCCTCAACTGATAAAGGTCCCCATTTTCTTATAATTTCATCTCCATCAAACATTGTTTCTGATTGAATATAATATGCAAGAGCGCGAAATTTGGGAACATAATAATCGGGATTAACACGCAAGGCAAAAAGCTCTGACTGTAAATATCGCCGAGGATCTTCAGAGACTGCTCTAAAGAGCTGTCCAACAGTTTTATCATGAATTTCCTGCCATGCAGGATCAACCTCTGAAGTAAATCCAGCGGCATGAAGGGTTTTTTCAAAGGTGATCTGCGGTATGGTATCCACCGTATCTGATATTATAGGTGAAGTTGTCGAAGACTCAAGGCCTACTGATATCTTTTGTGCTGGCGTTTCTGTCGTGGCGGAAATTGGCGTGGTTGCGCTGGACTGTTGTCCTGTCAAAGATGCTGCTTGTTCTGCCGCTGCCCCCGAAACTCCTGTCTGCGCTGGCTCGGCAACCATCGTCTCTGGTGGAATTTTACCTATTTCGGTATCAATTTCAAACGGCGTTTGTACTTGTTCTGCAGTGGGTAAGGTTTGAGGTACGCTTGGTTTGATAATTGGTTCTAATTGGTCAAAGTTGGTTGGAGTTGGTTCTGGAGTCGCTGCTACGCTTGGCTGTGCCGTTTCCTCTGCTACTATGGGAGCATGACCTCGGGCAGGAAGCGCGTGATCAATATCCACATCTATGGTTCCGTCAGCCTTGAACGTCACCGTGCCTGCTTTGATCCGATGCATCATTTCCGCGTATCCTTCTTCAGTTTTCGGATATCCCAGCTTTTTAAGTTCTTTCAGTATATCTTCATTTTTCAACGCTTCTTTTGCTTCAGCAAGCCACAAAAGATGGGCTTTGCGATAGACCCATTCATTCATATCGCTGCTCCCATCCCACCCAGCACTTTTTGCTACTTCTTTATTTTCTCTAAAATAATCAATGATCGCCCCCTCGGGTCCTCGAGCGCCAATGTTAAGCTCTACTAACTTAGGAGCTGGAGAACTCTCGACAACTTCTGCGGCAGGCGCACCTTCGGATTTTGGTTCAGTAGGAGTACTCTTGGCCGTCGACGTGCCTTGTTCCGGTTGCGTCGTTTTTGCTGTTCCAGCTGTAGTATCTGAAACGCCAGGTTGTGGAGGAGTTTGAGCTTTGGGCTGTTTTTCCCAAAACTTCCACCATGGTTTTCCACTTACACTTGTTTTTTCTACTTCTGTCGCTGATTTTGGTGTCTCTGGCGGTGTACTTCCCCCTTTTATTTTATCGTCTGTGACTAAGTTTTTTAACCCTCCTTTTCTTTCTTCCGGGGAAATTCCTGTGCCGCGACCCATGCCAAGCGCATGACCACCAAGCATATCCAATCCGGTGATTGCTCCAGCTGCAGCGCCGCCGGCTAAAAATCCAACGCCTGCTTTTTTCATTTGTGTTTTCACCAAATCTCTTTGATGCGTTTGTTCAATTTTCTCTTTTTCTTGGACTGCCTGCGTAAAGAATGTTTCACTAAATGTGCCGTCTATATTAAATAACGATGTTTTTTCTAGTTCCTCTTGCGCTGTTTTATATTTTTCTTTCACGTGAGAGCGCTTCTCGACTCTTTGCGCGCCAAATTGCGCCGCAGTCGCCGCTACAAGACCGCGTATTGATCGGGCGGCAGTTAGTCCCAACGCTGCCGATACTGTTGAAACTGTCCCCCACGGGACAAGAAACGAACCCGCTCCAATTACTATACTTGTACCAATAATACGTAGAGGCATCGGCACATTTCTATACAAATCCAATAGTTTAAGCGCCACGTTTCTTTCTTTTGGCGGATAGCTTTCAAGACCTGCTTTCGCAAGAAGTTGATATTCGTCAATGATGAATTGTTGTATGACTTTTATTTGTATTTCTACTACTTTATCTGATTGGACGTTTGTAATAAACTCCTTTGCTTTTTCTTTTCGTATTTTTTCATATTCATCTCTTAATCTCTTCAATCCATCAGGAAGTTCTTCCTCTGTATATTGTTTACCGGTCACTCGTCGTATGTTCTTCTTTATGAATTTTTGTTTTTTGCGAAATTCTGCGTAGGCCTTCGCATAAGCATTACGCGCTTCATCAAGAGAACGAGAAGCACCCTCACCTTCTGCGGCGGAGACAGAAGAATCTTCAGCAGGTTGCTCAAGCTCTGTCTCGTGAGATTCAGACTCAATCACTGTCTCATCTGTATCTTCCTCATGAGCGGTGGCATCTTTGTGTGCTTCTTCAGTAGGCTCCATTGTAAGCAAACTAACTTCTTTTTCTTCTTCTTTTGGCGCTTGCTCGTCAACCGGGGGAGCAACAGATGAAGCTGGTTCTTTTTTTGCGTCTCTTTTCAAATCTTCCGCAGACTCTCCTGGAGGAGATTTATCTTCTTCTTTGTCTTGCTGTGGAGACTCGGGTGCTTGTTTTATTGACATTTCTGCCGTTCTTTTTTCACTCTGGTTGTCTCTATTCTCGATCGTCATAGTTTGGGTCTAAAACTGAAGGCTCTAGACTAGGAAATTCTAACAAAACGATACTTTTTCAGTAAAACTATAAGCTCTTTGCACAACTGTTCTTTCTTCTTTCCGTATCTCCATTCGCATTCCTTTA
>Ga0209542_10004874_pt1 | contig 27257 bp, 27 predicted proteins | sample RifCSPhighO2_01_FD_184028 | JGI IMG/M metagenome (GOLD analysis project Ga0209542, IMG submission 184028) | Soil microbial communities from Rifle, Colorado - Rifle CSP2_plank highO2_0.1 (SPAdes) (version 2) | ecosystem: Environmental > Terrestrial > Deep subsurface > Rock core/Sediment ...
CGTAGAAGATTCCTTCCATGTGTTCCATTTCCAGAAGCACGCGGTCAAGGCTGATGGTCGCCTCGCTGGTATACTCTTCCATGAGTTGAGGAGCTTCTTGAGTCGCTTTTTCCCAGAGAGTTTTTTCTTCCTCTCTGGCAATAACAACAAGCTCCTTTTCGGCCTTGCGCCGGTCTTCGGCTTCCTGCTCTTTGCGCGCCCTGTCTGCGTATCCCCAGAAATGCTGATACCTTTCGGCATTTTCTTGGGAGAATCCCCACTTGTCCATCATGGTTTCAACCCTTGGCGGACGGGGAATCCCCATGTGCTGGAGATTGAGATGGATTTTACTGCTCTTGATGTCCAGAGCACTTACGGCGTCAGGCCCGACAGCGTCGAGCACGAAAACCTTGCCATCTCCGTCTCCCTCCAAAAGGAGATTGACTTCAGAGGACTTAAAGCCCCCTCGCGTTTCGCCAGGAACGTGGACAAAACACTTGCCGGCTTCGCCACTCAAGAGCTGTTGGAGATCCAAAGAGGATTCCTTTTTGAGCTCTTCGGCGCGGTCGCGCACAACGTCCTTGTAGGCAGTGTTGATGCGAGTCACGTGATGGCCGACAATGTCAGCCAACAGCCGTTCTTGCTCTTCGCCCAGATTGCCGAACTTTTCATCGTCCGACAGGAAAAAGCGCTTTTTCCAAACAGAGATGGCGCCTTCCTGATGCTCAACGAAGTATCCCTCCTCCATGAATGATTTGATGACTTTGATGAAATGGTCTCTGTCCATTTCCGTGCTCAGGCGGTGTTTCAACACTGCCATGTGAGCGGCCCGCCTGGTTTTCATAGCGGGAAGCAGAAACGGTTCTCCGTTTTCGGTGTCTCCGATAGGGAATGCGCCCGACAGATACTCGGCATTGAGCCTTTCGTACTCGTTGAGCTGGTCGGCAAGGGTGATATTCTCGCCCTCTTCGTTTTTTCCGGCAACGAGTTCCAAGACTTTTTTTCCGAGTTTTTCCACCTTGCCCCGAACCTTTTCGATAAAAGGCAATGACTCTTTTTCCATCCAGCCTCCGACAAGGGCCGCGATCTCGCTGTCCTTCTCGTCGGCTTCCTCCTCTTGCATCTCCAAAAGCTCCAGTACGGTCATGTCGAGCCGGCTTTTGGGAGGCAACTTCAGCTCGGGCGGTTTTTTTGATGCCGCCAGTTTTGCCGCCGCTTCCTCCAAAGGAATCTGCAGATTGCTTCCGCCGACTCCTCCTTTGAGACCCTCGCCATTCGCCCCATTTTTACGGGGCTTGGTCTTTGTAACACTCATCTTAACATCTCCTGGCGCTTTTTGGGCGCCTGTTTGGGAAACCTGGCCTCAGCCAGTTGTAAATGAACACTAATTATTCATAGCAAATATATATAACATTGTCAAGTAAAAAAAAGCAATAAAAAAACAGTGAGTTATCACTGTTTCTCGGGTCAAATTATTGGTGAAAAATAATGTATCATCTTTTCGCCTGTTTTGGGGCTGATGTCAGCCATTTTTTCCAGTTCTTTTGATAGGGGTGGATATTCCGGATCTCTTGCCAAAGATGGATTAAGGGCAGATATCATAATAAGCAAGCCCCTTGCTTTTGCTTCCAGTAAAAGCGGTTTGAAATCCGAATCTCCAGATACCAAGCATATATGAGTTAGCGCAGGATGAGTTATCCATTTTAATCCCTTATCAATAAGTATCTGGTCTACGGTGTCTTTTTTTTCAGCAGACCCTAGCGGCACTTTTGGGCAAGTGATTGGAACAAGATTGTGGTCGTGGAATAGCTGATAGTCAGTATACATTATAAAAAGAGGCGCGAAGAGAAATGTATCAAAAACATTTTCAACTTCGCTATTTATCCATGCATACAGTTTTTTCAGCCCCGCTGCGCACGAGAATTTTTCCGGTTTATATTTTCCTCCTATAATATTTTTTGTTATGTTTTCCCAATCTATCAAAACCAAAACTGATGACATGGCTTTTCTCCAGTAAATTTTGTCTGTTGTGTTATCAAGGTGCAGAATCAAAGAATAAGTTATAATAAGCCTTTGTTTTAAATTTGTCAATAGTGTTGACACTATCTAAATAATATGATATACTTAATATAGTACTTACAATTTTCGCCTTTACTTTTTTTGAGAGGAGATTACTGTGAAAGGTTTACTGGAGGGCACAGTCAAACTTCTGATGTTGCAGTTTGTTTTCAGCAACATGGGGGCGCTTCCTGCGGGATTTTTTGAGAAAAAGAGAGAAACCCTTGACGAGCTGACTGCTCGAAGGTCGGGAGTCAAGGGGGTTCAGTTCATTGAGCCCATTCAAGATGTGTCTTTGCTACAGTTCCTTCTTGACCTGGCTAAGGCCGGTTATGTGCTGGTTGATGCATTTTTTCAAATGCGCGCCAGCGTTCGCGGTCAGCAATACCCGTCGGTAAGATTTATTTTTGCCGCCGAGGAAAGCGTAAGGCCAGATGGTGAATTCGCCAACCACAAGCAAAATGCCGAAAATGCGCTTTTGCAGATGTGCAAAGAGGCCATGTGGCGAGTGCGGGCTTTTCTCAATCCGTTTTTCGAAGGAGGATTGCCGGTTGATGGGCAACATGCGATTTCCATTAATTTGGAAGCTCGCAGTCCCCTGCTTGATGGCGAAGGAAATCCTTTGATGAGATGGGAGAAAGATGAAAACGGCGAAAAAGTCGGCAACAAGCCGTTTCCTTTGGAGCCGAAACTCTTTCTTTGCATTGAGGACGGCAACATTATTGTTGCTCCCGCTCAAGAAAAAGTATGTTGAGACGCATGTTTCAACCGTGTCCCTGCGCCAACTTGGTGTGGGGATTTTTTTTACAAAAAAAACAGCCCCGCCACGGCGGGGCTGTTTTTAATTATTTACTCTTTTTTTAGTTTTAAGCTCATTCTATGTTCTTTGGGTTCTATCAATAAAATCTGGAAATCATAGCTTTCGCCTATTTTCAGCGATTTTTCCATTTCATCTTTAGAACTGAATTCTGATATGTGACATAATCCCCTTATTTTCGGCATAATCTCAACAAAAGCTCCGAAGGCTGAATACTTTGTCACTTTTCCTTTTATTGTGTCTCCCTTTTTATACTGTTTTTCAATTTCTTCCCACGGATTTTGTTTTAAGGCCTTTAACGAAAGAAAAACCTGGTTGTTGTTGATGTTTATAATTTTGGCTTTTACGATTTCTCCTACTTTTACGACTTCAGCAGGATTTTCAACTAATTGCCAATCTAATTCTGAAATATGGATTAACCCTTCTATCTGGGATGATTTTGAAGGTTCTTCGTCGGATGAGCCCTCCTTTGCTAAAGCTTCGGCGGGCTCGTCCCCCACTAACTTTGGGGTATCGATTTCATCAGAAATCTTTTTTTGCATTTTGTCCCCAAAGTTAGTGGGGGATAAAGGAAATTTAATAAATGCTCCAAAATCAGCAATGCCGGTAATCTCTCCCTCAATGGTGTCTCCTTTTTTGAAATCTTTTAATATCTCTTTTAATTTTTCTTCTGATTTTGCTTTTTCAGAAAGTATAAGCTTATTTTCCCGGGCCAATAAATCAAGAATTTTGACATCCATAGTTTTGCCGACAAATTTATGCAGTTCTTTTAATATTTTCTGCTTGTCAGCATCAGCTACCCGGGGGTAGTGTTCTGGAGCTAATTGTGAAACAGGCAAAAATGCTTGTATGCCGTCTAAATTAGTTAAAAGCCCGCCCTTGTTGACTCCGGTTATTTTAACATTTAAAACTTCTCCGCTATTTTTTATATTTTGAAGTTTTTGCCAGCTGATTTCTTTTGTGGCGTCTCTTAAAGAAAGTTCAATGTATCCCTCTTCATTTTCTAATTCTGTTATTTTAGCGTAAACCTTGTCGCCTATTGCAAGATTTTTTATAACATCTTTTGCGCGATAAAACTCCCTGCCGAATATTATGCCGGTTCCACAAATTCCTAAATCAACAAAAAGAGACGAACGGTCTCTTGCTACAACTTTTCCCTCAATTGTCGCGCCGATTTGCAGAGGAGAAGATGCATCTTTGCTTTTCTTAAAAATAGTTTCTTTTGTCATTAATATTTTCCGGTCATTTTTCTCTCCCGTTCATAATGGCGGGAATCTGCTTCCGGTCAGCAGTGTTAATTGTAATATTATTATTTATACGCTATTCTTATACTTTTTGCAACCATTGACAAGGTTATTTAAATATGCTATACTTAAAATATAGTGAAATTAGCACATTTACAGCTTTAAAATACTTGCGAATCGGCAGTTATAGCCAAAAGATACTGATATTTCGGTGTTTTCTGGCTATAACTGCTATGTAGGCAGTCATAAAAAATTGGCAAATGCTCAAGAAAGGAGAATGTGCCACGTCTCTCGTATTGGAATTTGTGTCGTGTGTGGTCAAGAATTTGCCGGAAGTTCCCGATGATGTGATGGACGGGTGGGTGAAGAACCCTAAAGCCTTGCAAAAGGCGCTCCATGTCTTGTGTCCACCCGAGACAGCATCGGAGCGACCCGGCTTACTCAGGCGAATCGCTACTACCACAGCCACCGGCGTCCAGCGTTTTGTCTGCGACGACGAAGCGCTCAAAGCCGCCAACATCGGCTGGACAGGAAAGAACTTCAAAGCGCATTTCCTTGACAAAGTTGAGGAAGGTGTAAGCGATGCTGTTGTCGTTGTCCATCGGTTGGAAAGGGCTTCCCCGGATGTTCCCATCTTGGCTGAACTCGGCAACAGAGCAGAGATTCAGCTTGCTCATTTTTTTGCCCTGCTCCAAAAGCAGAGCAAGGGAGAAGACGGCCTGTTGCTTGTCAACGGAGGATACGCCAACGTTGCCTATATTAAAGGCAATAATGGAAGTGTCTGGGCTGTGGGCGCGTGCTGGGATTCTGGCTTTCAGTTCTGGGGTGTTGAGGCTCTCTCGTTTGGGTACCCGTTCTGGTGGCGTGACGGCAGCCAGGTCCTCTCCCGCGATTCTTGAAACTTTGGGATATAGTCCCTTTGGACAAGAATCTATGGCTCTCTGAAACTTTGAAAAAAGTAGTAAGAGAGCCTTTTTGTTTTGCATAAAAAATTGTTGTAGAATGCAATTGGGGATAGCTGAGCGGCGGTTAAGGCTTTCGCGTAGCGCCTCGGAGGTGTGCGTTAGAGAATTGTCACAGGTACGCCTTTGGCAAGAGGTGATGCACATACTTCTAAAAAAGAAAAGAATCTTACTCGCCGGGAAGTGTTCCCGTCGAGTACGTCGAGTATAAGGAAAGCAGCTTCTTGCACTTTTTCACGCGGCGTGAAAAAACTTCTCATAACTATTTAACTATATTTATCTGCCTTTAAATGCGTATAATGCGTATATTAAAAAAATAATTGCATAAAAACAAGGTATTGAAAACGAAAATAGTTTGTGATAAAATAATAAAATAACATATAATAACCCATTAATAACCCATGAGAAATTCTGTAAAAATCAAAAGCATAAAAAAGAAAATCACGCCGATTTTAAAACGCCACGATGTAAAGAAGGCGGCGATTTTTGGTTCGTACGCAAGGGGAGAAGAAAAGAAAAAAAGTGATGTAGATATTTTGATAGAATATAAAAGAGACGATAAAAGCTTATTTGATTTTGTCGGACTAAAGCTGGACTTAGAAGAAAAATTAAAAAAACAAGTAGATTTGGTAGAGTACTCCGCTATCCGTCCCAGAATAAAAGACAGGGTATTAAGAGAGCAAGTTTTTATTATGTAAATATTTTCTGAAAAAGGATAGAGATTATATAATGTTTTTAGAGGATATATTTGAAAGTGCTAAAAATATAGAAGAATACACTAGAGGTTTTTCTGAAATAAAATTTTGTTCTAATGAACAAGTTAATGATGCAGTTATGAGAAGATTTGAAATAATTGGCGAGGCAACAAAACATATTCCTGTAAAAATCAAAAGAAAATATCCTAAAATTGCATGGAAAAAGATGGCTGGAATGAGAAATGTTTTAATACACGAATATTTTGGAGTTAATAAAGATAAATTGTGGAAAACAATAAAAGAAGATGTTCCTGATTTGAAAAATAAAGTGGCAAAAATATTAAAAGAAATTGATAAGGGGAATAAAGCTAAAAAATTAATATAAAAAATGGCAAAAATTTCATGGGCAGGCCAGTCCTGCTTTCAAATTTCGGTTTCTAATTCAAGAGACCATTCGGCAGATATCGTTATTGACCCTTTTGACGAAGAAACGGGGCTTAAAGTCCCTAATTTTTCTGCTGATATTTTACTTGTTACTCATGACCATCATGACCACAATAATGTAAGGGCAGTAAAGGGAACGCCTTTTTTAATAGACGGACCAGGGGAATATGAAGTAAAAGAAGTTTTTATCAAAGGCATTCCGGCTTTTCATGATGACAAAGAAGGAAAAGAAAAAGGAGACAATACGATTTATACAATAGAAGCAGAGGGTTTAAGATTTTGCCACTTGGGAGATTTGGGGCAAAAACAATTGACAGATGAACAGTTAGAAAAAATAGATTCTGTTGATATGCTGATGATTCCGGTTGGCGGAGAATACACAATTGATTCTGCCCAAGCCCAGAAAATAATTTCACAGATTGAACCTAAAATTGTAATTCCTATGCATTATAGCTTGCCCAAGCTTAAAATAAAATTAGATGAAGTTTCCAAATTTTTGAAAACAATGGGAAAGAATTCAGTTGTTCCGCAGGATAAATTTACAGTTAAATCGTCAACATTGCCAAAAGGCGATATGGAAATAGTAGTATTACAGCCATAAATGGCTGAATTTTAAATAACAAATTTTAAATTTTAAATGAATGTTTAAATTTTAAATGTTTTAAACATTTGAAATTAGGGCATTCATTTTAAATGAACCCTACGGGAAATCGCCTGTGGGCTCAAATAGAATTTAAAATTGAAAATTAGAATTATGGATTTCCGCGCCTACATTGAAAAACTTAGGGGGACGTCAGATAAAAATAAAAAGATTGTCCTATGGACAATTGTTGCTGTTTTAGGGTTGGTAATGGGATTTTTTTGGATAAGAGGAACAATGGATAGTTTATCAAAATTAGGCAATCAAGTCGGAGAAATCAAATTTCCAGATATTGAAACACAGCAAACAGAGGCATTGGATAATTTAGTAAACGCAAACCAAGCTGCTGATTGGCAAACTTATAAAAATGAAGAATATGGATTTGAAATAAAATACCCATCTGATTTGATAATTGGGAAAAACAACCAAGAAGAAAGCGTTGATGATTATATTGAAATAAAATCAAATACAGATTCTATAACGTTTGATTGCTCAATTTTAAAATGGAAAAATGAAAATGATTATACTGCCCAGCAACTAGCAGAAGATACGGGTGATACTCCAAGAGCAAATGAGGTAATAACTAAAAAGGTTATTGATAGCGTTGAAGGAGTCAAGGTTGTATCAGACAGCTTCTCAATAAAAATTAATGATTCAAAAGTTATTAATAGTTCAGATATTTATATAATTAAAGATGGAAATGTTTATTCTTTTTATTGTATAAACAAAATTACAGAGAATAATAAAGTCCAAAATTATAATTCAGATATTTTTGACCAGATGCTTTCCACATTTAAATTCATAAATTAATTATGGCAGACGAAAAAAAAGAAAAAAAATCAGAAGAACCATTGCTTGGCGTAGGAAAAGTTAAGCAAAGGGAAATTGTTGAAGAGCTGAAAGAATCATACATTGATTATGCAATGTCGGTTATTGTTTCCCGCGCGCTACCTGACGTAAGGGACGGATTAAAACCGGTCCACAGAAAAATTTTATATGCTATGAATGAATTAGGATTGTCAGCTGGCGGAAAATTCAGAAAATGCGCGGCGGTTGTCGGCGAAGTGATGGCGAAATACCATCCACATGGCGATACGGCTATTTACGATACATTGGTAAGAATGGCGCAGGATTTTAATATGAGATATCCTTTGGTAAATCCTCAAGGTAATTTTGGCTGTTTTACAAAAGATACAAAGGTAAGATTAACTGATGGCAGAAATTTATCATTTGAGGATTTAATAAAAGAGCAAAAAGAAGGGAAAAAACATTGGACTTTTTCCTTTAACCATAAAACAAATAGAGTTGAGGTTGCGGAAATTAAAAAACCACGATTGACAAAACAAAATCAGCAAATAATAGAAATTATTTTAGATAACGGCGAAAAAATAAAATGCACGCCAAATCACCGTTTTTTATTAAGAAACGGTAAATACAAAGAAGCAAAAAATTTGAGATTTAAAGATTCTATAATGGCAGGTTATTTTAATTTAAAACAAATAAAAGATGGCGCGCACTATCTTTCATTTCTTCAACCCTTAACAGGAAAATATGAATTTACTCATAAACTTTCAGATGAATATAATCAAAGATTTAATAATATTAGGGCAGATATAAATTCCTATATTTTGCATCATAAAAATTTTAACCGTTTTGATAATAATCCCATAAATATCGTGAGAGTTACGTGGAAAGAGCATCATGATATACACGCAAAGAAAGCTAAAGAGATATGGGAAAATAGCACAGAAGAAATGAGAGAAAGACATAAAAATAATATCATGAAGGCGCTTTCGGACCCAAAAGTTCGTAAAAAGCTTTCGGAAAAATCAAAAAAATATTGGAATAATCCAATATATAGAGCAAAGTTTCCTCCGGAACATTTTGAAAAGATGCTTAAAAGTCTATGGGAAAAATCAGGCATAAAAGAATTTCATGGAAAAAAGATCGCTCAGCAACGTTTGGACGAAAAATTCAGGAAAAAACAGGTTCTTGGAGTACATTTGAGTAATGTTCGTCGGCTAGAAAATAATCCCGATATGATGAAGGAATTAGCGCAAAGAGCGAAAATTTCTTTACTTAAAAATTGGAAAAATCCAGAATATAAAAATAAAATTATAAGAAATAAAATTTTTAAATATGTAAATTTATTATTGAAAAAACATCGAAAATCAGAAATTACGCCAGACATTTATAACGACGAAAGATATAATAATTGTTTTCCTAAATTTGAAAAAGCAATAAAATATTTTTCTGATTTTTCAGAGATTTTAGATAGGGCGGAGACATATAACCACAAAATAATATCTATTAGAAAAATAATTCAGAAAGAAGATGTTTACGATTTGACGATTGACAATCTACGCAACTTTCTTTTAGCGGCAGGAGTATTTGTTCATAACTCGATTGATGGCGACAATTCTGCGGCTAGTAGATATACAGAGGCAAAACTTTCAAAATTTGGGGAATTGATGCTGCAGGACATAGAAAAAGACACGGTTAATTTTACGGACAACTACGATGGGACAAGAAAAGAACCGGTTGTTTTACCCTCGCCCCTTCCCCAGCTTTTGTTAAACGGTTCTCTTGGAATTGCAGTTGGAATGGCTACAAATATTTCGCCCCATAATTTAACTGAATTAACAGATGCGCTGATTCATTTGCTTGAGCATCCAAAAGCTGAAACAGAGGATTTATTTGAATTTGTGCAGGGCCCTGATTTTCCAACCGGAGGCATAATTTATGACCAAAAAGAGATAATCACAGCTTATTCACAGGGCAAGGGCTCTATTTTAATGCGCGGAAAAGCAGAGGTTATTGAAAGAAAAGACGGCTCTGAAAAAATTGTAATTACTGAAATCCCCTATCAGGTTTTAAAATCAACTTTGGTTGAAGAAATGGCAAATTTGGTTTCTGAAAAGAAAATTGAAGGCATAAAAGACATAAGAGATTTATCTGACAGAGAAGGAATGAGAATTGTCATTGATGTTAAAAAAGGATACCAGCCACAAAGAATTTTAAACCGGCTTTATAAGTTTACAAACCTTCAAAAAACGTTCCATCTTAATTTGTTGGCTTTAGTTGACGGCATACAGCCCGAAATTTTGTCTTTGGCCGACGTATTAAAATATTTTATAGAGCACAGAAAAGAAGTTGCAACCCGCCGGACAAAGTTTGAATTAGAAAAAGCAAAAGACAGAGCTCATATTTTAGAGGGCTTGATGGTTGCTTTAAAAAATATTGACGAGGTTATAAAAACGATTAAAAAATCAGCAGACAAAGACGAGGCAAAAACCAACTTAATAAAAAAATTCAAGCTTTCGGAAAAGCAGGCAGTGGCGATTTTAGAAATGAGGCTGCAGACTTTAGCCGGCTTGGAAAGAAAAAAAATAGAAGACGAATTAAAGGAAATTTTAGAAAGAATAAAAGAATTATTAGCGATTTTAAAGAGCCCGGAAAAATTAAAAACAATTATAAAAAAGGAATTTTTAGAATTAAAAGAAAAATTCGGGGACAAAAGAAGAACAAAAGTCATAAAAGGCAAGCTGGGTGAAATAACAGAAGTTGATTTGGTGCCGTTAGAAGAGACAATGGTTACTTTGACAACCGGCGGATACATAAAAAGGATAAATCCAGCCACTTATAAAATACAAAAACGAGGCGGAAAAGGCATTATGGGAATGAAAACAATGGGAGATGACATTGTTGAGCATTTTTTGTGCGCCTCAACACATGATAATTTGATGTTTTTTACAGATTCTGGCAAGGTTTTGCAGACGCAGGTTTATGAAATTCCAGAAGGCACAAGAGTTGCCAGAGGCCGCGGACTTTTAAATTTTTTAGAGCTGTCAACGGAAGAAAAAGTTTTGTCTTTAGTGCCCGTTAAAAAAGAGGAAGAGGGTAAATTCAAATATCTTGTTATGGTTACAAAAAAGGGCAGAATAAAAAAAACTGCCTTGGAAGAATTTAAAAACGTAAGAAAAAGCGGAATTATAGCAATAAAGCTTGAAAAGGGGGATATGCTAAAAAAAGTTGTTAAGACAACCGGTGAAAATGATATAATTTTAACCACAAAAAACGGCATTGCCATAAGGTTTAAAGAAAAAGACATAAGGCCCATGGGCAGGTCAGCTGCCGGAGTTAAAGGCGTTAATTTAAAAAAGGGAGATGAAGTTGTGGGCATGGATGTTATTTCCTCCTTCGCTTCTGATGAAGCTACGGCGGACAAGGGAAAAAGACCAAAACAATATCTGCTGGTTGTAATGGAAAACGGATATGGAAAGAGAACAGATATAAACCAATATAAAGTCCAGGGAAGGGGCGGGTCTGGAATTAAAACAGCAAAAATTACCCCAAAAACAGGGCCTATAGTTATGGCTTGCAAATTAGAGGACATAGCTGATGAAGAAGATTTAATTGTAATCTCGCGCAAAGGACAGGTTATAAGAACCGGCGTAAAATCAATATCTTTGCTTGGGCGCGCAACACAGGGAGTAAGAATAATGAGATTAGAAGATGGAGACAAAGTTGCTTCGGGAGCATGCCTTAATGATTGAGCCCCACAGGGAGAAACCCAGCACTTATTTTATAATTGAATTATAAAATAAGTGCTGGGTCCTCGGGCATTGCGATGCCCTCGGAGTTATTCACAGCTTGTATTTTATTTTATTTGTTATAATAGGATAATGATGAATAAAAAAATAGTTTCTTTATTTGCGCTTTTCGGTTTATTTGGATTTGTATATTTTGCTTTTGCGGCTCCCGTTATAATTCCTAATCCTTTGAATGTTGATAATTTTGGAGCGCTTTTATTAAAAATTGCCGGAGGAATAGGCGTTTTAATCGGCTCATTAGGCACAATAATGATTATAGTGGCGGGCATACTTTATTTGACTTCAGCTGGAAGTCCCGAAAGAATGGGTAGCGCAAAAAAAGCTTTATTTTATGCGATAGCAGGAATAGCAATTGGCATATCGGCAACTGCAATAGTAGCAACTATACAGTGGGTTCTTAAATAATATTTCGAAAAGAATAATATTTTTAAAAGGTCGATTTACTTTAAATTGATTATAAATAACCCGCCAAAATTTTATAAAATAAAATTTTGGCGGGCAGCAAAAATGAAAAAAATTATATTAAGTTTAGTCGCTCTTTCGGTTTTAGCTATGCCAGTTTTGGCATTGGCGCAACCAAGCGTGACCATAACTAGCATAGATGACTTAGTAGATGCCGTAAAAAGGCCTCTTTGGATAATATTTGGATTGATTGCTTTAATCGCTTTCGTTATAGCGGGCATATTATTTCTTACAGCTGCCGGATCTCCTGAAAAAATTGCTCAAGCAAGAACAGCTTTTCTTTGGGGAGTAGTTGGAGTTGTTGTAGGTATTGTTGCCTACTCAATAGTGACAATAATAGAAACCGCGCTTTAATCAGTTTAGTTTTTAAATGAAATAATTGTCCCCCTCCTTTCAGGGGGGGGGACAATTAAAGATGAACCCCGTTAGAGGTCTTTCTGCGCTGGCAAAACGGGACTTCATAATATAATAAATAGGTTGTCTGAAAATAACTATTTTAGTTATATAAAGACATACCTCTAACGGGGTGAATAAAAAAATACTTTTTTTAGTTTTGCTTGGAGTTTTAGTTCTGCCCGCTATGGCATTAGCCCAAAACATAACCATTACAGGAATGGTGCAAAATGTAGCAAAAGTAGTGTGGACTGTAGGAACCATAATAGTAATAATACTTTGGGTTATCACTGGTGTTTTGTTTTTGGCGGCCCAGGGCGATCCAGGGAAGTTAAAAACCGCAAAAACTGCATTGTTTACATCTATAGCAGGAACTGTAATAATTATTTTGGCATTTTCGGTAGCCGGTATAATTGAAAACGCTATATTCCGGGGAGCTTAACAAAATAAACATATGAACCCCGTTAGAGGTCTTTCTGCGCTGGCAAAACGGGACTTCATAATATAATAAATAGGTTGTCTGAAAATAACTATTTTAGTTATATAAAGACATACCTCTAACGGGGTGAACAAAAAAACATTATTTTTAACTTTATTTATAGCAGACCTGATTTTACCCATAGTAGCCAGTGCTAAAGGAGAAAGTTTTTGTGTAGCGATTAAGAGATTAAGTTCTTTATCATATCAAATAGGTGGTAGTGTAGTTGTTATTGGCTGGGTCATTGCAGGTATTTTATGGTTAGTTTCAGGCGGAAGCCCTGAAAAAACAGGAATTGCAAAAAAAGCTATATGGGCCGCAGTTATCGGAACAGTTTTGGTTGTAATAGCCGGTGTATCATCTAATTTGATAATAGATGCCCTTGGCATGAATGGTGTTGTACCTCTTTGTCCATAAAATATAAATAAAAAATTTAGAAATGGTGTCAAATATAGTTTTTGGCGCCATTTTTTGATATACTAAATCTTACATATATATGCTCCTGTGGCGGAATTGGAATACGCGCTGCGCTTAGGACGCAGTCCCGCAAGGGTTAGAGGTTCGAGTCCTCTCAGGAGCACAAAAAAAGAATAGCTCAGACGCGTCTGAGCTATTCTTTTTTTGTGCGTGATTAAGATATTTTTACTCCTACTTTGCCGTTGCCCTCTATTTTTGGAATTTTTATGCTTAGAACTCCTTTGTCCATTTGGGCGTCGGCTTTATCAATGTTAATGTTTTCAGGTAAAACTATTTTTCTTGAAAACGGACCCCAATAACATTCCTGGTAAAAATATTTTTTATTAGGGTGTTCGTGCGGGTCGCATCTGCTTCCTTTTATAATCATCATATCTTTTTCTAAAGATATGTCTATGTCTTTTATCTGGATGCCGGCTATTGCCGCCAAAACAACAAAATCAGAGTTTGTTTCGTAAACATCAACTACCAGCTCGCCGTCCTGGTCAAAAATTTCGTCGCCGGAAACTATTTTTTCCTGCTCTTTTTTTTCGTCAGTTATTTGGATTACGGAATCTTTTAGTTTTAGTTTGTTTGCCATTATTTATATTGTTATATTGTTTAATTGTTATATTGTTAAACTGATTTTTTCATTTTTCAATTTAGCAATATGACAATATGACAATTTAGCAGTTTATTATACTTTACAGACGCCTTTTATTTTTTTTAACTTTTCAAACTCTGAAAAAACGAGAAAAGCAAGTATTATTAAAATTGCTATTGGAATAGCGATTTTTACGGGCCCCTCTAATGTCATTATAGAAAAATTATAGAGGCCATGCAAGGCTGTAGCTATAAATATGCCCCCAAAAACATACATTTTTTTGTTTTTCTCCTGACAAAACGAAAGCGCTAAATAATATCCCACGGTAGCTGAAGACAAAGTGTGCAGAAAAGTAGCTCCTATAAAACGCACAAAGCTTATAATAAGAGTTCTGCTGACCAAATAATTGAAAGAAAGCTGGCTGGCTGGCATAAATAAATAAAGAATATTTTCTACAGCAGCAAATCCTAAAGCCGCTACAACCATATAGAGCATTATATCTAATGGTTCGTCTAAGTGCGGGCTGTTAACGGCTTTTATTCTGACCACCAGATATTTAAACAGCTCCTCTGAAAGGCTTATTATTAAAAACCAATATACAAAAACAATAATTAAAAAACTGGCGCTAATCTTGCTCCACGATAAATTAAGAATTTCTTTAAGCGGAGGAAATCCTGAATTTGTTAATCCTATTTCTAAAAGCTTGTTCAATCCCAATTGGATAAAAAGGACCGGGATGGTGACCACGGCTCCCCAAAAAAATATGGATAAAATCATTCTTCTGGGCTCTGGATGGACATCTTTTTTTAAATAATAAAAAAGCCAGGTTAAACTGGGCAGCACGCCGAAAATAATATATAAAATTATAATAAAATTCATTTTTTTATTTAGGCCACTTTTCAATCATTAAGCACTTTTGTTTGTTTTTGATTGGAAGCTGATGGTAAATTTCTTCTGTAATAAAAGGCATAAAAGGATGCAATATTTTCAGCGATTCTGAAAGTATTGTTAACAAAAGATATTGGCTGCAAGATTTTTCTTTTTGGTTTTCTCCGCAAAGCCGCGGTTTTTGCTCTTCAATAATTTTATCACAAAAAGTGTGCCAAAAATAATGATAAATTTTTTCTGAAGCAATATAAAACCTAAAGTTGTCCATATCTTTGGTTATTTCTTTTGTTTGTTTTTGAAAGTCCTTTAAGATTTTTTTGTCTTTAGCGCCCAGCTGAATTTTAGAGCCCTCTTTATATCCTTTAAGATTCATCAAAACAAAACGCGAAGCATTCCATATTTTTGTGGCAAAATTTCTATAACCCCTTATTCTGTTTTCATCTAATGGCAAAGATGTGCCGGGCGTATTTCCAACCACTATGCTCATTCGCAAGGCATCTGTGCCGAATTTTTCAATCAAATCCAAGGGATTTATTACATTTCCCTTTGATTTTGACATTTTTTGTCCTTTTGCATCTAAAATTAAACCATGCATGTAAACGGTTTTAAAAGGTATTTTTTTTGTATTATAAAGCCCCAGCATAATCATTCGGCTGACCCAGAAAAAGATAAGATCTCCTCCTGTTTCCATAACATCTGTTGGGTAAAAAGTTTTAAAGTCTTTGTCTTTTGGGTATCCTAACGAAGCATAGGGCCATTGTCCGGAAGAAAACCATGTGTCAAAAGTATCGGTTTCTTTTTTCAATATGCCTTTGCATTTTTTACATTCTGTAATTTTATCTTCAATATCAATTATGTTTTCTCCACATTGTTCGCAGATTTTAGCCGGAATTGGAATTCCCCAGACAATTTGGCGGGATAAAGGCCAGTCTAATATGTTATTTAACCAATGCAAAGCTATTTTTTTGTAATGCTCCGGAATAAATTTTATTTTATCTGTTTTAATCGCTTCTATGGCGGGTTTAGCCAGCGGATTCATTTTTAAAAACCACTGGTCTTTTATTTGAGGTTCAATAAGCGTTCCGCATTTATAGCAAGTTTTAACTGCGTGTTTATAATTTTCTTCAATTTTTTCAACTAGGCCTTTTGATTGTAATTTTTCTATAATCTTCGGCCTTGCTTCTAAAATTTTCATTCCCGAAAATTCTCCGGCGATTGGCAAAAGTTTTCCAAAAAAATCTATTATTTGTTCTTTCTCTAAATCGTGCCTCTCTGCAATTCCAAAGTCGACTGCGTCATGCCAGGGAGTAATTGTCATAACTCCGGTTCCAAAATTCATATCAATAACTTCGTCTTTAATAATTGTTGCTGTAATGGGGCCATTTATCCATTCTAATTCTATTTTTTGGCCATCTTTGTAATCTTTGTATCTTTTGTCTTTTGGATTCATTACAACATATTTGTCTCCAAATTTTGTTTCAGGACGGGCGGTGGCAATGGTAAACGGGCCATATTTTAAATAATAAAATTTATCAATTTTTTCTGCATCGGATGTTTCTAAATCAGATAAAGAGGTTTGATGTTTTGGGCACCAATTTATTATTTTTTTGCCTTTGTAAATTAAGCCGTCTCGATTAAATTTTTCAAAGGTTCTGTATACAATTTTTATTATATTTTCGTCTAGCGTGAATTTTTTTCTTGACCAGTCGCAAGAAGACCCCATTTTTTTTACCTGCGACTCAATGTTTTTTTTATTATTGTCTGTAAATTCAGAAATTTCTTTATACAGTTCTTCGGGCGTCATCTTGAACCTGGACCTACCTTCTTTTTCTAATTTTTTTTCATAAACAACCTGCGTTTCAAATCCTGCGTGGTCTAAACCCGGAAGCCATAATGCCCTATACCCTTGCATTCTTTTGTAGCGGGTCATAATGTCTTCAATTGTCATAACCAAAGCATGTCCTGCATGAAGGTTTCCATTAGCATTGGTCGGAGGCATTATAATTGTATAGGGTTTTTTGTGGCGTTTTGGAAGATTATCCGGATTAAAAAATCCAGACTCTTCCCAGAGCCGGTAAATTTTATCTTCAACTTTTTTTGGGTCGTACGGCATAATACAAATTTACAAATTTTATGCTAATAACGCGAAAATGCGAATACTTTATTATAATCAAAAGTTAGCGCTGGGTAAATGTTGACGCTATATTTTTATTGTGATATTGTAATTTATATTTTGAAACTCTTTGACAACATTTTTTGAAAGGGCATAAAATGAAATTTTCCTGGACGCTTTACGCTATTGCTGTGGCTGGAAATTTATTCTGGATAATGCTTATGTTTTTGGCAGAGTTTTTTGATAAAAGCTTGCCAGAACGGAATTCCATTATTCCGGGCACAAACCAGAAGTTTTTGTATATGCAGGATTTTTGGACTATGTCATGGGGAGACCCAGTCGGAGTTTCTTTGATATGGGCGGCTTTCCTGCACATTGTTATTTATCGCTTTGAGATTAGGCATTGGTTGGTTTTTTGTGTTTTATCAGTATTTTTTATGATAGGGTTTGCAGCAGCCTGCTTGGCAAAAGACCATAGGCCCAATATGAGATATCCGGACACAGGCAAAATCAGCTGGAATGGAATTTTACATCTGCCCTATTTTGGACTGGGAGCTGCAGCTTCTATTTTTTGTATTTGGCTTATTGCATTTCCCGGGGTGGTACTGCTTCTATTTCTTTTTGGAGTTGCATTTTATCTTGTTTGTTTCTATTTAGAAATTCAATCTGGTAATTTGGAGCCCCTCAGGAAAAGTTAGGTCCCAATGGGACATTTGGCAGAATAATACAATATGTGTTGTTCTGCCTTTTTTTGTTACTGAACAAGTTAAGTAACAAAAATATTCGGGCAGTTAAATTCGTAAATTTGCTTTAGCTTCCAAATTTTGTCCCGACTTTGTTCCGACTTTGTCGGGAATGCTCGATGAAATCGGCATCGTGGATCCTCGATGGCGAAGCCATCGGGACCACGCGATTTTTTTTGTGCGATGGAAATATCCTGTAATTGCGGGCATCAAGGCATTATCTGTTGATAAATTTGCGTCCGGAACGAATAACTCAACAGCTGTTGAGTTATTCAATGCCCGTTCAAATTGCCTCCGCAATTCTTTATTGGCGGAAACTCCTCCGCCTAAAATCAGAGATTTTGCACTATAATCTTTTACAGCTTTTATTGTTTTTTTAAGCAAAACATCAATTATTGCCTGCTGGATTTCGGCGCACATTTGTTTTATATATTTTTTGGATTTTTGGATTTTTTGTGGTTGTTTTTTGTGGTGATATAAAACAGCGGTTTTTAATCCTGAAAAACTAAAATCATAATCTTTGGTGTTTATCATCGGCCGCGGAAGCTTTGCGAAGGCCCGTCCTTCGCGAACTCGCGAAGGACGGGCCTTCGTTGCTGTCTCTGCGATTATGGGTCCTCCGGGATAGCCGAGCCCTAAAATTTTAGCGCATTTGTCAAAACATTCTCCAGCCGCATCATCTCTTGTTTCTCCTAAAATTTTGTATTTTCCAATTTTTTCCATTAAAATTATTTGCGTGTGTCCGCCGGAAACAACTAATGCAATAGAAGGGAATTCAATATTTTTATTCTGCAAAAAATTTACAAGAATATGGCCCTCAATATGGTTTACAGGCACAATCGGAATATCCCAAAAATATGAAAGAGCTTTTGCAAAATTAACTCCCACCCATAAGCAGGGCTCTAATCCCGGGCCGTTTGTAACAGAAATCAGGTCTATATCCGGCTTTTCACATTTTTTTAAAAATGGGATTGTTTTTTTATAAAGTTCCGGCTCCCGTTCTAAATTTTTTTGCATAACTTTCGATTTTTTTTCTAAATTATGACGTCTTACATTTTCTAAAGCTTTAAGATTTATAAGACGAGATTGCTTTAATGCTTTAATTAAAGTTGGTATTAAATTTTTTTGGTGCTCTCTTTTAGCTAAAGCTGGGTATACTCCCCCATATTTTTTGTGCACTTCAATTTGAGAAGAGACTATATTTGAAAGCACCTTAAAAACAGGAGATTTTTTATCTCCTTTTACCCGGTCAAATAAATTTTTCTTTGAAAAATTTACCGCATTGCGGTATTTGACTGGGTGAACTTCTAAAACTGCAATTCCCGTGTCGTCGCAAGATGTTTCTATTGCTAAAATTTTCATGAATAAATTATACCAAAAACTTGAAAAAATTCAATTTTTAGGGTAAAGTTGATTAAATGCCCCTATCGTCTAGCCTGGTCTAGGACACCAGCTTTTCAAGCTGAGAACACCGGTTCAAATCCGGTTAGGGGCACTAGTTGTGCAACAAACTTTATGGAGAAAAAAGACTATTTAGACATTTCGAAAGCAAGCGATTTAAAAATACGGAAAGAAAGGATGCTATACCGATTTTTTGAAACTTTGCCCGGCATTATGAGTTTGGGCACTCTTTTTTTAGTTTTTATCCTTTCTTGGCTGCTGCCTTCGTGGGCGGCAATTTTTATTATATGCTTTTGTTTTTATTATCTTTTCAGAATTATATATTTTTCTCTGCACCAGATTTTCGGATATTTTAAAGTAAAAAGTTATTCTAAAAAAGACTGGTTAAAAGAATTAAAAAAGATAAATAATTCGCCCTCAGGAAAGAACTGGAAAGACATTTATCACATAGTCATATTGCCCACATACAAAGAATCAAAAGAAATAATAAAAGAGAGTTTAGAATCTTTGGAAAAATCAAATTATCCGAAAGAAAAAATAATTGTGGTTTTAGCCATAGAGGCGAGGGCGGGAGACAATGCTAAAAAAATCGCAAAAGAAATTGAAAAAGAATATTCAGATAAGTTTTATAAATTTTTGGTTTCTGCGCATCCTGACAGTGTTGCAGGCGAAATTGCAGGCAAGGGGTCAAACGTGGCGCATGCCGGAAAAGAAGTAAAAGAAAAAATTGTTGATAAATTAAAAATTCCTTACGAAAATATTTTAGTTTCCAATTTTGATATTGATACAAAAGTTTATCCGCAATATTTTTCCTGTTTGGCATGGCACTATTTAACTGAAGAAAATCCGGAAAAAGCAAGCTATCAGCCGGTTCCCGTTTATAATAATAATGTTTGGTCGGCTCCCGCTTTTTCGCGCATTGTTTCTACATCCAACACTTTTTGGCAAATGATACAGCAAGAAAGGGTAGAAAAGCTTACAACTTATTCTTCGCATTCAATTCCAGGAAAAGTATTTTTTGAAGTCGGGTATCCAAATAACGTGGTTTCTGACGACTCAAGAATTTTCTGGCGGGCTTATCTTTATTATGACGGTAATTACAGGGTAGTCCCTATTTATTATCCGGTTTCAATGGATGCAGTTATGGCAAAAAATTTCTGGCATACGGCAATCAACCAGTATAAACAGCAAAAACGCTGGGCATGGGGGTGCAATGAAATTCCATACATAATGTTCGGATTTTTAAAAAATAAAAAAATACCCCTTTTAAGTAAAATTTCACATTTATATACAATTTTAGACGGATTTTGGTCGTGGGCAACAGCAGCTCTTTTACTTTTAGCTTTAGGATGGCTGCCGATATTATTGGGGGGCGCAAAATTTAATTTTACTGTTTTGTCTTTTAATTTGCCTATTTTAACCGGAAGAATTATGACAATCTCAATGGTTGGCATGCTGGTTTCTGCTGTTTTAAGCACATTGCTTTTGCCTCCTCTGCCAAAAGGAATGAGCCATTTTAAAAAAATATCAGTTTTCTTACAATGGGTGTTTTTACCCGTTACTTTGATTATTTTTGGTTCTTTGCCCGCTTTGGATGCCCAAATCCGTCTGATGTTAGGCAAATACATGGGCTTCTGGGTAACAGAAAAGATACGGAGGCCCGACCTCCGTTAAGCTTTTTATATTATTTCCAATTGGGGGAGGTCGGGCATTGTCCAACTTAAATAGTCTAAAATAAGATTAGCATAGTATATGCAAAATAATTTCTTGTCTTTTTTATCTTTCAAAAACTTATCACAGAATTGGCATTTGATAGGGCTGTTGCAGATTATAGCCGGGATAACAGGATATGTTTTTGGCTTTTTGAATAATGTTCAGCTGTGGGATTATTTGTGGGCGTGCCCCGTTGTTGCAATAATAACGGGGTTTTTTGTTCTTTTTAAAAATCGTTTTGGAATGTCCTCTGCCATAGTTTGGATAATTTGCGCTCCGCTTTTGGCTGTTTTTTATGATATTAAAAAGGCCCTGCAATTTTGGCATATTCATCACCTTTTATCGGTTATTGTTTTGCTTATTATTTTATATTATTTGAAAGATGCGTGGAATCTAAAGGGCTTTTTGTTTGGTTTAACCAGCTTTTATGCCTATATGGGAATCACTTCGTATTTAAGTTATGGAGAAATAAATATGGCTTGCGAATGGTTTGGTTGCGGAAAAATAATATTATACGTCGGGATATTTTTTGCCGTTTTATCCATCATTATTTTTTTATGGGATAGTTTGGGCAAAAAGAATAAGGTGAAATTATAGAAACATCGTTCATCCACAGCCGGAGTTTGCGCGCGATATTTTGCTTATAATTATGTTATAATAAACTTGTTGTTCAGATTACAATAAAGGATTTTTAAAAATGGAAACGAAAAAAAATAAATTTATAACAGGGTTCACGATGATTGAACTGACAGTGGCAATTGCCATTATTGTTGTTTTGGCTACCATTATAACAAGCAATATAATGGTATATATTACAAAGGGCAAGAACACAGCAATAAAGGGGAATATGGTAAATTTAACAACTTATGGAGGAACATATTTTTTAGACGGCAATAACACTTATACCGGCTTTTGCGACGATCCTAGAACAAAACAATTTTTAGATGAAGCAGATAGAATAAATGGAGACGGCGTTATAGGTTGCTATTCAAACGAAGACAATTGGTGCGCAAGAGTTGGATTGATAACGACTATAACAACAGATAAGCAAAAACCGGTTTTTTGCGTTGATTCTATGGGAGTAAAAAAAGAAGGCCAGAAGGGGACATCGGGCTGTTCTGCAAGTTCCGGTTATCGTTGTATGTAGACCTCACAAATTTAATAGCGCCGTTAAGGTTTCAAAGTTATTCAAAATGTATTTTTTTCTCAAATTGTTTCAGCCGTTCTTTTAAAAGCGGATAGTTTTTTAATTCAGGGTCTTTCTGCCAGTTACTTTAATTGTCTTCGGAATTTTGTAAATATATGGGATTTTGGGTTGCGAAAAAGTTCGAAATTTGACACAAATTTTTATAGGTCTATAATAAAATTATAATTATAAACAAAAAATATGCTTGACGATAAAGATGTAGAAAAATTAGTAGAGGTTTTTGCCACGAAAGAAGATCTTAAAGAACTTGTCACGAAAAATGATTTTGATGAGTTTAAAGACAAATCTTTGTCAAAGCTTGATAAAATATTGGAAGGAATAGTTCCTTTGAAAGAGGAAAAAACTATTAAAGATGAGCAAGACATGAGACAGAAAAAAGTGCTGGAAATTCACAATAATGCTTTAAAAAAGAACAAAATTTTATCTGAGGAGCAGGTGTCGGAAATTGATAAATTACGAGTATTTTAAATTTTTAGACAAAATAGCAAAGCCGTTAAGAGAATTAAAATTATTGTTAAATAAATAAAAAATTTATGCCAAAATCACCAGAATTTAGCCCATCCGAAGACGAGCCGAAAAATGAGACACAAGAAGAGTTAGAAGTCTTTGACTTACGACTGAATAAAGGGGAGCTGAATGAATTGTTGAGAGACCTTAAATTTAAAAAGGAGGAGCTTGAGGAAAGTGCGTCCAAGATGGTTCGAAAGAACCAGGTGGAAAGAAAAGAGCTTTTGTCTAATAGGGCAGCGGTTCTCGGATCTATTATCGGAAAAGCCGAAGGTTCTCAAGAAAACGAAAAATAACAAATCAAAAAAATCAGCGATTGTCGCTGATTTTTTATGGAAGAGATTGCCTTGTTTCGCTCGCAATGACGAATTTGTGATTTTATTCAAAATGTATTTTTTTCTCAAATTGTTTCAGCCGTTCTTTTAAAAGCGGATAGTTTTTTAATTCAGGGTCTTTCTCTAAAAGTTCTTTTGCGGCTGTCCTTGTTTTTTCAACCAAAAATATGTTTGACAGGCCCTGCATTGCCATATCGGGCAAACCCCATTGCTGTGTGCCGTAAAGAGAGCCCGGTCCTCGGATTTCCAAATCAATTTGGGCTAATTTAAATCCGTTGTCTGAATCAACCATTGCTTTTAATCTTTTTCTGTTTAACTGGCTGGGGTCTGTGGTAAATAAAAAGCAATATGACTGCATATCTGACCTGCCAACTCTTCCGCGAAATTGGTGCAATTGCGAGAGCCCGAAACGTTCAGCTCCCTCTATCATCATTATGGTAGCTCGCGGAACGTCAACGCCAACCTCAACCACAGAAGTTGAAACTAAAATATCAATTTCGCCCTTTTGAAAATCAAGCATTATTCTTTCTTTTTCTTTTGGTTTCATTTTGCCGTGGAGCATTGTAATCCTTAAATCAGGAAAAATTTCTTCAGAAAGTTTTTTATATTCGTCTTTTACGGCCTTAACTTCGTTTATCGTCAGGCTTCTTAAGTCGTAATTTTGCGGCGCGAAAGAACCTGAAATTTCTCCTTTGTTAGCTATAATTTCCTGTAATTTGCTGTTTGCAGATTCAATTTTCGGGCAGATTACAAAAACTCCTTTGCCGTCTTTTACTTCTTTTTCTATAAATTTATATGCCTCTTTTCTGTCTTTGGGTTCTACGACCAGCGTTTTTATTTTTTTTCTGTCTTTTGGCATTTCATCTATTAAAGATAAATCCAAATCCCCGTAAACAGTTAAAGCTAAAGTTCTGGGAATGGGGGTTGCTGTCATAGACAGCAAATGCGGAACTAATTTTTTATTTTTTATAAGCTTGTCCCGCTGTTCAACTCCAAAGCGATGCTGTTCGTCAACAATAACCAAAGCTAAATTTTTAAATTCAACTCCTTTTTGTATCAAAGCGTGCGTGCCGATTATTATATTTAATTGCCCGTTTTCCAAATCGCCCAGAAGGCTTTTTTTTGAAATTTCTGATATTTCATTGTCTTTAAACAATCTTGCGTCTTTCGCCGTTAAAAGCCCTACGCTCACGTTAAAATTTTTCAGCAATTCTGTTATTGTTCTAAAATGCTGTTTTGCCAGAATTTCTGTGGGAGCCAAAAAAGCAATTTGGTGCCCGCATTTTGTAGTATTTAATGCCGCCATTGCAGCCACGGCTGTTTTTCCAGAGCCCACGTCGCCCTCTAAAAGCCGGGACATCGGGACTGATTTTTCCAAATCTTTTAAAATCGCAAAAGCGCATTTTTTTTGGGAATCTGTAAGTTTAAACGGAAGAGAGTTTGTAAAACTTTTCATCAACTCCGCGTCCATGGGGCAGGCAGAAGATTTTTTTTGCATTAATTTTATTTTTTCTTTCAAAACGTTCAGCTGTATTAAAAAAAGCTCTTCAAAAGAAAAGCGGGATTTGGCGGCATCCGCGTGCGGAAATGTTTCAGGAAAATGCAATTGCCATATGGCTTCCTGCACCGGCAAAAATTTGTATTTTTTTATAATTTCAGCAGGCATGCTTTCAGGAATCTGTTCCGCAAACCTGTAAAGTAAAGGTTTTATAACATACCTTAGCCATTTTGAGGTGACTCCTCTGGTTTCAGGATAAACCGGAACTATTCTGCCCGTGTGCGTCAGGTTTTCATTTTCGTCAAAATTATTTATTCTTTCGTATGCGGGATTATTTAAATAAAGGCCTTCTTTGTAAAGGCTTACTTTGCCTGCCAGACAGACAAAATCATCTTCTCTTAAGTTTTTCGCAAGATACGGCTGGTTAAACCATATTGCTTTTATCTCTCCTGTTTGGTCTTCTATAACTGCCTCCGTCATGCTCATCCATTTTTTTTGAGTATGGGAATTTTTTATTTCTATAATTTTTCCCTGCATGCAGACGGTTTGGCCGAGCTTGTGGCGCGCATCCGATATTTTAATTATTTGGGAAAAATCGTCGTATCTTGCCGGAAAATGAAAAAGCAAGTCCTGAATTGTTTTTATCCCGAATTTTTTTAATTTTTTTGAGTAGCTGGCTCCGATTTTCGGCAGCTCTTCAATTTTTGTTGAAAGATTCATCATTAATTTTCAGAAATTTTAAAGAAAAAATTATAATACCTAAAATTGTCCACGATAAAATAAAAGCCCAAACGGGCCAAGCCCATGCGTCTGTTATGCCGGGTATTGCAAAATTAAACGGATAAAACGGCCTTATCATCCATTCTCCCGTGTGGGTTGGAATATCAATAAGCAAATGAAGCCCGTATGCAAAAAAAGAAATTTTAGGGATTTTAAAATATGTTATAACAGGAAGAATAATTAAAAATAAAAAAAAGAAACTATGGGGAATATCCCACATAGCAGTCAATACGGGATGCAAGCTTCTGGCTCCTATCCAGTCAGAATTATATGGGAATAAAAAAGGCCTTGCATTTTCATATCCTAAAACCAGATAAAAGGGTATTTGTCCTAAATCAGGCAAAAAAGAAAAAACCATTGTAAAAATTTGGGCCTTTTTTATTTGATTGGAAGAAATTATTCTGCCTATTAAAATGTGGCTTAAAATATCCATGTAATGTCTATATAATATATATTATCAACGGCTTTGAAATAAAGCAATTAAAAAAAAATCAGGCGTCCGCGAACAAAGTCGGGACGCCTTATGGGACTACTTTTGTTGATCCAGAGAAGCTTTGAACTCCTCAAAGTCCATAATTTCCTCAAACGTGAGCTCATCGCGTTTCCTTTCTGCTTCTACTCTTTCTATGGCTATTTTGAGCACATAGTCTGGATAACCTCGCTGTTTCATGGCTCTTAAAAGTTCTCTGAGCTTTCTTGTGCCATGAAAAGTTTTAAGAAGATGGCTTATCTCCTTGTTTGCCCTTCTTCTCTGGCTGGCGGTCAAAAGAACATCCTTTATTTGTTGTTCTTTTTCCTTGTCAGATTTTTCAGGGCATTTGTTTTCAAAGCACCTGTTAATCTGAACCCTTTGCTTTGCCTCTTTCATCTCTACCTCCTTTCACCTCGCGATTTTTTTCGCCCTTTACTCCTTTGTGACAGAATCCGTTTTTTCAAAGAACTACCATAGTTCTTTACTGCGCCCCCAGGAAGATTCGAACTTCCATCCCAAGCTCCGCAAGCTTGTATTCTATCCATTGAATTATGGGGGCTATTGGCGGAGGAGGTGGGACTCGAACCCACAAACCCCTTGCGGAGTTACATCTTAGCAGGATGTTGGCTTACCAATTCGCCGCACTCCTCCCAACTTGCTTAATAATGCCTTATTTATAGTATCTTTTCAAGTGTTTTGGATTGCTCGTGCCAATAATTTTAAAATATTTTTTCATTGCTTCTTGACTGTCGATTCTAACATCTCTATAACTAAACATTCGTGATTTTATGTTTAAAGAATATAAAATATTAAACACAGACTTACGCATGGGTTGCGAATAACAGGCGAAGGCTAATTTTTTATAATTATAAAATTTATTATTTACTTTATATCGATGGTTAAAAATGCAGCCGTCCGTGTCTATCAGACCACGGACACAAGCGATAGAATATGACCTCTTATTTTTTATCCAGTCGGGAATGTCAACTTGCAGTTTTATTTTGTTCCCCTTTTTTAATCCTAGTTTAGTTAAATAATCAATCAAATCCATACTGGAAACAGTTATTACAAAAACGCTCTGGCTTTTTCTTTTGCATATTCCGGGTTTCCTTTTAAAAAGTTTTTCAATGGAGCTACAAACATATTTAATATATTCTGCGTCATCTCTGCTATTTAATGTTATATGAATTTGTTTTCCTTTTGCGGAAATACCACCATCGCCGAGCATTATTCCAATAAATTCTGCCAATAATTTACTTCTTCTTGGCTTGTTTATGTGTTTTCTCTTAAATAAACCATTATCTAAAAATTTACCTCTTGTGTTCCACCATTTTTTCCAACCCTTTATTCTATTTGGTCCACCAATGCAGCCATATTTTTTAATGCAAACCGCAGAACCCATAATACCGCCCAATTTTGCTCCTTTGACGGCATACCAAAAATCATCTTTTTTTTCAATGTTTTTTGGCCAACGGATACCAGTCGCCTTGCATAATTTTACCATTGCATCTTTATTCATCAAAAATTTTTCTCGGCGCCAATCCCTAATTGTCCTCTCAGAAAGTCCGCAAAATTTTGCCGCGTTCGCGATCGGAATTTCTGCAAGAATTTTTCCTATAAATTTTTGTTGAGCGCCCTTTTTAAATAAAATTCTCATAACAATTCATCCATATCTCCATTATATCATAAAAATTTAGGAATAACAAAATTGCCTTTTTCTATTTTATATGCTAAAAATAAATCGGAGGAGTCCTATAG
>Ga0209542_10004876_pt1 | contig 27255 bp, 33 predicted proteins | sample RifCSPhighO2_01_FD_184028 | JGI IMG/M metagenome (GOLD analysis project Ga0209542, IMG submission 184028) | Soil microbial communities from Rifle, Colorado - Rifle CSP2_plank highO2_0.1 (SPAdes) (version 2) | ecosystem: Environmental > Terrestrial > Deep subsurface > Rock core/Sediment ...
CAATAGTTCATATTGACGGCGAAGTTCGGCACCTCGATGTCGGCTCACCTTAGCGCGGCGGTGGAGACGCTGCCAAGCGTTTGGCTGTTCGCCAATTAAAAAGGTACGCGAGCTGGGTTCAGACCGTCGTGAGACAGGTTGGTCTCCTATCTACTGCACTCGTTGATTCTTGAGAAGATTTGCTCCTAGTACGAGAGGACCGGAGTGAACTGACCTCTGGTGTACGAGCTCTACTGCCAAGTGGACTGCTCGGTAGCTATGTCGGGAATGGATAACCTCTGAAAGCATCTAAGAGGGAAGCCAGCTTCAAGATTAGGAATCGTTATAGAACCGTGAGAGATGATCACGTTGATAGGCCTTAGGTGTAAGCACAGTAATGTGTTGAGCCGAGAGGTACTAATGTTTCGATTCCTGTTAAGAAATTTGGAAATCACAATGTTTTTTTAAAAATACTGAATCGAGTTTTCAGTGTTGGTGATTCGTCGCAAGGGTCACACCTCTTCCCATTCCGAACAGAGAAGTTAAGCCTTGCCATACCGATGATACTCATAATGGGGAAAGTAGGTTATCGCCAGCACCGAGCACTCGATACTAAAATAACCTCAAGAACTAAGTAGTAAGAACCGTTCTTGCTAAAAGGAAAGACACATCTCCCCCTTACAGAAGTTGTCCATTCATTGGACTTTTTGTTTACTATACTGACGGCCGTCAGTATAGTAAACATTAAATACTTACAGCGCTTTAGGCGCTGTCCGTCTGTTTATAAAAATTACCTAATTCCAATATTTTTTATTATACGAAGTGAAAACTAGACACGTGGCACCACGGTATGATTTTCTGAAGTTGCGCCCCAAAACTCTTTGCAAAACTTCAGTGCTTTATCAGTATCAAATTCTTTGCATGAAAAAATGTTTAAATATACTGCCTTTAGAATAGGAAGTGGATGGCATACCACATTACTTGTTTCAATAAACTGAAAACCAGAAACACCTCTTAAATGGGGTATGTCTGAAGTGTCTTCCCAGAAAATAGGGTCTCCATGACGTTTCATTTCAATCAAATCGCATAGTTCCACAAAAAATCGTCCCAATTTCTCTCTACTTAAGTCCGACAAGTCACAACCATGCAGGTCAATGATAAGCTCTAAACCGTAACCACCCTTATATCCTATATTTTGTTCCATGTTTATTGTATTTCGTTTTTATCAGCTTTTAATATTATTGGAAGTATTATATCATATATTAGTATTAGAGATTAATTTAGTATTGCGCCGTTTCTTGGGTATTGTAAATATATAAATATTAATCTACAATAACTATATTCTGTGCTAGAATAAAAATTAATGAATAAGATTCAAACTTGGTTTTACATTATTGGCGCTGTGGTTATTGCGATTTTGGCCAATTCGATAAGCGCTATTTGGGCTAGTAAAGAGAACAAATTTACCACTATATGGTTTTTGTTGCTGATAATTATTTCCCCACTAGTTTTTATAACTTTCGGTTTGGTGACACATAGGGTAGGACTTTCTGTAAGTTCTGCAACCATTGATTCATTACTCACGGTAGGTACGATTTTAGTTGGACTCTTTTTATTTAACGAATGGAATAATATTTCTACCTATCAGTATGTCGGAATGTTTTTAGCAATAGGGGGTATTGTCTTAATGCAGTTTCATAAATAGAAGTTAATACGGACCACAGATTGCAGACTTATGAAAACTTCAAAAAAATCTTTATCACATAAAAAACCTTTTTCTTCGAAACGAAAAAAGGTTTTTAATATTGAGAATGCTCCATATAGTAGTATAGATTTTACTGAAGTCAATAAGCGCGCTCAAACCCTAGCCGATCTCATTGAAAATCGTTTTAATAGTTTGTCGGAGATTTTGTTGAGGTATGAAAGTTATGAGGTGGTAAAAGACGAAATAATTCGAACGCTGGACATTTTAAGGAATTTAAAAGAAAACAAAAAGTATTTTCGCCTGCGGGTTGGCGCGGTTACTTCTTTTTTGCCTCGCAACCAGCCCCTATACGCCTTTACATGTTTTGTCATAGTGCCTTCGCTTATGGCGAGCGAGGTTCATTTTCGTATCCCAAACAGTATGCGATATTTCTTTTTAGAAGTTTTTGAACTTTTAGAAATATCTCAATTATTCCCGAACATTTTTATTTCCTACAAAGAAAGACTGGAATTTTTAATAAAAAGATCAGCCCTTCTCTTAAATACAAAAACAGAGGAAAGCGTGCCTATTACCGATGTGGTTATTTTTACCGGCACTTCGGTTCACGCGGACCAACTAAGGTCGGTATTTGATAAAAGAACTTTATTTATTTCAAATGGCTCAGGTCATAATCCGGTGATTGTAAGCAAAGACGCAGACCTTGGGAAGGCAGTGGACGCTGTTTTAACTCTTCAATTTTATAATCAAGGTCAGGACTGCGCCGCACCGAATGCCATTCTCGTCCATAAAGATATATTAAAAGATTTTTTATCGATGCTTCGTCAATCGGTGAGCTCTACAAAAGTTGGATTTTATGAAGATAAATCATGTCGCATTGGTCCAATCAGCGATCCTAAAGACCTGGTAAGAATACAAGATTTTTTAATCGAAAACCGAGAATGGCTTGACCCTTCTACTCCGGGAGTTATTCGAACGATTGATGCTATCGTTAAACCGACTATTATTTGTAAACCACTTATCAAAGGCGGTAATTTTAATGAAATCTTTGCGCCAATTATTTTCGTTCAAGAATATACAGATGACTCCGAATTGAGCAACTATTTTGAAGATCAACGTTATACGCAAAATGCCATGTATGTCACCTTGTACGGCACCAGTAAATACATTAAAAGTTTAATCGATAAACCCATAAGGGGAAAGGTGTTGCATAAGAAATCTTCTCTCCTTCTTAACACCCATTTGCATGCATTGGGCATAGAGCGGGGCACACAACCGTATGGAGGATATGGATACGGCGCATCTAGTGTGAGTATAAATGGGAAAATCACTCCGTTGCCGACGTTACCCCAGAGAGATATTTATCAGAGAGTTGCAAAACCAATTCTTGCCAAAAAGTCTGTTGAAAAATACAGAAATGAACTAAAAAATTTCACGAAAGTGCAAAATAAAGATGTAAAAAAAATCTTGAGATTTTCGTCTTCTAAAGGAGAACAACAAGAATCATCGCTCAACGCCAAAGGCGTAGCGTATTTGGATGTAAATTCAGTTAAATCAAAAAGCTCACGTTATGTTAAGGTAAACGAAGAAAATGTACATTATTTGCTAACCAAGCCCAATATTGAGTATATTAATAATCTCAAACCCGTAGATAAAAAATTAATTCGCGCCTTAAAAAGGTTACTTAAGCGGAAATCTAAAATTACTTTTAGTAAATTTAGTCTTTTATTGTATTCAATTCCAAATGAATTTAAAGAAATTAATATAAAAAAAGTTGCCAAACAACGTATTTTTTTCCAACACATCTATCATTTGCTATTTGGACAAAATTCTGGTCCTCGGCTTGCGCCTTTCCTTTTTGACACAGAAGAGTCTATAATAATTAGGTTATTAGATGTATAATAGCTTTAAGCTTATTCTAGTCAATCATGAACAAAGCCAAGAGTAAAGGAATAGTAAACCCCACCAAAATTGCCATTGCAGTTCTGATTGTTTCTATTTTTATTGTTATTTTTGCATCAAGAATACTTTATCAACGCACAGTAGACCTTTTGACTGAAAATCTTAGAGAGAGAATATTAACCGTATCTATTACTGCAGCGTCTAACATTAATTCCGATGACCTAGAGGCTCTGAAAGTTGAATCTGATTGGGAAAAACCCGAGTGGAGCCGGGTTGTAAATCAACTTCATAAAGCAAAATACAGCAATAAAGACATTGTTTTTATGTATATTTTTAGAAAGAAAAGCGATGATCCGACCCAAATGGAATTTGTTGCTGACGCTGACTCTATCGATCCTTATGCCAATACAGGGGGCGATTCGTCACGATACGTTGATGTAAATCGTGATGGGGTGGTAGAGCCCGATGGTCCAGATAAACTACAATGGCCAGGACAGGGTTATCCTGAAGCCGTCGATATTCCTGAGGCTTTTGAAGCTTACAATGGACCCCTGACAAGTAAGGATTTATATACCGATGATTACGGAACAGTTCTGACGGGTTATGCTCCGATTAAAGATCAAAATGGAGATACAGTTGCGGTTTTAGCTACAGATATCAAAGCCGATGACTTTTTTGCGATAACCGAACAAACTTTGCGACCGTTTTTAATTTTCATTGCATTCCTTACCACTATTATTTCAATACTTATAGTAATTATAATTTCAGCCTGGAGACGATACGCAAAATCTTTAGAAAAATTAAATATTGATTTAAAAGAAGTCATCCAGCAAAGAGAGTCTTTGGTGCATTTGATTACCCACAAAGTGAAGGGTTCGTTTACTCGCACCAAATATATTTTTGCCGAAATGATTTCGGGAAGTTTTGGCGAGGTTACGCCGGAAACCAAGAAAATGGCGGAAAAGGGTCTGGAATCTGACGAGATTGGTATTCGGACTATTGATTTAGTGTTAAACGCTTCAAATCTAGAAAGTGGTATCGTGAAATACGATATGAAAAAGGTTAACTTGAAAGAAATAGTGGATAAGACTGTTGCAGAGAAAAAGATTTCTGCCGAGTCAAAAGGGCTTAAATTAGAAACTGGTATAAGTAATGAAACCTTCAATGTATTGGGCGATGCTTTTTGGCTTCGAGAAGTGGTGCTAAATTTAATTGATAACTCTGTGAAATACACAAAAGAAGGGACTATAATGGTCGGACTTTTAAAACAGGCTGGGAAAATTATTTTTTCTGTCAAAGATACCGGTGTGGGTATAAATCCCGAAGATAAAAAGAATTTATTCACTGAGGGAGGGCGAGGTAAAGAATCTGTAAAAATGAATGTGGATTCTACCGGCTACGGGCTCTTCTCAGTCAAACTCATAGTGGACGCGCATGGCGGGCGGGTGTGGGTCGAATCTCTGGGTCCGGGGCACGGCGCTACTTTTTTTGTGGAGCTTGATGCAGTCTAACTAATTTCTACAAGCTGTGCTACAATATCCTTATGACATGGGCTTTTAAGAGGCAATTTATTTATTTTAGCGCTTTCATTTTGGTATTTTTAGGACTTGGTCTTTGGATAGGATATCCGTATTTGGCTAAAGCTCCGAGCTGTTTTGATGGAAAGCAAAACAGCGATGAAACTGGGGTGGACTGCGGAGGCTCTTGCGCTCGAGCGTGCACTTTTGAAGTGGACCAAATATCGGTTTTTTGGTCACGAATTTTTAGAGTCACCGACGGGCGTTATAACGCAGTGGCATATCTTGAAAATCAAAATAAAAACTCTGCCGTTTATAAAATTAGATACCGATTTCGTTTTGCCGATAAAAATAATGTTTATATAGGGAGCCGAGAAGGAGAAACTTCTATTCCTCCGGCCGGCAAATTTGCTATTTTTGAACCGGCTGTCGGAGTCGGGTATTCGGTGCCGGTCTATGCCACTTTTGAATTTCTGGAAACTCCAGTGTGGGTAAATGTCGGGGAGGAAAAAATAAATCAGCTTAAAGTTTTTGTTTCAAACATATTACTGGAAAATCAGGATACTATGCCTCGAATGTCTGCCACTATTAAAAATAATTCACTTTACATTATTCCAAAGCTAGATGTTGTGACTATTTTATACGACGAAAAAGGAAATGCTGTCACCACCAGTCGCACTTACTTGGATGTTTTGAGAGCGGAAGAGAGCGTAGATATAAATTTTACTTGGCCGGAGCCGATATTGCCTAAGATAGTCGTAAAAGAGATTATTCCGATGTACAATATCTTTTTGGCGAAACTAAAATAAATGGCAAGTATGGCGCTGAAAAGAATAGATTGGCTACTTGTTTTTTTCATCATCCCCATTCTTGTTTTCGGTACTTTGACCATGAGCTCTTTTACGCCTTTGGAAAATGCTCCGAATTTTGCAAGCAAGCAAATAATCTGGGTGATTATTTCTTTTGTTATTTTTTTCACTTTCTCTTTTATAGATTTTCGTTTCCTAAAACGCACAGATGTGCTGGTTTTTTTATTTTCTTTATTTTCCGTTATTCTTCTTCTACTTTTTGTTTTAGGCACGGTGACGCACGGCGCCAAAAGTTGGTTTGACTTTGGCGGGTTTTCTTTTCAGCCGGCTGATATGATGAAACTCGTCTTAGTATTGGTTTTGGCAAAATATTTTTCCCGCCGGCACGTGGAGATAAAAAATATCAAGCATATTTTCATATCTGGCCTGTATGCTCTAGTGCCATTTTTGCTTATAATACTTCAGCCGGATTTTGGTTCGGCAATGATAATATTCTTCATCTGGTTTGGCATGGTGCTTGTTTCCGGAATTTCAAAAACACATTTGATTTTGGTTTTTATTTCGGCAATTTTGATTTTTGCCGGGATGTGGTTTTTTGTCTTCAAAGATTACCAGAAAGATAGGATTGTAAATTTTATCAGCCCACTCTCTGATATTCATGGTTCGGGTTACAATGCTTTTCAGTCCACTATCGCTGTGGGGAGCGGAGAATTTACCGGTAAAGGACTTGGTTTTGGGACTCAATCGCGTTTGCAATTTTTACCCGAGCCCGAAACCGATTTTATTTTTGCCGCCTATGCAGAAGAGTGGGGTTTTGTCGGCTCCCTTTTGATTCTGGTACTTTTTGCGCTTGTTATTTGGCGAGTACTCCATCTGGCTTTATTAGGTGCTTCCAATTTTGAAATACTTTTCGGTATGGGTGTTGCTATAATGCTCATGAGTCATATTCTCATAAATATCGGTATGAATTTAGGGCTCTTTCCGATATCCGGCATACCGCTTCCTTTTATGAGCTATGGGGGGTCGCATCTTTTAACCGAGTTTATGGCGCTTGGAATACTTGTAAGTATGGGACGATATGCGAGAAGTGCGCACAAAGATGATATTAAGCATGAATTTTTAGGAGCATGATTTATTAGTTAAAACTAGGGACTAGTTGCTAGGGACTAGAACCTAATCACTAGAACCTAGAACCTAATGTATATAATAGATGGTAAAAAAATAAGAGAAGAAATTTTAGCAGAAATAAAACAAGAGGTGGCTCGTTTGCCGTTCACACCTTTGTTTTGCGATGTCTTGGTAGGGAATGATTTTGTCTCTAAAAAGTATGTAAAGATGAAAGCGCAAATAGCGAGGAGTCTGGGGATTGATTTCAACGATGCTTCATTCCCAGCTACTATCACTACAGAGGAGTTAGTGAAAGAAATAAAAAAACTAAATCAAATAAAGAACATGTGCGGAATCATAATTCAGCTTCCATTACCGGAGTCTATTGACCGACGGGCTGTGCTCGACGCGATTGATCCCGAACTTGATGTGGATTGCCTCGGGAGTGTTGCCAGTGAAAACTTTTATAAAGGTCAGGTTGATTTTGGTTTTCCTACAGCTCTTGCCTGTGTTGCCGTTTTGGATTCTTTAAATCTTGATTTAAAAGAGAAAAAAATAGTTGTCTTAGGACAAGGGGAGTTGGTCGGGAAACCAACAATGGCCTTTCTCCGCCTTCGAGGACTTTTTCCGATTGCCGTTGATAGGAGCACAGAGAATAAAGAGACAATCATAAAAGAGGCGGATGTTATAATTTCCGGCATAGGCAAAGGCAAGCACATCACAGGCGATATGATAAAAAAAGGGGTTGTCTTAATAGATGCGGGAACTTCAGAGTCCAGTAATAGTTTGGTGGGGGATGTAGATTTAGAGAGTGTAAAAAATGTGGCAAGTGCGGTCTCACCGGTGCCGGGGGGTGTGGGGCCGGTGACAGTGGCGATGCTGTTTAGAAATGTGCTTAGGGTGGCGCAAGCAAAAATGACAAAAAAAGATGAGTAGTATATTTTTATTTTTTAATAATTTTGCTAACCAATCTCCTTTTTTGGACAAAGTGATTGTTTTTATTGCCAATCCTTTTTCGTATCTGGTGATTTTGCTCGCCGCGCTTTTTCTCTTAGCGCATCACGAAGTGATGTTTGCTAAAAATCCGCTCCAAGCGCTAAGGACGAAATGGAAAGAAATAATTTTGGTTTTTTTTACTGGAGCTTTTGCCTGGTGCGTGGCGCAGGTTTTAAAACTCTTGATTGCCTCGCCACGACCTTTTACTAAGTTTTCAGAGGTAGAATCGTTGTTCACTTCAGATAGTTATGCCTTTCCTTCCGGTCATGCTACTTTCTTTATGGCTATTGCTTTTGCGATATTTTTCAGCCACAAGAAAATGGGTTATGTTTTTATGCTTTTTGCTTTCCTGATTGGTCTGGCGCGAGTTATTTCCGGCATTCATTTTCCGATAGATATCTTGGGCGGGTTTGCCCTAGGTGCGATTATTGCAACCCTAATCCGGTTTGCAAATCGCCCTAAAAGCGAGTAGAATAGCCCCATAATTATATGAAATGGAGGTGGATAAAACTCGCGGTTATTTTGGTGGTAATAGCTTTGGCAACTTTTTTTGTCGTAAAGTCTGAATATAAATTGAATAGTAATTTCGGCGAGGTCAGTCCCTTTTTGCAAAATCACCAATTTCACTTAGGACTTGACCTCTCGGGTGGAAGTCACTTGGTTTACAAAGCTGACCTTTCTCAAGTAGGGGACGCGGATGGGGGGGACCTGATGGATGCGCTTCGCGATGTCATCGAGCGGAGGGTCAATCTTTTTGGAGTGTCCGAGCCGATAGTGCAAGTCCAAAGTGGAAGTTTCTTTTCCGGAGGAGAAGAGCGGTTGATTGTAGATTTACCGGGAGTGACCGATGTAGAAGAAGCGACCAGAATGATAGGTGAGACTCCGCTTCTGGAATTTAAAACTGAAGCGCCAGAGGGAACACCACAGAAGGCGACAGTGGACGAAAACGGACAAGTGACGATAAGAATCGAAGACCAATTTATTGCTACCGAGCTTACGGGGAGATATTTAAAGCACGCGACTTTGGTTTTTGATCCTAACACTCGCGAGCCGATGGTTTCCTTGGAGTTTGATGACATCGGCAAGGAGTTATTTGCTCAAATCACCAAAGAAAATGTCGGCAAAATCGTAGCTATCTATTTAGATGGAGAAATTATCTCTTCGCCTGTAGTGAGGGAAGAAATCACTGCAGGAGAAGCAGTTATTTCCGGCTCCATGACTCCCGCTGAAGCGAAAACTCTGGTCGGTCGGCTTAACTCCGGCTCGCTTCCGGTTCCTATTTCACTTTTATCCAAGCAAACCATCGGCGCGACTTTGGGTGATGAAGCGGTACAGGCCGGAATAAAAGCGGCGATAATCGGATTTATTCTGGTGGCTTTGTTCTTGATACTTTGGTATCGTTTGCCGGGGCTGGTGTCGGTGCTTGCGTTGTGTATGTTTGTAGTCATCGTGCTTGCGATTTTCAAATTAATTCCGGTGACTTTGACCGCGGCCGGTATCGCTGGGTTTATAATTTCCATGGGGCTGGCAGTGGATGCCAATGTCCTAATCTCGGAGCGTATCAAAGAAGAAATGCGCGCGGGCAAAAGTATCAAGGACGCTGTCGGATTAGGTTTTGATAGAGCTTGGTTTTCCATTCGGGACTCAAATACTTCAAGCATCATCACCGCAGTTATCCTTTTTTGGTTCGGCACCTCACTCATCAAGGGTTTTGCCTTGACGCTCGGCATCGGAGTCCTTATTTCACTTTTTTCAGCCGTTTCTTTGACCAAACTCTTTCTGTCTTTACTTGCAAATATGAAAGAAAATAAAGTTACCAGATTTTTATTTAGTTCGGGCATTACTAAAATCTAGCAACTAGCAACCAATAATCATGTTTATTATCAATAACAAAAAAATATTTATCGGAATCTCGAGCCTACTGGTAGTGCTTTCCATTGTCGCGATGGTAGTATTCGGTTTTAATTTCGGAATTGATTTTAAAGGAGGCGCGCTCACGGAAATATATTACGAAGGGTCTGTGCCGGAAAAAAGTGATATTGCACCTCTCTTAGAGAATCTAAAATTTGGTTCTATTTTAATTCAGCCGACCCGTTCGAATAATTCTCAGGGTCGTCCCGAGCAAGACCGAGGGACGACGGGGGAGGACGGTTATATTTTAAAATCACGTGAACTCTCCGACACCGAACACCAAACATTGCTTGACACAATGTCCTTGGGCGGGAAGTATTCTTTTACCGAAGCGAATTTTAATTCCATTGGTCCTTCGGTAGGGCGTGAGCTAACTCGGAAAGCCGTTACTTCCATCATTCTTGTTTCACTCGCAATTATTTTATTTATCGCTTACACTTTTCGCAAGTCTTCCGTGCCGGTATCGTCTTGGAAATATGGGATTATCGCTATCGTCACCCTTCTGCACGATGTGATTATACCTGTGGGAATATTTGTAATTATTTCAAGCGTGACGGGAGTGGAAGTGGATACGCTGTTTGTGGTCGCGGTGCTTACCATTCTTGGCCTTTCAGTTTCCGACACTATTGTGATTTTTGACCGCATTCGAGAAAATTTAAGACTCAATATAGAAAACAGGGTCAAAGAAAATTTTAGTCAAACAGTGGGCCGAAGTTTGGAGCAGTCTTTTGTGCGTTCTATCGCTACATCTACCACTGTCATTTTAGTGCTTCTTTCTCTTGTTTTCTTCGGGCCTGTTTCGACCAAGTATTTTGCTTTAATGCTCACCGCCGGTATGTTTTTCGGGACTTATTCTTCAATATTTCTCGCCTCTCCGCTTTTAGTCTGGATAGAGGAACGTCAACAACTCAAAAAATAGAAAACATGATACAATAGAGTTATTAGTCATTAATTAAATAAAAATATTATGTATATCTTCATTATTTTAGCAGTTTTAGTTTTATGGGGGGTTTATACTTACAATCGCTTTGTTTCTTGGCGTATTCGCTCAGAAGAAGCGTGGGCGGATATTGAAGTCCAGTTAAAAAGGAGATATGATTTAATACCAAATTTAGTGAGCACTGTGAAAGGTTATGCCACGCACGAATCAACCGCTTTTGAAAAAGTGACCAATGCCCGTGCCCAGGCGATGGGTGCAAAAACTGTGGGGGAGCATGCCAAAGCCGAAGGAATGTTCGGTCAGGCCATCACCGGACTTTTTGGTATTGCAGAAGCGTATCCGGACTTGAAAGCGAATACAAACTTTTTAGAGTTACAAAGAGAGCTTTCTGATACTGAAAATAAAATTCAAGCCGCGCGCAGATTTTACAATACCAATGTCCGCGACTTAAATACTGCCATAGAACAGTTCCCAGGCAACCTTGTCGCTCAACTTTTCCATTTTGTGAAGAAAGAATTTTTCGACCTGCCGGAGGGCGACGTGGCACAGAAGAATGTAGAGGTTAAGTTCTAAGTTGAATAAAAAACTATGAAATTTAATTTAAATCCTATTGAATTCTTAAAAAATAGAGGAGAACAATCAGCATTAAAAACTATTATTCAAAACAAAATGAAAGCTTTTGAAGCTAATTTAGCTTATGCAAAAATAGATTGGAAGAAAAGTCCTCATGAGATGGAAAAGATGAAAGTAGATGAACTCATTGCCTTAAGACAAGCCGCTAACGTATTAAATGGGTATACTTTAGAAATAAAAACAAATTTTGATCTTTCTAATGATGTTCGTCAGACACTGGATGAAATTGAGAAGTTATCAAAAGAAGTTGCAGAGTTAGCTAATGCAGATGTAATGAAGAAGACTTTTAAGGATAGAGGTATGGATAGATGGGATGATAAAAAGGAAGGTCCATATGTAATTGAACCGATGGCAAGTCAGCTTCATAGCAGTATGAATATTCTTTGGTCTAAAATACATAAATTAAAGACAGCTAGTTTCGACTCTATTATTTCAAATACATTAAAAACTGATCCTAATTATTAATTTTTTTATGCAAGACAGTTTCTTCGGTTCAAAATAGTAAATAATTATGATTATTTTTACTAAACATGCGCGGGAGAAGTTTGAGGTTTTGAAAAAACATAAGTTTACGATTTCAGAGAAAAAGGTTTTGGATACTCTAAAGAAACCGGACTTGATAGACTATTCGCGGTCACCGCTTTTAATAGCCCAATCTAAAATTGACAGGAGTCATGTTTTAAGGGTAGTATATAAAGAGGAGAAAGGTGTTAAAAAAGTGATTACTTTCTATCCGGGACGTTTTAAAAACTATGGCAAAAAATAACAAAAAAAATAAAATAACCTATGAATCAGAAGCCGATATTCTGACAGTAGAAGCTTCAAATAAGCCGATAGATTACGCTATGGAAATTGGTAATGTTGTCGTGCATTTTACAAAAAAAGATGAGCCCGTTTTGTTTGAAATACTGGACGCTAGTAAATTTTTCGTTAAAGCTGGAACTGTTATGAAAAAAGGTGGAGCTTTTAAATTTTTTCAAAACCAGAAACCAGTTTTCGCTTAAATGCGCAAAAGATATAAAAAGAAATTATCTAGCTGTCCTATTTGCAAGCCGAATAAAACTGGCCGTGCCCTGCGTTTTAATGCGCGAGAATTTTTAAAATTAAAAGAATTTGAAAAAGAAAAGTTACTAATTAGTTAAAAAATATCACAAGGACACAGATTGTTGAATTTTGGATTGGGATTTGATATACTTTACATATGAATACGATTACTGCAGGAAAAATAAATACTGCAACCAAAAACCTAAAGTCTGTTATAAAGCAGGCGAAGAGGAGGCTCTTTGAGTTTGAAACTATGGCAAATTTATATGAATTAGAGCGTGGGAATTTTAAAAAATATAATTCGGCAACATCTCTCATTAGGGATGCGAAAAAAAGTAAATGAGAGAGTTAATTTCTTCCGGGTCTTTCAATAAAAAACTCGGAGAGTTTCTTTCAAACCATCCAGAACTTCAGATAAAAACGAAAAGAACACTGGAGTTGCTTGCTAAAGATGTCTTTTATCCATTACTCAAAACTCACAAATTATCTGGCACGTTAAAAATTTTCTATTCTGCTAATATTAATTATCAATATCGGATTTATTTTCTTTTTGATAAAGAAAGCGTGATTTTAGTGAACATAGGTTCTCACGACGAGGTTTATTAAGAAATTTTATGCAAAACAAATTCTTCGGCTCAAAATTAAATACGATTTTATTTCTGGTTCTGATTATCCTCATGGTTTTTGCGCTTAAGTTTATGCTAAAGGACAAAGAAACTTATTTGCCGGTGTTGACCAAAGATGTAGATAAAGAATATAAAAGTTATGTTGTGTCAGGACAGTTTTCTTTTAATTACAACAGTAAGGGAATTATTGAAGTTGGAGAAGTAAAACCTTCAGAAGGATGGTATATAGTTTGGTCAAGTCAAAATAGTAAGGATAAAATAGATAATAAAGATACAGAATATGTATCGTATAACACAGAAGGAAACACTGCGGGAGATGAAATGAGTTCTTCCCCTTTTGGTACTCAAACTTTTGGAAAAAATATCTACAATGTCCGTAAGGTGCAAAACGACGTGAATGATTCTCCTATATTTGAATATTCTTTAGTATTACCTGACAAAAGAACAATCCTTATTAGACCTTCTCATGGGCTTAATGTTCCCATGACTATAGACTTAGCGAGTGTAAAATTTGAATAAAAATAACTTATGTCCTCAAATTTATACACCCATCAATCAAAAAATATTACCAGAACTTGATTTATTGAATTTTGGGTTGATATTTGATATACTTTACATATGAATACGATTACGGTAACCAAAAAAGAATATGAAAGTCTTTTAGACAAGGCCCTGCGTTACGAATATATAAAGCGGGAAATGGCCAGCGATGCCTTTTCTGTTCCGCCTTTAAAAAACAAAAAAGCAGTTGTTTCAGCTTTTAAGAACACCAAACTCTACAATAAAGATTTTATTTCTAGTTTAGAGAGAGGTCTCAAGAGGTCAACTTACTTCAAAAAATAAAATGATTGTTTTGCCTGTTCACAACGAAGTTTTAGAATATTTGGCAAAAAGAAAACTCGTCAAGAAATTTGAAAAACAAATCCGAATGCTTGAGAGTAATATTTTTCACCCAAGTTTGGAAACGGAATTGTTAGAACCAAAACACTTACGCTTCTGGAGTTTTAGAGTAAATAAGAAGTACAGAGCAATTTTTATTTTTCGAGAGAAAAATGTGATTGAAATAATTGATGTAAATAATCATTATAGATAAATTAAATTTATGTCCTCAAATTTATACACCCATCAATCGCAAAATATTCGGAAGACTTGGATGCTGATGACCATGTTTTTTGTGGTGGTTATCGGTCTTGGTTGGTTTTTCTCTTATTACTACGCTGACCCGAGCATTTTATATTTCTTCGTGGCCTTTAGTATATTTATGAATATTTTCAGTTTCTGGTTCTCGCACAAAATTGTGCTAAAACTCGCGGGCGCCAAGCCGGCAAACAGGCAAGAGCATTTTAATTTATATACTATAGTGGAGAACCTTTCTATTACCGCCGGCCTCCCGATGCCGAAAGTCTATATTGTGAACGACCCCGCGCCAAACGCTTTTGCCACTGGGCGAGATGCTAAGCATGCAGTGGTAGCGGTGACAACCGGGCTTTTGCAAATCTTGGAGAAAAATGAGCTGGAGGGAGTGCTGGCGCACGAACTCTCGCATATCGGAAATAAAGATATGCTTGTTTCCACCATCGCGGTGGTGCTGGTTGGATTCGTTTCAATTTTAGCCGATGTTTTTATGCGGAGCATGCTCTGGGGAGGAAGGGGGAGAAACAACGACAGTAAAGCCGGCGGAATTTTAATGCTGATTGGAATTATTTTTGCTATTCTTTCGCCGATATTTGCGATGTTGCTTCAGCTTGGCATTTCCCGCAAGCGGGAATTTTTGGCGGACGCCTCCGGCGCGCTTCTGACTCGCTATCCAGAAGGGCTTGCAAACGCGCTCCGTAAAATTTCCCAATATTCTCGCCCGATGACTCGCCAATCTAGCGCCATCGCGCACTTATACATCGCCGACCCCAAAGGTAGCAAAATCGGCAAGCATATAACCAGTCTTTTTGCTTCTCATCCTCCCGTGGAAGCTCGCATCAAAGCGCTAATTGGCTGATAGAATTTTTCTACCTTTCTTGTTATACTCGTATTATGAATCCCGTTAGAAGTAGGAAATCAAAGATTTCCGTTATACTAACAGGATTCGTGCATTATCATTAACTTCTAACGGGATGAATATTAAAGACGTTGAGGCGCTTGCCGAAACGGCAAAACTTGAATTAACTGGGGAAGAAAAGGAAAAATTGCTCTCCGATATGGAGGGAATTTTAAAGTATTTAAAACAAATTGAAGAAGTGGAGCTTTTAGATATTAAGGTAGAACATGCGATCTATAACGCTTGGCGAGAAGACCTGCCTGCGCAGGCAGGCGAAGATCAGGGTTTTTCATTAGATTTAATCACGGCGCAATTTCCGGATTCTAAGGATGGTTTTGTAAAAGTCAAAAAGATTTTATGATTGATTTAAAAAATCTGACAATTGAAAAAGCGCATGAGTCTCTCTCGAGAGGAGATTTTTCGGTGCGGGAGCTCGTGGATGTTTATCTCGGGAATATTAATTCCAAAAACAAGGAGCTCAATGCTTATTTAGGTTTGTATAAAAACATTGACGAAGAGGTGAGATTAGCCGAAGAAAAATTCAAAAATGGCACAGCGACACTCCTCACCGGTATTCCTTTTGCAGTAAAAGATAACATTTTGATTGAAGGAGAGACGGCAACGGCCGGTTCCAAAATTTTGGAAAATTATATAGCGTCTTATGATGCGACAGCTGTGAAGTTGTTGAAAAAAGAAGGGGTTATTTTTCTTGGTCGCACAAATATGGACGAATTTGCCATGGGCTCTTCCACCCAAACTAGCGCCTATGGGGTGGCTAGGAATCCACTTGACCTTACTCGTGTGCCTGGAGGCTCATCTGGAGGCTCATCTGGAGCTGTGGCTTCCCTAATGACGCTCTCGGCGCTCGGCACGGAGACTTGCGGGTCTGTGCGCGAGCCATCGGCTTTTTGCGGACTAGTGGGACTCAAACCTACCTATGGCGCAGTTTCTCGTCATGGAATCATCGCTATGGGAAACTCTCTAGACCAGGTTGCACCTTTTGGTAAAAGCGTGCGGGATACCGAAATTATTTTTAATGTTTTAGCGAAATACGACCCCAAAGACGCTACTTCCGTAAAAGAAGAACTTCGTCTAAAATCTAAAATCTCTAATCTAAAACCTAAGACAATCGGCATCCCTTGGCATTTATTTGAAACGGGGGTAGACGGGGAAGTGATGGAAAATTTTAAGAAGTCTGTAAAGAAATTGGAGGGGTCGGGCTATAAGGTAGTGGACATAAAAATGCCATATACCAAATATTCACTGGCTGTTTATTATATTATTATGCCCTCCGAAGTGTCTACCAATTTATCGCGATTTGATGGTGTTAGATACGGACTTTCTATGGCGGGGGAGAGCGTGAATGATAGCTATAAAAAAACTCGCTCACAGGGCTTCGGCGCGGAAGCTAGAAGGAGAATAACACTCGGCAATTATATTTTGTCTCAAGGACTCTCCGGAGCTTATGGCAAGGCGGTGAAAGCGCGTGAGGCGATAGTAAAAGAGATGGACCAAACTTTTCAAAAAGTGGATTTAGTGCTGACACCGACCGTGCCCTTTCTGCCTTTTAAGATAGGAGAAAAAATGGATGACCCTGTCGCCATGTATTTATCGGATTTATTTTCTGCTCCGGCGAATATCGCAGGCGTCCCTTCCATCGCGCTTCCTTCAGGAATAAATAAAGAAGGACTACCTTTTTCTATTCAGTTTATGGCCCCGCACTGGAGAGAGGATGCGCTATTTGAAATAGGTAAAAAATTTGAGATAATAGATGAATATGAAAAGAAATAGCGGTGGTATAGGTATTTTTGAGATAATTTTGGCTGCTCTTGCTCTTATTGTACTGGCAATCTTTCTTTTTAAGAACGTTGGTTTCTTTATTGATATAAAGAATTTTTTTACAGGCGGAGTTGATTATGGAGCAGTCGGCAACGTAGTTAAATTTATTTTAACCATTTTGACGATTTTTTTCTTAACTATTATTGCCTATTGCGCGGTCCGGCTTCTTGAAATCAGGAAAAAAGAACACGAGCATTTGGCGCGCGAGATAGCAGAATACGCCCACAAACAATCCGAAACAGAAAGAAAGAAACAAGAGGGTGGAGGAGTATCTGATAATTCTCGGTGGATTAAAGTTCTTGAGCATACATTTTCCCAAAATCCTGCCGATTGGAAGCTTGCTATTATAGAGTCAGATTCGATGCTCCTGGATTTGATGGAACAGATGGGTTTTAAGGGAGAGAATCTGGGTGAAAAATTAAAAAACGCAGACCAAGAGAGTTTTCCTAGTCTGACAAGAGCTTGGGAAGTGCATACGATTCGCAACAGAATAGCCCATGAAGGGCTGGCCTTTGAAGTGTCTAATTTTGAAGCCAAAAGAGTCGTAGCTATCTACGAACAGATTTTTAGAGAATACGGCTATATTTAATTTTCTTAAATAGTTGCGGGTCCTGGATTCGAACCAGATTCCTCAGGTTATGAGCCTGATGAGGTGCCATTCCTCCAACCCGCGATAGGATTCTAACTCAAAAAATCAACAATTGCAAGGAGAGTTTCTGAGCCTTTAACATTATAGCCTATAATAGAACCTATGATATAATGTCATATATGGCTAAGTATGATAAAAGGTCAAAAGCACAACTTATGAGAGAAAAAGGGATTTCTATTATTGTAATAGCACGTAAACTTGGTGTTTCAAAAAGTTCAGTTAGTGCATGGTGTCGAGATATAATCTTAACAGAAGAACAGTTTGAAAAATTAAGAAAAAATATTGGGATATCACAAAAAACTGGGCAGCGAATGGGGGCAGAAACGAATAAGAAGAAAAGGCTTAATGCTATTAACTTAGCTGATATTTGGGGTAAAAAAATGGTGAAGAAAATTTCTAAAAGAGAATTGTTGTTGATTGCTACGGCATTATACTGGAGTGAAGGAGCAAAAACTGACAGTACAAGTAGGTTCATGTTTGCCAACTCTGACCCCAATATGATATTACTTATGAAGAACATTTTAATCCAAGTTATGGAAGTTGCGCCAAGCGATATTGTGTGCGGTATTCAGATTAATAGGATACATGAAAAGAGAATAAGAAAAGTATTGATTTTTTGGAAAAAACTGTTAGAATTACGAGATTCACAACTTAACAAGCCTTATTTTGTGAATACAAAAGTTAATAAGGTTTATGAAAATTATGATAATTACTTTGGCGTTTGCAGATTGTTCGTTCGTAGAAGTAAGAATTTGAAGTATAAAATGCTTGGTTTGATTAAGGCAGTTAAAGGTGACATTTTGTCGGCATAGCTCAGGTAGTTAGAGCGGCACACTCATAAAGTGCAGGTCCCAGGTGCAACTCCTGGTGCCGACACAAAAATAGAAGGAACTCTTTGAAATTATACGATTTTATGTATAATGGTTTTTATGCGGTCGTAGCTCAACTGGTTAGAGCGCTTCCCTGTCACGGAAGAGGTTGCCGGTTCAAGTCCGGTCGATCGCGCAAGAATCAAACTAAGGTCATTATTGGCAAAATTTTGGCGCGCTTCGCGTAGCGAAGCGTAATGTTTGAAAGGGTTTCCGAATGCAAGGCGGGATTTTAAATATAGGTTCAATCCGAGGCATCTAGGCACTCGTAGCCCTAGCGGAAATGCCCGAGGCGGATGCCGAGGGTGCTCTGCCTTTAGCTTGGACATTATTGTGATACGATGACCGTAGGCACCAAGCATTTGGGATTTTGATTTTCCCGCATTCCTCCCCAAACCCCTCCTGCGGGAGAAAAGCAAGATTTTGCCGAAATTCAAGAAAGAATATTAGCCGAGGTTTTGCGAAATCCCTTTCCCCAAAAAATGCTTTCGCAAAACCGAGTCCGCATTTACATTTAGAGCATTGGTAGAATTTTTACTAAAATAAGTTCGAGCTTCGTTTAATAACCCCGCATAAAAAGAAAAGCTGGCTTTGCGCCAGTTTTTTCTTTTTACTTCGCGAGAGAAAAGAAGTGAACTGCTTCACTTCTGCCCGGCTTGAACAGGCGGAGCCTTACTGCCATAGGCAGGAGGCGAGCCCGGGGAGGAAGTTCTTAGGAGCCCTGAGTTTACGAAGGGGGACTTAGAAACTTGACCCTCAAGTCCGGTCGATCGCGCCACGTAAAATGATTTGCTTGCAAATCATCACGTGGCTTCGGAACCCAGTGATGAACGAAGTGAATTTTACTGGGCAAGAAGTCATGTGGAAGCCCCGAAAGGGGCTTTTTTGCGTGTGTCGCGTGAGCTTTAGCTTTTACGCGACAGAATCACGTGGTGAGTTTACGAATTTTACGTGAAGTATTAGAATGAATGTATGTACTGGGTTTATTTACTAGAAGACCAAAACGACAAAAGTTGGTATATAGGATATACTTCCGACCTTAAAAAACGTCTTGCTGAACATATAAATAAGCAAGGTGGTAAAACTACATCTAAAAAAGATGCACTGAAGTTAATTTATTATGAAGGATACTTAAATCAAACAGATGCAAAAGGAGGGGAGAGATTTCTAAAGAGTGGTGCAGGTAGGAAATATGTTAAAAAACAATTAGCTAACTACTTAGAAACTTGACCCTCAAGTCCGGTCGATCGCGCATAAGTAAGTTTCTCTAATTTATCCTTACACTGGATAGTATTTCTGGTTCTAACTTGGTATACTTTTTGAATGAAAATGCAAAAATTATTTCATAAAGTAATTACTGAAATGTCTATAAATGACTTTGACTTCTTCTTTATTCAGATAGGAGCCAAAGATGGAAAAAGACTAGATCCAATCTACAAATACGTTACCCGCTATAAATGGAGGGGTGTGCTCGTTGAACCGGTTTCTATTTGGTTTGACAGACTGCTTAAAACATATAAAGATTATCCCAAATTGAAGTTTAAAAACGTTGCTATTTGTGACGAAGATGAGGAGAAGCAATTTTACAAAGTACGAAGTGATAACTGGTATTTGAGAATCATTGGAGGCTCACTCAGTTCATTCTCTTTGGAAACTATTCTTAAGCATGCATGGCGACCTGGTTTAAGAAGTAATATTGTAAAAACTACGATTTCCTGTATGTCCCTGGAGTCACTTATTCGTGAGTATGATATTAAGAAAATTAATCTCCTTGTAGTTGATACAGAAGGTTATGATTTTAATATTTTAAAACAAATAGATTTTGTGAAAATAAAACCGATGAGTGTTTTTTATGAACACAAACACTTGAGTGATATAGATAAACAAAAAGCAGAAAGTATGTTTTTAGAACACGGCTATCAAGTCAAGATAGGGGTTTGGAATACATTTGTGTATCCTGTCAATTAAAACTAGTTCTAACCTGCCTCGCGTTGACACGCAAGTCAAGGCGGGCACCCTACGCCAAGGCGGGGCAAGCTAGGTCGGGCGATAAAGACAAATTAGTGCTACAATGTATACATACATATAGTCGAACTTATCATAGCTAACTATTTTAAAAAATTATGGACTCATCTGTAGCACCCTCCACCAAGCCGATATATCGAGGAACGCAAATTGTCTGGTATATTTTAGGCATCATAGAAGTATTACTTGCTTTTCGTTTTGTTTTGAAATTACTAGGCGCAAGTACAGGCGCTGGATTTACTCAGTTTATTTATGGAATAACTTATCCATTTGCCCAGCCATTCCTCGCAGTCTTTAAGAAGACGCAAGTGGTAGAAGGGAGTAGCCTTGAATGGAGCACATTGCTTGCAATGTTGGTTTACTGGGTGCTTGCTATCGCTATCATCAAACTTTTTCTCATGGGTAAAAGTGTTTCCACGCCGGAGGCAGCTGTAAAGCTAGACGAACAAGAGCAAACTACTCCTTAGTAAATGGAGTTGGAAATGATAAATTTTTATTTGTTATCTTAATTAATTTAGTGTATAATAGTCGAAGTGGTTATAGGCTAGTGTAGTCGGCTTGGCTATTGCACTTTTTGTAAATAATTCAAAAATACTATGGACGACACAACCAAATGCCCAAACGGTGGTGCTTGCGGTACTAACCCTTGCACATGCCCGCCAAAAACTGATACTCCAGAAGCTCCAGCAACTCCAGCTCAATAGAACTAAAAAAAACAGCCCTCAAAAGGGGCTGTTTTTTTATGATTTCAAATTCATTTTAACTGACAATTCCGATAAAATCTTTTGCAAAATAGTCCCAAATGGACTATGATTTTCAGCATGCCGTTGTAGCTCAGTTGGTAGAGCACGTCATTGGTAATGACGAGGTCAAGAGTTCAATCCTCTTCAACGGCTCTTGCTGATTTGCTTAAGCAATTTTGCCCAAGAGGTCGCCGATAAAGTAAGCGACCAAAGCGGCGAGAGTTCCGACCGCTAACATTTCAAATCCTCCGATCCACCAACGGATGCGTGTCACCAGCGAGCGGAGGGACCCTATAGTGAAGAGAGCGATACTAGTCGCGATTACCGCAAAAATAAAAACATTTTCCTTGATTCCAATTGTATATGGGAAAAGAGGTATCGCGCCCGCCAAAACAAAAGAAAGAAATGTAGCGATGGCGTTTTTTATTGGAGTCTTTATCTCCGCCATTGTCTCTTCCACAAGAGTTTTTTGATAATCGCTTTCGGATTTGCGAGCAAGATAATTTGAAGTTGCCATAGAAAAACCATCTGCCAAGAGATTGGCAAATCCCAAAATTATAACAATAGTGGGAGAAAGTTCAGCTCCGGCTACTCCGGCTACCACGGCGAAAGTGGTGATGATGCCGTCGTTCGCGCCATATACTATGTCTCCAATATATTCTCCGGCCTTGGCTCGATATCTTTCTCGTCCAGTAAGTTTTTCATCTTCCATATTTTATATTATATCGCAAAATTGGATTTTTTGATGAATCGGGTTAGAATGGCGATAACGCCGATATAGTTCAGTGGCAGAACACTGCTTTCGTAAAGCAGGAACGTGGGTCCGATTCCCACTCTCGGCTCCGCAGTTACCTTCTTTTTATTTCCATAATTTAAATTTTCCAGTAATTTCTTTGAGAATATTTTTATCACCAAAAACTCCTACGCCTAAATAATCCAGTGACTCGTCGTCTTTCTCTGATATAGATTTCTCAAGCTCTATGTCATCTGTAGTGTCTATCATATCTCTTAGAAAGTTTATTGAGAGCAAATTCCTTTTCCTGATTTCCAAGGTAAGCGGATATAACTCTTTTTTGTCGGCATTTAATACAACGATGGCATATTGTGAATTGCGAGGATGAGCAGTATTACTTTTACTTACAAAAGACTCCCCTGTATCAAAGTTCTCTTTCAACTGATTGCCAAAATAAGCAGAAATGTGAGCCACAGTATTTAAAACCTGCCAAGGTTCTAAGTCTTTTCTTACCACAGTCACAATCTTATTTGAGAAGTCTTGGGTTTTATTCATAGAAAGATTATAACTGATAATCATAGTTTCTGCTATAATACACACAGTTAAAAACTATGACTTTTCCACCTAAAACCAAAATCATACTTTCTTTTCTACTTGTTGCATTAGTGGCTATTTTGCTTTTAGTCACAAATACCAACAACCCCAAAAAGGTTACCCAAGTAGAAAATACAGTTATTAATACTTGGAATGAAAACAAAGATGATGAAACGGAGTTCACCACTTACATCAATCAACGCTATAACTTCAGTTTAACTTTTCCTGAATCTTTTCCTTTAATCCAAAGTCCAGAAAAGGCTCGATGTCAGGTTATCATTAATGACATAAACTTTCCTCAGGCCGAGACTCAAGAGGTTGATCTTCCTGAAGGAACTAGTATTCCCATTGCTTTTGAGGAAATTACAGCAGAAGGTGACTTCTTTGGACATGTGTACTACGTTCTTTTGCCAAAATGTGTTCCGATAGATAGTTTGGTAAATGTTCAGGTAATAGAAAAAGATCCCAACTTTAGTTTTGATTCGTTCATAGATAAAACCAAGAATTCTATTTCTATGGATGGCGCTGCAGGAGGAACGGTTAAAAAGCTGTTGTTGCCGGTTAATGGTAAAGATATAACAGTTATCAGAGAGGGGGAAGGTAGCGTAACACGCCCAACTAAGGACACTTACTATTTCGACCATGGTCCATATGTTTATATTCTCGACCACTCGTATAGTGGGTTTATGATAGAAGAAGAACTCTCGGATTCCCACCGAAAAGAATTGGCTCGCAATTTTCAACACTATGAACTAAGCAAACAGATCATAAGCGGTTTTGAATTTCTTAAAACAACCAACTTTTTTGTGGTAAACGCCTCAAGCGGAATTAACATTCCTAATCCTAAATTTACAGTTAATAGTAAAACGTTTTCTGGTATAACTTCCTTCCTGGATTACATGGAAACGCTTTCATCTGGAAAATATAATGTTAGTATTTCGGCTCCTAATTATGAAACTATGGAAGGATTCTATATTACTATTCCCGGAGGCTTGAGTGATACAGTAGTTGGTCTAGACCAAATAGTAAAAACTCACAACTGTCCCGTAAGTGCTCCCCTCGGCAATAACTTTTCTCATTGTGGATATGTAATAGATGAAAATCACAATGCTATTAGTAACGTAAGAATTACCTCCCCAAATTTTTCCAACATTTCTACTTTTACCACTGATGATGGCTACTACGAAGTACAATTTCCAGTGTTAAAAGAATACGACTGTGATACTCCTCCAGTTACTTTTATTTATTCAAAAAGTGGTTATAAAACCCTAAACTATATTCTGGAAGGTCCTGATGTTTGGGTAGGTGGAAGTATGAGTAATCAAATAAATTTAAAAAGTGGGTCTGGTAGCGAGGAGGAATTTTTAAATGATTTAACTTGTAAGTAGGGCTTTAACATTATGCACATTAAACCTGAAATTAAAATAATCCTTTCCTTTCTCTTGGTTGCAGTAGTCATAGTTATTTTTGTACTCGTAACACAAAAATCCTCTCAAACCAATCCTTTGTCACAAGATGTCGTTTCAGGAGAAACTTCAAAGACGCAAGATTTACAATTTATCTTCTTGAAGATAGATGAAAATCATAGGGCAAACCCTCTTGTAAAACAACTTGCGTTATTTCATAAAGATAGTCTTGCCTTGGATAATAGCATTATTGGTGACTATGCTATTTCTCCGGACGGTCAGCAGATTTTTTATAATTTGTATTCTTACGAGGATAAGTCATACAATAAGCTCTACTACTTGAAAGTTGGCATGGAAGAACCCAAGCTTATCGGATACGCAAACGAGTTTGACAAAAGTTTAGCTTTCCCATTCCAAGTGCAGTATTGGCTCAACGACTATATGGTTCTTTTGGCAACAGGAAATTTTGGCTTAGATATATTTGATACTTTTGCAATTTACGATGTGTCTACTTTTTCAGGAAAGAAGTTACAAACTGTTTCTGAAATAGAAGCAAGACCTGAACTAAAAAATATAGAACATGCCAGTGGCGTTCTTATCAAAGACGGTTTAGCTTCGGAAGTTTATTTTTTGCGCGACGTAAATAAATCTATCTTTATACTACGAAGACTTGCTATTGGTGGAGATAAAGGTGAACAACGTAAACTTCAGCCAATCTATGATACCTTAGAAATTACTCCTCGCTCTTATTGTGCTGATTGTGAAAATTCTTTTTATACGTGGGACTATAACTCAGGAAGGAGTATTGCAATAACTGTTTTCTCCCGCTCAACAAAGAAAATTTATCAAGCGTGGAGTGTTAACCTAAATAATTCATTTAAGTTTCAGAAAATTGCAGATATAGAAAATGTAGTATACGGAGAATTCTAAAAGATATGGCTTTTCTTTTTTATTTTAAGTGAAATAAAAAGAAGTCCGACACGAGATCAGGCTTCAATATAAAGAAACTAAAAGGTCCTAATAAACCACTATTTTGAAGAACTTAACTTATCTCTATATTGTACCATATTATATTCTAAAATGCAAGGATTTTTAATCCGATAAATTAAGTTCTTTTTGCTATAATTCTCTTATGCAGAAAGACACAGATGAAATAGAAAAAGAAATAGCGGAATTAGAAGTGAAAATGCAAACGCCAGATTTTTGGGCGGATAAGCAGAAGGCGCAAGAGGTTTTGAAAAAACTTGCCGAGCTCAAAATGGAGAGGGAAGGCGCAGGCAAACACGATAAAGGCAGTGCAATTTTATCAATCATCGCTGGCGCTGGAGGGGACGACGCGGAAGATTTTGCTCGCATGCTTTACGATATGTATGGTTATTTTGCCACAAAAAAAGGTTTTCCTTGGTCTACGATTCATCAGCACTGGAACGAACATAATGGAATAAAGAATATGACCATGCGGATAGGAGGCTTGAAACAAAATGCATATGGGTTATTAAAAAATGAATCCGGTGTTCACCGCTTGGTCCGGGTTTCACCTTTCAATGCAAACCAAAAACGCCACACCAGTTTTGTATTGGTTGAAGTGTTGCCAGAGTTAGACAAGTTTGATGAGCAGAATATTGTTATTCCCGAGGCGGATTTAAAGATAGAATTTTCCCGCGCCGGAGGACCGGGTGGGCAGAATGTGAACAAAAGAGAAACCGCGGTGCGAATAGTGCACCTGCCGACCGGCATTGCGGTGCATGCTTCTACCGAACGTTCTCAAGAACAAAACCGCGCGCGGGCGCTATCTATTCTTAGAGCTAAACTTCTTAAACGGGCAGAGAATGAGCATAAAACTTTAGAAGAAAGTATGAAATTAAAAAATACCGAAATAGAATGGGGCAATCAGATTCGCTCTTATGTGCTTCATCCATACAAAATGGTCAAAGACCATAGAACCCTCGCCGAGACGGCCAAAGTAGACGATGTCCTCGCCGGTGACTTGGATTTATTCATTGAGGCAGAGGGGGATTTGTGATAAGATAGACGGGATGATTTATTTCAATAACGTTACCAAAATCTACAACAAGGATGCCACGGCGCTAAACGATGTCAATCTGACGATTCCGGCGGGAGAATTCATAACCGTGGTGGGCCACTCGGGTGCAGGCAAGACCACATTACTCAAAATGATTTTAGGTGAAGAAGCGCCGACCTCCGGCACTGTTTTTTTTGAGTCTCAAAATGTGCATAAATTAAAAGGCGCAGAGCTGACTCGCTTGCGCAGACGTATCGGCGTGGTTTTTCAAGACTTCAAGCTTCTTGCCAACAAAACTGCCTATGAAAACATAGCCTTTGCCATGGAAGCAGTTGGCAAAACCAATGAAGAAATAGGGACCGATGTGCCTCACGTGCTGGAGTTGGTGGATTTAAGTTCTCGTATCTCTCATTTTCCACACCAACTCTCTGGCGGAGAACAACAACGTTTGGCTATCGCGCGCGCCATCATCAACCAGCCCGAGCTAATTATCGCGGATGAGCCGACAGGCAATCTAGACCCCATCAACACCCATGAAATAATTCAAATTTTGAAAAAAATCAACGATCTCGGAACTACGGTTATCTTGGCGACGCACAACAGAAGCGTGGTTGACCTTATCGGTAAGAGGGTGATTACCATGGAAAAAGGAGGAATAATTAGGGATGACAAAAGTGGGAAATATATTATATAATTATAGCTAATCGGCCATGATAATCTTAAAAAGAATGATAAAAGCTGGTTTCTTGAATTTTAGCCGAAACGGGCTTGTTTCTTGGGCGGCGATACTTACCACCACTATTACTCTCTCTGTCATCACTTCCTTGATTTTACTTCAGGCTATTCTTTATTTTTCTCTAAACCAAATAAAAGACAAAGTGGATGTCACTATCTATTTTACTGTCGGTGCCGATGAAGAGAAAATTTTAGCGTTGAAGGAATCCATAGAACAACTCCCCGAAGTTGCCGAAGTTTCCTATACTGATAGCGAGGAAGCGCTCCGTATTTTTAGAGAACGGCATAAAAATGATTATCCGACTATTCAAGCGCTGGATGAAATAGGGGAGAATCCGCTCGGCGCATACTTGAATGTCAAAGCTGAAGAGATTTCCCAATACGAGGGCATCGCAAACTTTCTGAAGTCCGACAATGCGCTTGTTTTGGGCACTGCTTCCG
>Ga0209542_10004877_pt1 | contig 27252 bp, 24 predicted proteins | sample RifCSPhighO2_01_FD_184028 | JGI IMG/M metagenome (GOLD analysis project Ga0209542, IMG submission 184028) | Soil microbial communities from Rifle, Colorado - Rifle CSP2_plank highO2_0.1 (SPAdes) (version 2) | ecosystem: Environmental > Terrestrial > Deep subsurface > Rock core/Sediment ...
AAAATACGTACTCGTGTATATACATAAATAAGAATACATTCGTATTATTCGAATTTAATTCGCATTCTAATTCGCATCATGCTTTTCCATCACTTCCGAAAAATTTTATTTTCTCCTTGACTGTCCTTTTGACGGCTTCGCGGGCGTTTCCCAAAAGTTCCCTCACGTCAAAGGAAGTTCCTTCCCTTTTCTGCAAAGCGTTTATTAAGTTATTAATAAAAGCCAAGCGCAGGGCGGTATCAATATTAAAGCAGGCAATGCCTCTTTTAATAACTTCTATGACCCGCCCGTTTTCCCAGTCCGAGGCGCCGTGCAAAACCAGCGGAATGCCCAGGGTATTATTTATCATTTGAAGGCGATCGTAATCCGGTTCTTTTCTTTCCTTAAAAAATCCATGAGCGTTGCCGATCGCCACGGCTAAAATATCCACTCCTGTCTTTTTGACAAAGTCCTCGGCCTGTCCCGGGTCGGTCATATATTTTTCCCAATCAACTTCCCCCATTTCCGCTTCGCCCAAATAAGGAACATTTCCCAGTTCACCCTGAACGCAAACTTCTCTTTGATGGCAAAAGTCAACCACTTTTTTAGTCACCATTAGATTATCTTCGTACTTTAGCCGGGAACCGTCATACATTACCGACTTATAACCAATTTCCACCGCTCGCTGAATTATATCAAAACTTTTTCCGTGATCCAGATGGATTCCGACCGGAATTTCGGGAGAATAGAATTCGGCGTCGTTTTTCACCAGATGGAACATTCCCCGCCCTCCGCCGTATTCCATCGTCTTTTCGGTTATTTGGACGATAACCGGCGAGCGCATTTCCTTCGCTCCTTCAATTATCGCCCGCGTCGTCTCCAGATTAAAAGTGTTAAAAGCCCCGACGGCGTATCCGCCTTCTTTGGCTTTGGTCAGAATTTCTTTTACAGATGTAATCGTATGTTTTGTCTTTACTAATTACTAATTTATTTACTAATATACGAATTTTGCTTTATTTGTAATTAGTATATTCGTACTTGATTAGTAATTCGTAAAGATAGAAATTATATTTATATTAGTTATCCGTTAATGATACTTGCTATTTTTACAAACTCATGCGGCACAAGCGATTCGCGGCCAACCAGCACTCCGTCCATTTCCGGATCGACGCAGACCTGTTTTGCCCATTTCGCGTTCACGGAACCGCCGTAAATGACTCTTATTTTTTCAACATATTTTGCCCCATATTTTTCCGTCAGAATTTTCCTGATGAGAAGTTTCGCTCCCATTATTTCATTGCTTGTTGGAATTACATCGCTTCCCACCGCCCACACTGGTTCATAAACAATAACTATTTTTTCAATAAGAACGCGGGAAATATCTTTTAATCCTTCCTGAATCTGGCGAACTATCACATCCATTGTCATATCCATCCCTTTTTCCTCCTTTGTTTCTCCGACGCAGAAAATAGGCGTAAGTCCCGCTCTAAGAGCCGATTTAAGTTTTAAATTAATTGTTTCATTCGTCTCTCCAAAATATCTTCTCCTTTCACTATGCCCGATAATGGCATATTGCGCCTTTATATTCTTGAGCATAACAGGCGAAGTTTCTCCGGTATACGCTCCTTTTTCTTCCCAGAAAATATTTTGGGAACCAATTCTGACTTTTTTCCCCACTGATTTTACGAAACTCTCAATATGCACGAAAGGCGGACAAACAACTATTTCCGTATTTTTTAGTTTTTTACCCTGTAATTCTTTTGAAAGGAATTCTAAATACCGTTCCCGTTCTTGCGGACTTAATAAGTTCATTTTTAGATTTCCTATGACTAGCTTTTTCATTTAATTTTTAATTTTTGAATTTTTAATTTTATAAATAAATATTAATTTCTAAATTTTTAAACATTAAAAATTAAAGCATTATTTAAAAATTACAAAATTAAAAATTACAAAATTTACAAATATATTGTTATCCCTAAAACTATTCCTCCCGCAACCATCGTGCCGAATAGCAACAAAGGCAGCGATTTTTTCCAATTAATTCCGAACACGAACGCCGCCAGCGCGCCGGTGAGCCCTCCGATAAACGGCACGGGAGTGGCCGCTAAAATGAAAATAGCCCACTCGCCGTATTTTTCCATTTTCCCGTTGGTTCTTCGGCGCGTGTGTTCAAACAGCCAGCGGAAAAATTTTTCAAAAATGGAAAAATGTTTTGAAAGAAAAGCCGCTATGGGATCCAGAAGAAAAACTATTACTATCATGGCGAAAAAAACTCCCAGTGCCGACCAAAGCCAGGCGGAAAAAGCGGAAAGACCGTAGACCCTATAAGCTATAGGTATGGATGCCCGCAGTTCCGTGACGGGAATCAATGCGATTAAAAATGTCGCGAGTTCTTTGGGGAAACCCTTTAATAAATTTATGATAAAATCGTGCATAATAAAAAGCGAATTACATAACTAACGGATTAACGGATTTTAATTCAAGGTTCAACCTTGAGGAGAATCCGCCGACTGGCGGAGACGGGGAAAGGTTGAACCTTAAAGATTCTGTCGGCTACGCAAAAATTCCGCCGCCGCTTCCGGCGGTATGGTGGAAATCTCTATGCCCGTCTGGAGTTCAAACCCCGCCCAAACAGCCGTGTGAGGAAGTATTTCAAGGTGCCAATGGAAATGGGGATAGTCCTTTCCGTCGCAGGGCGAAGTGTGGATGTAGAAATTATACGCCGGATCGCCGAGCGCTTTATAAATGGAATGCAACGCTTTTCCGAAAACCTCCGCGAGGGAAATTTTTCCCTCACTGGCGGTTCTTTCAAAATAAGGCGAATGTTTTTTGGGGACTACCCAGACCTCAAACGCGGCGCGCGAGGCAAAAGGGCAATAGGCGATAAATTTTTCGTTTTCAAAAACGACTCTTTTCTTAACTTTGCTTTCATATTCCGCGATCACGCAGAAAACGCAGTGCCTGTTTTGCCGGTGATATTTTTCCGAACCGTCCAGTTCCAGTTCAACGTAAGGAGAAATAACCGGAATCGCCATAAGCTGCGAATGGGGATGGGCGATTGACGCCCCGGCCTCTTTTCCGTGATTGTGAAAAATGCTGATATAATTGACATCCTTTTTATTCATCAAATCAAGATATCTTTCCTGATAGGCGTCAAAAACCTCCACGATTTCCATGGTCTCCATTAACGCTGCCTGTTTATGATGATCTCTAGTCACGATTACTTCGTGAAATCCCGCCCCAGTCATCGCGAAATATGGCCCTTCTTCCAGGGATTGCGGCTTGCCGCCGATAAAAGCCGGATATTTGTTGGGAAAAACCCGCAGCGTCCAGTCGCCGTTTTTGTCCTTGTATATCAGAATATCTTTTTCCTGGCCTGATTTTTCCGGATCGCAGAATAAACATTCGGAGACATTGTTTTCCGAAATGATGCGGCTGTTTTTAACGAAATCCTCCGGTCTTTTGGCGCGTCCGGTGGCGATCACCACCCAGTCGCCGGTAATCAAATCCTGGCGAAGTTCGCTGGAATGTGTTTTATTTTTTGTTTCCATTTAAATACGATGCTAATCCGCGAATAAATTCTAATCCACTAATTGCGAAGTTTTTTTCAAGGTTCAACCTTTTCCCGTCTCCGCCGGCCGGCGGATCCTCCTCAAGGTTGAACCTTAAGTAATATTATTATGTTACCGTATATTTTTCTAATCCCTCTTAACCTCCCTTTTCTAAAGGGAGGAATTTTTTATTTTAAATTCGTCAAACGTCAATGGTCAATAGTTAAATGTTAAATGTCAGTGGTCAATGGTCAAATGTCAAATGTTGGTTATAGGTTGTTTAGTTATATTATATTTATTGGTCATCAGCCGCCACTTCGTCTTGAATAAATCAATCAGTACCTGAATAAATCCGTTCGGGCCGGTGAGTCCCACAGTTGAGCCCTCTTCATTAAGCCACCTGACTGGCATCTGTTTGATTTTGAATCCTAACTCCTTAGCCAAAATTATCAGTTCAAAATCGAATCCAAAGCGGTCAACCACCATCCGGCTGGCGATTTCTCGCGCGGATTTGTCCGTCAGCATTTTAAATCCGCACTGGGTGTCCGGATATTTCCAAAGTCCGAGGGTAATCCGAATCAGCCAGTTTCCCATATTGCCCATAATTTCGCGGTGTTTCGGCTGATGGATTTGGATAAAAGCGCCTTCAATGTCGCGGGAACCGATTATCACATCATAGCCATTTTCAAATTCGGGGAGAAATTTATCCAAGTGGTTAATTGAAGTGGAACCGTCAGCGTCCAAAAACACGCGGTATTTCCCTCTGGCTTCCAAAAGTCCCTGCCGCACGACATAGCCCTTGCCGCGATTTTCCGGGTTTTTAATGACTCGGAGGTTCCTGACCTGTCCGGAATAATTTTTCGCAATCTCGGCGGTATTATCCGGTGAACCGTCCACGATTACCAGAATTTCGTAATCATAATTTTTATCGCTGAAATATTTTTCAATTTCAAGCAAATTTTGGCCGATTCTTTCCCCCTCTTTATACGCCGGCATAATCACCGACAAATATGGCTGGTTTTCCATAACATTGATTGCTTATTGCTTAATTCTTAATTCTTTTGAATTACGAAACTCCTTCAACCTCCTCCCCTCAGATGAGGGGAGGAATGAGGAGGGGTGTGGAAAGGATTTATTTAACAGCAACCTCCCCTTAATCCCCTCCTCAACTGAGGAGGGGAAGAATAAGGAAACATTGCATTTCATAATTCAAGGTAATTTTAAACAAGGTAATTTTAAATTCTTGTCCTAATTATATCACAAAATCCAAAAACAAAAAACCCATCCGTTTCCAGATGGATTTATACCAAAGGTTCAACCTTGAAAATCCGCCAGCTGGCGGAAATTTTACGGGGTCAGTTGTAAGTTATAGATTGTAAGTTGTAGGTTATAAGTTGTAGGTTATAGGTTGTAGGCCACCAGCCGTAGGTTGTCAAATGTCAATGGTCAAATGTCAATTTTCACTTTAACGCTATCCCGTGCCTCGGCGCCGATTCGGCGTAGCGCCGTTGGATTTGATAGGCGGTAAGAACTTTGTTATAAATACGAACTTCATCAATAATACCGTTAAAAAAATATCCAGCGCCAATACTGGAAGCGCCAATACTTCCGTTTAAAGATGAATTTACAACACTTACATTGCCAGTAGCGATATCTGCCACTCCATTGATATAAATTTTAGAAGATGCGCCGTTTATTACTCCAACTACATGATACCAATTTCCTGTTGTTAAGGCAGTAGCGCTATTAAAATTTCCTCCTCCATGAATCCCGAGATTTATTTTATTGCCATTCAGATTGATTCCGTATCCATTAGAAGCATATGTTCCCCTGCCAACTATTTCTTTAATACCACCTGCCACGGAATTTGGTTTAATCCACGCTTCCAGAGTAACGGGATTAACATTTATATTTAGAGTACCACTTGCAGCTGGAAGAAGAACATATTGAGTTCCGCTAAAACTCAAAGCATCACCAACAACACCAGCAACAAATGAAGCGCCATTATTTGTCCCGTCATTTCCTCCCCAACTATCTTTAACATCGTTATTAAAATTCCAATATGAGACAGTCGCTTCCTCTATTTGTCCTCTCGCCCTTAGAGAATCAGAATAAGACAGTCCTTTCGCAATCCGCGCTTTATCCTTGGAACTTTGGGCAATGGCGACAATCACCATTGAGGCGATGATGCCGATGATGATGATTACGAAGAGGATTTCGATTAAAGTAAATCCTTGTTTTTTTATTTTTCTCATAGCCGTTTACTCAAGGTTCAACCTTTTCCCGTCTCCGCCAATCGGCGGATTCTCCTCAAGTTTGAACCTTGAAAAATTTCAAAAGTTGTAAGTCGTCAGTTCCGCTGATTTTATTATACCACATTCTATTGATGCTTTTCCACATTAAACTCAAAAAGCCGGATTTTGTCGGAACGCGGATCAATCCCGCCCTTCTGACAAGCGATGGAAATTTGCTGGTCAACCGCGTCGATGCCGTCAAGATTGGGCAGAAGCAGTCCGCACCGGCCATCTACGCATTTTACTATTATTCCATCCTTTCGGGGATTATGCTTTTTAATATTTTCTACCGGCTTGGGTTCGCTCAAAATACTCACTTCATAACTCAACTGCGGCAAATCCTTTTCTGTTATCTTATTAAAGCGGAAATCGCGCGAGCAGGCGGCGATAGAATTGTCTATTATTTCTTCGGCGATGTTATTTTTTGTCGGAAGATAGGTGCCGATGCACCCCCTTAATTCTTTTTCTTTATAAATCGTCACAAAAACACCCGCCTTTCGCGAGTAAAATTCGGGCGATAAGTCCTTGGGAACGGGAATAACTTTTCCGGTTTTTATGTATTCCTCAATCGCCTGTTTGGCAAATTGAATGTAAGCATCCATAAATCTTTTATTAAGGTTCAACCTTTTCCCGTCTCCGCCGGCCGGCGGATCCTCCTCAAGGTTGAACCTTGATTATGAATTTTAGAAATTGGAAATTGGAAATTACGGCATCAAGGATGCCGTGAGATATCCCACTCCGAACGGCCCTTCATAATTTAATATATCAAATTTATAATTTCCGTCCAAAATTCCCAGAAGAATAATAATTGAACGCAGTCCGCATTCTCCGGCTTCCCCGATTAAATTTTCATCTAAATTCAGTATTCCTTTAACATCTTTTTCCGAAAGCAATTTTATTAGTTTTTCGTCAAATTCTTTTCCCCTCGGAGAATATCCCGCTGGAGCGGACGGAATGAGGCGGTGCGAAAGATCTCCGCTGGCGACTACCGCGATTTTTTCCTTGCTTTCCTTCAAGACCTCGCCGATTAATTTTCCGTATTGATAGTGCTTTTGATAATCCATCATGGAAAAAGCCAATTGGACCAGCTTTGGCTTAATCGTTTTCGCCAGATAATAAAGCGGGGTCAACGTCCCATGGTCAAGAAAACTCTCGTGAAGATGGATTGGAATATTTTTATCATTCGCCGCGGAAACTATATCTTCGACTAAATCGGCATCATTTTCGAATTCAAAATCCATATCCAATCCGAAATTAAGAAAGCTGCCAGTGAGTTTCGGAGCGGAATTGACGACAAAAGTATGGTAATTCATCTGGGCGTGGGGGGAAATGAGAAGAATGGTATCCGGTTTTTCTTTTTCCAGTTCCGTTCCCAGTTTCTCCATCGCGGAAATCGTCTTTTTGGCTAATTTTAAATCTTCCGGATTACCAATGCCGGGAATTATGATCGGGGGATGGGGAGTGATACACGCAAAATTAATCATAATTTTTCCTTAGAGTTTTCCTAAGGTTCAACCTTAGGAAACTTAGAAAAACCTAAGGTTGAACCTTAGAACTTTAGAACTTAGAATATTCCTTCTATTTTCTGACCGCATTCGCATTTTCCAGCTCCGTTATAAACGGTAATTTCATAGCCGATTCTTTCAATTAGAGTCCTGCCGCATTTCAGGCAATAAGTGTTTTCCAGCCCTGAATTCGGCACATTACCGCCATAGACATATTTCAGCCCTTCTTTTTTTCCGATTGCAACCGCATTTTTGACAGCGTTTATGGAAGTGTCGGGAATATGCCGGAGTTTCCAGGATATTACTCCGGAAAAAGCACTCAAGTGCCACGGGACAAAATCTCCCAGTTCATTTTTGATGAAGCGCGCGATTTTCCGAAGCATTTTTTCCTCGTCAGACATAGTTGGAATTATCAGCGTAGTTATTTCTATCCATACTTTTTCCTTAATAAGCCGCTTGCAATTTTCCAGTACCGGCTTCAATCGAGCGCCGCAGTTAGATTTATAAAAGTTGTCATCAAACGATTTTATGTCCACATTTATCGCGTCAAGATAAGGAATTATGGCGTCCAGTGTCTCATTTGACATAAAACCGTTGGAAACCCAGATATTTTTTATTCCTTTTTTTCTTGCTTGTCTCATTGTGTCCAGCGCGTATTCCAGCCAGACCGTCGGCTCGTTGTAGGTATAGGCGATGCTTGCGCATTTATTTTTAAGCGCTTCCTCCACAATTTTTTCAGGCGCTAAATCATACCCCCACGAAAATTTATCATACTCTTTCACTTTTCCTTTAAAACCGAACATCTGCGAGATGTCGTAATTCTGGCAGTTACCGCAGCGGAAATTGCAGCCGATTGTTCCGATAGAATAAGCGAAGCTTCCCGGCAAAAAATGAAAGAGCGGTTTTTTTTCGACCGGATCAATCTGCGCCGCGATTGCTTTGCCGTAAGCCAAAAGACAAAGTTTTCCTTTAATATTTTGCCTTATTCCGCAAATTCCCGCTCTGCCTTCCTTTATTTTGCAAAAATGTGAGCAGGTCTGGCACTGCAGGGTCCTAGAATCGATTTTTTTGTAATTTAGGCATTCTTTCATATCAAATAATACAACTTAACCGGCTTTGTATTCGCTAAAAAAATTAGGTTTTTTATCCTCTCCTCCCCAGATGGGGAGGGGAAATGAAAGGAGAAAAAGTTATAAGAGTTTCATAATACAAAAATCATCTCGGAATCACGAAAGAATTGAGCAACGCTCCGCTTTTGGCGGGAATTGCGCTAAATTACGACTGTTTTCTTTTTTTCAGCCAAAAAATTGTTAATATAAAAACTATTAATGCAGCCACGGCGGCAATAAGCCGCCAGTCAAAGTATATCTCGTTAACTTTAATAACTACCGTTTCAATTTTTACTTCCCCGCTTTTGGTTTCTGGATCAGGAATATTGACGGCGAATTTCCGATTCTGGTTATGATAGTTGAAAGTCAGGGTATGTCTTCCTGTTTCCACTTCATTGAAGGCGGCGTATCCTTCGTCGTCAGTTACGCTTTTTTTTGTTTCGGAATGGAGAGTGACTTCCAGATTCGGAATAGGGCCGTTATTTTTATCCGTAAACTGAAATCTGATTTCCTGAAGTATTTTTTTGCCGTTAAACGTAAAGACATTGGTCTCATATAATCCTTCAGACCATTTCTGGATCTTTTCGGGGATTTCGTTGATTTTTTCGATGACGTCTTTTTCCGACCCGGCTTCCTGTTTTTCTTTTTCCGGCTCATCGCCGCCGCTCGCGGAATTTAAAAAATCATTAGCAAAGTTAAAGGCGCCGGTTTTCTTTTTAGTCCGGATGGACTTTATGTCAGAACTGTCTTCACTGCCGTTTCCGTCAACCGATTTAACCCGGAAGTAATACAGGGTGTCCGAATCGAGATTTTTGAGGGTTACTTTATGGTTTTTGGTTCTGTTATCCTCCCTCTTTTCCTGGTCAAGATTCCTGTCTTTTCCGTACCGTACGCGGGAGTCGGATTTGTTGTTGGTTTCCCATTCTATGATGATGGAATTTGAGGTTGAGGAATATTCGATGTTGGAAATTTCGAGGTCGTCACCGTCAGCGCAAGCGCTGGTAGTTTGGGTGAGAGTAATGGTACTGGTTTCCGTTCCGCCCCCGTTGCGGTATTTAACGGTGTAATTGTAGGATGTGCCGCAGGAAAGTCCCGTATTTTCCCAGGAATTGGTCTGAATCCAGCCGGAGTTGGTGGAATTTGTGGTGTTGGCGAAATAGTAGCCAGAGGAATCAGACGAAGCGTTGGGAAAACTGTCAACACTCAAAGTCATTGAATTGGATCCTGAAACACCGGTTAGATTCGTCGGAGTATCAGCCAAAGTATAGGCGCTTGCGGTGCTAGACGCTGAAGAATTGCCATTACCGTTATACGCCCTAACATATCTGCCGGAATACTGGGTATTTTCGGATAGCCCAGTTTCATCAAGATAAGATAAATTGGCAGTGGCCGATGAGGCGACTAACGTATCTGTATTATCGTAAAGCCGGAAACCGGTTTCATTGTCAGCGTTGTCAGTGAAATTCCAGCGGATGGAAGAAGAGGAAACAGCCGCAGGAATTCCGATAGTCGGAGCGGTTGGCAATTCCTCCACTTCAAATGTTTTTGTGGAATAGCCGCCTGAATAAGTAAAGATTATTTCTCCTGAAGAATTGGCCTGGAGAGTGTTGATCACGGAACTTCCAACTTTGACCTGATACCATTGATTAGCTCTTAGATCACCGACTGTATGAGCCGCAGTAGCCGCCGGAGTATCGCCAACTTCTGTCCATTTTTTGTAATAAGTTGAAGTGGTGTTCCAGGTGTCAATAGCAACGTCAATTGAGCCGGAAGAAGGCGTAAGGTCCATCGGAACCGAATTAAAAGTAGAAGTGGCATTAGCGGAAATAGAAGGAGTTGTAATTGTAGTAGTGGCAGTAGAATCGATAGTAGAAGTGGCTCCTAAAAAGGGTCTTTTAAAATCCGTTAAAACCAAATTGGTGGAAGTCGCCGCGGTCAAAGGATTTTCCAAAACAATACTGACGCTGGAAGTGGCATTGGGGTCAGCGGTGGCGGAAAGAATAATGACATTTTCGTTGGAGATGGATTTAACGGTCGGAGTGGCGGCGTATTGATAGGTAAAATCAGCGTAGGATTTATCTGTCTCACCCACTGGGGAAGTAATCCAATAGGATTGTTGGCTCCCAAATAATTTCAAGGAAATCCAGTACCAACTACGAAAATAATCCATAGCCCAGTTTAAATTTGTAAAATTTTTGTTAATCCAGGTATAATTTGTTACCGTGGAAACAGAACTGTTATAATCTGAGCCGGCTGTATAATTAACAAATCGCTCAACTCCGATATATTGCGTATCCATTATGAGGTTTTGCGGAAATTTGTACCAGCTGTAAGTGTTAATGCCTGATAAATTGGCTAAAGGATAGTTCGGTATTTCATCGGGAGAATTTTGAATCCAATAAGTGCATGACCACACCTCGCTGCTAGTTGGCGCCGTCAAAAGCAGGGATTTTCCGTCATTGCCTTTCGGTTGTCCGTGCGTCGGAGTTATTCCCCTTAAATAATATTTGGTTGTTTGGGAATTGGTGTCGCCGACAAAAAAGAGATAATTTCTTTTTGTTATGTTTGAATTGGAATCAGTGATAGTGAAAATCAAAGAATAAGTCCCTGATTTCGTAACAGTGAAATTGCCAGTCACTTGATTGCCGCTTTGGGAACTGGAGATCGTCTCCGAAGGGCTGGCGGTAACCGTATAAGAACAATCGGAACAAGCGCTGCCATTAGGGTTAAACATGGAAACATCAAAACTGACCGAATCATTGACATTCTTTGTTCTCGCGGTTTCCGTAAAGGTCAACATCGCGTTACTCATATTATGGTTAAATTGGTTTGAAGAAAAAGTGTTGTCATAATATTCGCCCCATTCATCAACGGGAACATTAATATCCTGTCTGTTGTTTAAGACAACGTTGTTGGTTAGGGTCGAGGAGGGTCCGCCAATGCTAATGCCTATATTGCTGTTTGAATTAGCCGTGTTGTTAGTTAAAGTGTTTGGATCGGATACAGCAATGCCGTTAATGTTAAAATTGGTTGTGTTGCCCGTTAAAGTGTTGGAAGAGGATGAATAAAGATAAATTCCGTAAAGAGAGTTTGAGTTTGCCGTGACATTCTGGATGGTTGAATTAGTGGTATCAAAGAAATAGATGCCGGTGTGATTATTAATTGAAAGCGCGGCGTTTTTTATTTGGACATAGTCGCAATGAATACACCAGAACATTCCGATGTCATCGCCCAATACGTCGCCGTCGTAAACAAGCGGGTTTTGGGCGGTGCCGTCATTATTGTAGAAATAATAGACGGATTTCCCTTCCACTTTGTTTGTCGTGTCTATGGTGTTATTCAAACCACCATCACCACTAGAGAGGTTATAAATATAGAGATTGCCGCCGACATTTCCCGACATTGAGTTATTTGTTAAAGTGTTTGAAGAGCTACCATTAAGATAAATCCCCCAGAGACTGTTTGAATTAACTGTGTTGCCCGTTAAAGTGTTTGAACTGGATTGTAAAATATAGATTCCGTAAAGAGTGTTTGAGTTTGCCGTGACATTCTGGATAGTTGAACCGGTAGTGTAATTAAAATAAATACCTTCATTGAAGTTAGTTATATTTATGTTTTTAACAGTAATGCTATCGTAGCCGCCAGCGTTGTTAATGCCGTAATCGTCAATATCAAAATCTCCTGTTAAAGTGTAATTTCCGCCGTCAACGGTGATACTGTTCGCTCCGACAACTAAACCGTGTCCGGTACAGGTTAAATTGCCCGTTAAAGTAGTGCTGGCCGTAACCGTGTCTCCGCAATTGCAAACCGTGGCCCCGCCGCAATTGGCGGCTTGGGCTTTGCCGGCTAAGAAAACAAAAAATATGCTCGCTGTTAAAAAAGCGGCACAAAGAAAAAATATTTGATGTCTATTGTCTTTCTTCACAAAATTTATCAACTAAGCGAATAGCTCTATCCCGGAATCACGAAAGAATTGAGCAGCACTCCGTCAATTGAATAAAGATTAACGGTAATTTCTTTGATTTTTACTTCCACGATCGCGTAATGTTTGCCGACGTAGGAATATTCCGCGTTCTTATTCGCCGGCTTGTGGTCAAAAGAATCGGTATTTCCCGCCACGAATTGATAAACGCCGCCGATATTTCTCCGGCTGTAAATATGCTCATGGCCGTTGAAAACCGCCGCTACTTTGTAACTTTTAAAAATTTTCCAGAGCGCGTCGCGGTCTTTTTTCTCCGCGTCCAGCCCTTCGCCGATTTTGGAACCAACCGGATAAGCCGGTTCATGAAAAAAAACGAATACATTTTCTTTTTTGTTGGACGCGAGATCCCGTTCCAGCCAAGTCCTTTGAGTTTTATTTATTATGTGTTCTTCCGGTTTTTCGCTGTTGAGAAAAACGAAATGCGAATTTTCATAATCAAATGAATAAGTTAACTCTTCATAATTAGCCGGCCCGTTAGTTGGAAGCGTAAAAGCGTTCCGCCAGGCGGCGTCGGCTTTTGTTTTTCCCGTCCGGTCATGATTTCCCATGACCACGTATAATTTAGGAATTAGCGATCCTATTATGCTTTTCCATTTGCTAAGTTTGCTTTCACAGCCGTTTCCTCCATCGCAACTGCTTACCAGATCGCCTACCGCCATTATTAAATCGGGATTTTTCTCGGTTATCTTTGTTATTGCCTTAGGAAAGTCCCCATTGGCGCTCCCGCCGTATCTTTGAGTGTCGCCAAGAACCGCGAAAATAAAATTACCGTCATCTTCTTTTTTATTGCTTAATATCGGATTGCTTGAAGCCAGAAGTTTCCCGATCTCGCTTCCAATGGTACCTGAAATATTATTATTTCGCGATTCAGCCGCCAGTTCAGCCGTATCCTGCGGTTCCGCTAAGTCCTGATTACTTTCGGCCAGATTCTCATTTTTCTCTGGTGTCTGGCTTATAACAACCATGTTTAATTTTTTAGTCCCGTTCCCATTCACTTTTTTCGCTATGGTTGTCCCGGAATAAAAAGAAATTGCGGCTAAAATCGAAAAGAAAGCCAGCATAAAAAATGTCTTTTTCGCGTATTTTACGATTTTTTCTCTCACGGAATAATTATAGCATAAAGGACTAATAAGTGAAAACCTGGTTCTCGCTAAGGTTGAATCCTAGCGAGAACTATAAATGATTATCTTGCTTTAATAATGTTATTGCTATTCGTTATATTCCTCCAACTGGGCTTTGAATTCCAGCGCGTAAATATCCCAAAGAGCGACAAAAAGCGACATTACTATCGGTCCGACAATGAAGCCGGAAATGCCAAAAAGCACAATTCCTCCCAAGGTGGAAAATAATATTAAAAGCGGATGCATCTGGGTATCCTTTCCGACCAGCTTCGGCCGGATAAAGTTATCAATCGTGCTTATGAATAATCCGCCAACCAGAAGAATAATGATGCCTTTTGAAAAATGCCCCAATATGATCATTACTATTCCTACGGGCAACCAGACAAGTCCCGATCCAATGGATGGAATGACTGAAGAAACGGTCATGATAATTCCCAGTAGAATGGGAGAAGAAACGCCGGTCGCGAGAAAAAGCACGGCGCCAAGAAATCCCTGGACTATAGCGATGAGCGTCGTTCCCTTGATGGTTGCCCGGGTAATGGAATTAAATTTATCAATGAGGATATTTTCGTATTTATTCCGCAGAGGGCTGAGTTTAATTATCTTTTCGATAAACTTTTTCCCGTCAATGAACAAATAAAACAGAGAGAAGAACATAATAAACATCGTGAAGATGAAATTGGCTACTCCTTTATAGGTGCTTTGGAGAATGCCAAGAGTGTTTTGCGAAAAACTTTTCAGCGCCGAGATGATTATTTCCTCGCTGGCTATTTTTTCGGAACCGAAAATTTTTGAAAGAGAAAGCGCCGACAAATTTTCCGACAGTTTATTGATAATTCCCCTGACTGACTCCGGTTTTTGGGAAAAATTATCAATAATCATTTGAATCTCATTAACCACTAATGATGTGACGGCAAAAAGCGGCGCAATTATTATGAGCGCGATAATCAGGCACACTACCCCGGAAGCTATTCCCTTTTTCCCGGTTAATCCCAAAAAAAACCGGTAGGCAGGACTGAATAAATGCGCCAGAATTGCCGCAATCAGTATGGGAACCAGAAAGGGCTTCAGAATAAAATAAGCCAGGATTGTCACCCCAAAAAGAATCAGGAAGAAAAAATAAATATTATAATTCTTGAACTGCATGTTTCTATTATAACACAAAAATCTTGCCTTAGCAGGACCTCAACAATTTCTGAGTTAATGGTCAATCCCGTTAGAAACTCGTGCGGGGATTAAAGTACCAGTTGTAAACTTCCTTAGTTACCGGAACAGCCGATGAATGGCCCTCTCCTCCTCCTTCAACAAGAATTACCATCGCGATTCTGGGATTATTATAAGGGGCAAATGACGCAAACCAGGCGTGAGTTTTCCCTTCCGCTCCAAATTGCGCCGTACCGGTTTTTCCCGCCGCCTCTACGGAAAGATTGGAAAGTGAAATGGCCGTTCCCGATGTAACGGCCTGCCTCATTCCTTCTCTGGCTATATCAATTGATTTTTTCGAAGCCAGATTTTTCCCTATTATTTTCACGCTATTCGCGATTTTTTCTCCATCAGATTTTTTGACATATGAAACTATTCGCGGTTGGTATAAGGTTCCCCCATTAGCAATCGCGGAAATATAACTTACCAACTGAATAGGAGTGGCGGAAATAAATCCCTGGCCGATTGCGGCATGAAAGCTGTTTCCGATATACCACTTTTCACCGGTATTTTCCATTTTCCATTGTTCGTCTGGAACAAGGCCTTCAGATTCAGAAGGAATATCAATACCAGTTTTTTTTCCCAGGCCGAAACGGCTAAAATATTTTTTCATCCGGCCTATGCCCAAACCTTCAATTCCATAATATCCCCCGCCCACTGAATAAAAAAACACGTCGCAGGACTCGGCTATGGCTTTCCGGACATCAACTTGTCCGTGGGCTTTCCAGTCCCTAAAAGCATAGCCCCCGACATTAATGGAGCCCTGGTCCAATAAAGTCGTAGTTTCATTAATAGTTTTTTCCTCAAGCGCCGCTATAGCCACCAGCGGCTTAATTATTGAACCGGGAGGGTATTCGCCTGCGACTGTTCTGTTAAAAAGAATTTTTCCGGGATCAGATATTATTTCCAGATATTCATCGAAACTGATCCCCTTGGCAAAAAGATTATTGTCAAAACTGGGCAAGCTTACCAGCGCTAATATTTCTCCGCTCTGGGGATTAACCGCGGCCGCGGCCGCTGTTTTTGTTTTTGTCAACTCAATGATTTTGCTTAATTCGTCAGATAATTTTTTTTGGAGTTCCGCGTCTATGTTTAAAACCAGATCATTGCCGGCTGCCGGCTCTTTTACTCCTATTTCTCTTTTTATGTTTCCCAGCGAATCGACTTCTACCTGCCTGGCTCCCGGCATTCCTTTTAACTCCTTCTCATATGACTTTTCAATGCCCTGCTTTCCAATTGAATCGGTCATCAGATATTCCGGATTATCTTTCAACTCTTCTTTTTTTATTTTCCCTTCATAGCCAAGAATATGGGAAAATATAAAACTGTCGTAATATTCCCGGACAGCGGTTTTATCCATTTTTACGCCCTGGATGTCTTGTTCTTTTTCCGCCATAATCAGCGACTCATCCCGTGAAATATTTTCCTTCAGTAAAACTGGAGAAAGGGATTTCATATTCAGATTTTCAATCATTCCCCAGACCTCGCCTTCGTTAAGCCCTAAAATATCAGAAACTTTTTTTGCCACTTCTTTCCTGTCCTCCGAATTTTTTGGCAAGTCGGCAGGAATCACTGTCGCGTCTATGCTGGGGATATTATTTACCAAAATATTCCCAAAACGATCAAAAATCTTCCCCCGGGGAGCTTTTATGGGAAGCAACCTTATCCGATTTTCTTCTGAGACCTCCCGATAGTAGCTTCCTTTGTAATAACTGAGGTAAAATACTCTGCCTGTCAATACAGACCAACAAATTATTATTATCAGCCAAAAAAATCTCATCCATATTTTTTCTATGGGTGGCTCTATTCTTGCCGCTTCGGGTTCGGTTGCGGTTAGTATCGAATCTTCGATCTCAAAGCCCCGGTAATTATTTTTTTCGATTTTTTGCTTTTTCATCATAGAAAATTAAATTTTCGATTTTTTTCAGAAAAAAATAAACGATAACTAAAAAAGCGGAATTCAGAAAAATTTCAAAAATAAGCCCCCCCGCAGAATAATAAAACAAATTTAAATTTTTGAGATCATGGAAATTAATAACTTCTAAATTTGTAAAATACGGCGCGGAAAAATAATAAATGGCGGTGGAAGCGGCGATAAAAATAATTAAAATTAAAATGCCCCGGATTTTATGGTCTAATAAAAACCGGCGCGAAAAAAAACCGACTGAATAAGAAACTGCTATGAAAAAAATAGGATTAATGCCTATCCGCTGAAATGAAAAAATATCAAGCAGAACAGCCATAAATATTAACCAGATATAAATTTCCGAAAATCCCGATATGACAGTCCAGGATATTGCCAGAGCTAAAATAAGCCCGGGAGTTCGTATCCCAAAAAAAAACGCGGGGATAAATGAAACCTGAAATAAAACAGCAAATAAAGCAATAGTTATACTTATGGCTTTTTTCTCCATAAAATTTTCAAAAGATGATAAAGAAACTGGGACCGATTAATTTCTGGTTTTAATCCTTGATCACGAAGACCAGTCTTAATTTCGAAAATTTTGCGTACGGAAAAACTGACGCTTTCTGGAAAAGCCCGTCGTTTGAAATTTGAATATTTTGAATTTTGCCTATTAACAATCCGCGGGGCATATTTCCTCCAATTCCTGAAGTTATGACTTCATCTCCGGCCTTAATAACGTCCGTCTGCAGAACCATATCAAACATAAGCCCCAAACCAAATACTCCTTTTACTATTCCCTGAGCATCAGTCTCGCTTACTACCGCGTTTATGCTGCTTCGCGGATTGGTTATTAAAGACACTTTTGAAGTCCTCGGAAAAACTTCTTTAATTTTTCCGACCAATATTCCATTGGAAACAATAACCGGCATGTCTTTCTTAATGCTATCCTTATCCCCTTTATCTATCATCACCCAGTTTTCCGACCCGATAAAATCCTGCCCAATAATTATAGCTGATTCAAGATTATATTTATTTTTGGGGATAATCCCCAGTTGTTCCCGCAAAAGATTATTCTCATTTTTAACATCCTTAAGGCGGGCGTTTTCCGCAAGCAGTTCCTGATTTTTTTTGAATAATTGCTCATTGTCTCTTTTTAACTCGCCAATGGAAATAATAAAATCGCGATATTCGGAAAGTTTAAACGACATGAATCTGATTGAACCCAAAAGCGGACGGGTAATATTAAATATGATTGACCGCACAGGATTAAGAATCCTATAAGGATTCAGGAAAACAAGCAGCCCAAAGGCCGCTATTATTACAATGGCTCTGAAAAGTTTGGTCGACAAAAACTTCGATTGCATAAAATTCACAAAACCGCAAAAAATAATACGGAAACAACCCTATTTAAAGGGCTTCTCGTATTGATTTTCCACCAAAATATCACGCATATTTTCAAGATCCTCCAGAACTATTCCCGCGCCGCGCACCACTGCCGTTAAAGGATCTTCCATCATTCTAACCGGCATTTCCGTCTGGTTGGCAATAAGCTTGTCCAGTCCTCTTATCAAGCTTCCACCCCCGGCAAGAATAATTCCCCGGTACATTATATCCGATATCAATTCGGGTGGTGTTTCCTCTATTACCGTCTTGATGTTGTTCACGATTATCCTTATGGACCGGGAAATGGCTTCTCTGACCTGCTCATTGTTTACGATAACTTCTTTGGGAAATCCGCTCACTAAATCCCGCCCGCGAACCGGTATCGTCAGATTTTCACGAAGCGGACTGGCGCTTCCTATGGTTATTTTCACCTCTTCCGCGGTTCGCTCTCCAATCAATAAATTAAATTCATCGCGGCAATAGCGGATAATATCTTCATTCATTTCATCTCCGGCAACGCGCAAGCTTCTCACGACAACCACTCCGCCCAGGGAAATAACGGCGATTTCAGAAGTTCCTCCGCCAATATCAACAATCATATTGCCGGCAGCTTCCTGAACGGGAAGGCGGGCTCCAATTGCCGCCGCCATCGGCTCATCGATCAGATACGCCTCGCGGGCTCCGGCGTTCAATGTCGCGTCAACCACCGCCCGCTTTTCAACTTCAGTCACGCCGGAAGGAATTCCCACGAGGACTCTCGGGCGCGGAAGCAGTGAAAAAGATCCCTGATGGACCTTTTCAATAAAATAGCGGAGCATTTGCTGGGTAACTTCAAAATCGCTGATTACTCCGTCAACTAAAGGCCTGGTCGCGACAATGTGTCCCGGTGTCTTGCCCACCATTTTTTTTGCTTCTTTGCCGATAGCCAGAATCTGCCCTGTTTTCTGGTTAATCGCCACTACTGACGGCTCATTTATCACAATTCCTTTGCCTTTAACATAAATAAGGGTATTGGCGGTCCCAAGATCAATGCCAATATCCTTGGAAAGATTGCCAAAAATATTTCCCGTGGTTTTCCTGTATAGAGCTTTGATTTTTTTTATCATCAAATAATTTTCTTAAAGAAAACAAAAAAACATGACCTGACCATTCATGATTTTAGTTTTATATTTTTGTTTTAGTTCACCTTTTCTATTAACAGATAATACCCCAAAGCGGGACTACTGTCAAAACAAAGAAGTTTTTAAATTTTTTGATATTCTTCCAATCTCCATTTGCAATTTTCTCGTATTCCCATGCTTCAATAACCCTAAATATGAATTGATAATCTTTTTATTGAAGTTTTAGAATTAAGTTTCACCGCTTCCTATCTTCCGCCGGAGCATAAAATAATTTTACTGGGAAAAGTTATCTCACGGCTGGATGTTTTGAAATTTTTCTTGCAAATTGCATGGGAAAACAAACTTGCCCCGAACGAAAAATATATAAACATTTCCCAAAAACTGGAAGAAATCGGGCGGATGCTTGGAGGTTGGAAAAAAGGGCTCCAAAACAAAACTCCCGCCAAATAACGGGAGAAATACTTGAGTTTCGGGAGAACACCTGGTTGCCGCCATTCCACTCATTCGGATTCTCAACGGAGTTCGCATTCACATTCCAGCCGTCATCGTTCCAGTAGCAGTTGACCGCCCACAGCACGCCCGCGCTCTCGCGCAAAAAACCATCCGTTCCACCATCCTTTGAATACTCTCCGGACTGTATCTTATTCGGGACCTAAAAGTCCGCCAGTTTTTTGCGCCAATTCCCGTATTTTTTGAAAAGAAAATTTTTTACTCTCTCGCGCGAGCCATAGCCGGCGCGACTCTCGCAAAAAATATCTTAAAATTATGACGCAAAAGCCGTAACCGTCGCGTATCGCATAATTCCATAATAAGTATATCATAAAATTTTTGCATAAAAAACCCTTTGAAATTTTTTAGATTTCAAAGGGTCAAAGTATTAAAGAACCAAAGCGTCTTTAGTTCTTAGTTTCAGAGGAATTGCGGGAGAACACCTGGAAGCCGTCAAGCCACTCACCCGGATTCCCAACGGAGTCCACACTCACATACCAGCCGTCATCGCGCCAGCAGCAGTAGACCGCCCACAGCACGCCCGCGGCATCGCGAATGTAAAAGATATTCGCGTAGCCATTGTTGAGAAGCGCGCCTTTTTCGCCGTTCGGCTGTTTTTCCATAAGGGCGAACATTGCAGAAAGCGTTGTTTCCGCCCTTTCTTCGCCGCCGAGCTTATTGATTATCCGGATATCTCTCGATAATTTTTTGAGTTTGTGGCAACGGAAAGTTGTTTCAGAAGTCGGTTCCTCGGTTTTGCCGAGAAAATGTTTTCTGAAATTATCTCCCAGGTAGGAGATTTTTACCTTTGCCTCCCCGCTTGTATTAACAACAAAGTGGTCTTTTGCAACAAACTTTGTAGTTCTTGCGGGAATTGTGACGGTGGAGACGAGATCAAGAATGGGTTTCGGCTTGGTAATTGCTAACGCAAGAACCCGCTGAAATTCCTTACGATCTACCAAGTCCGGGCTTGGACACTCCAATAAATCCGTAAGTAATCCGGAGCCAAACAAATTTTGCAATTGTTCGTCAGAAATCTCCTCTATAAGTCCTAAAAATTTTTTTCCTTGCTTAAGGGTTGCCATATACAAGTCCTCCTGCGGTCCCGTTTTAGGGGCGCATACAATCAAACCGTCCTTGATTCTCCAAGGGAGTTTTCAGGCTCAGTTTTACTAATTTACCAATAAATTAGCATATTAAAGAACTAATGTTTTATTATACTCCTAAAAAATAAATCTGTCAAGCACGGGTACAGTTAAAAAACCCCGAAAAATTTATAATTTCAGAAAAGTGTTTTTCCCTAGAATATCCCTTTGATTTTTTCAATCAGATCAAATCGGATAAAATCCTTGAATGTCACCACGATCATCAGGGTGATAAGAAGAACGAAACCGATGGTATGAAACGCGCGCTCAATTTTCTGGCTCACCGGTGAGCCCTTTATTTTTTCGATTAAAATAAATAAAATCCTTCCTCCGTCGAGCGCCGGAAACGGAAGGCCGTTGATTATTCCGAGATTGATGCTAAGCAGAGCCGCGAACTGCAGGATATAAACCAAACCCAGTCCGGTAACCTGTTTGGTAAGTATGGCAATGCCCACCGGACCGGTCACTTCCACGGAGACCTTTTTGCCGGTGAAAAAGTCCTTAATTATATTCCCAAGGATGGAAAAAATAGCGATACAGATTTCATAAGTCGTTTTGAGTCCTTCCCAAATCGCCTGGTACCAGGGATAAGCGATTAAGGCCGTTTTCACCAGTGAAATTCCCAAGGGTCCCTGATCGGCGGGATATTCCGTCCGGGGAACTCCCTTGATTTCAAGAATTTCGCCGCCCCTTTTTATCTGGAAGATTATTTCTTTCCCTTTGTAACCGTTTATCACATTCTGAATATCCGCGATGCTGGAAAATTTTTTCTGGCATCGGGGAATGGGCATTTGGCATTTAATTATCTCGTCTCCTATCTTTAGATTCATTTTTTCAGCGGGAGCGCCGGGAATTATCTGATTAACCTGAATCTTTGGATTCTTTGCCAGCTTATCCGAGTCCCGTACCGGCTGCGGAGCCCCAATCATCAGGCCAATGGATATCAGCGCCCAGGCCAAAATGAAGTTCATTATTTGAAGTTCATTATTACTCCCGCTACCAAGACCTTCACTCTTGTCCAGGCGGATTTTCCGGCAAAACTGTCTTCATCGGACTTTGCTTCCCCGCTCTCGCCCTTGATTTTCACAAATCCGCCAAGGGGGATCCAGTTGAGGGAAAAAATAGTATTTTTTGAGACAATTTTTTTGTCGCCTAATATGATTTTATATTTTCCGTTTTTATCATTTTTAACATATCCCAAAATTCTGGGCGGAAATCCAAATCCGAATTCCTCGGTCTTTATTCCATTTCTTCTCGCGGCTAAAAAATGCCCGAACTCGTGGGCAAAAATCAGAAGACCGAGAATTATTATAAAAACTAGAATTGTAAGCATATTAAGTTAATTTTCAATTCACAATTTTCATTGAATTTTCAATTACTAAATTTTCAAATTCGATAATTGATCATTGAGAATTGATTGTAAATTAACCATTGATCATTGAAAAATTCATACAGTCATTATCTCCTTTTCTTTCTTTTCTCTTATCTCTTCAATTTTCTTATTATACTCGTCGATGGCTTTCTGCAAAGCTTCTTTGCCCCTGAATTTCTCATCTTCGGAAAGCTCTCCCTTTTTTTCTTTTTCCTGAATTTCCTTCCAAATATCTTCTCTTATATTCCTGACTGATACTTTTGATTCCTCTGCCATTTTACTTAAAAATTTTGAAAGTTCTATTCTTCTTTCTTCATTAAGCGGAGGGATTGCCAGGCGGATAATCTGCCCGTCGTTAACCGGATTGACGCCTAAATCGGATTTTCTTATCGCTGCTTCAATGTTCGGAAGCGTCCCTTTATCCCAGGGCTGGATATTGATCAGGCGCGGCTCGGGAATATTAATGCTGGCGATCTGCTTCAAAGGGGACTTACTTCCATAATAATCAACTAAAATGCCCTCCACAAGCGCCGCGTTCGCCCGGCCAGTGCGGAGTTTTACCAACTCCGTGAGAAAGTGTTCAATCACATTTTGAAACTTTCCTTCATATTTATTTAAAATGTCACTTGTCGCCACAATTTTGATGATTATGAATTATTATTTATCCCTACTGATCCCGAGATAAAGGACATTGGAGTTCTTCGGGTCATATGAAATCACCGATACCGGCCGATCGGCGTCAATCTGGGTTACCGCCCAGGACTCTCCGCCATTCAATGACTTGTAAAATGCCCTGCCGGAAACAAAAGCCAGTTCATTCTTATTGGCATAACTGGCACTCACCATCCGGATCGGAAACTTGCTCGCGCTTTCAATAATATTTATTTTCTTCCAGTATTTTCCGTAATCCGCGCTCCGATGAAGTTGTCCGTTTTGAGTTCCGGCGTAAAGCGTCCCTGAAATGAATGGCGAAGCGGTGAGTGAAACAATTCCGGAAGGCGTTTTTTCCTCCCTGTTTTTTTCTTCCAATGCCTCGATGTATTTTTTTAATTTATCCGCCTCATCCGGCTTTTTTTCTTTCCTTAATTTGCTTTCTTTTTCTTTCAGCGCTTTTATTTCCTCCTTCTTTTTTTCCTCCCAGTCAATCCATACCTCTCCTCCATTGGAAGAGTAATACATCTTTTTTCTAAAGGAAAGGGCGTAGACCGTAAGTTTCTTGGCGGAATCAAAAGGAATTTCCGTTACCGGTCCGTCAATCATTTGGCCGACATTTTTCCAGGTCTGCCCGCCATCCGTGCTCTTTATTACTGTTCCTCCGCTTGTTCCCGCGAAGATTACATTAGTATCCCGAAAGTGCTGGGAAAGTGATGTCACAGCAGTGCCTGTTCCCGGTTCGGAATACACCTCTTTCCAGTTTTCGCCCCCGTCCTCCGTCCGAAAAACTTTGCCTACTCCAGCCAAGACGCCCGAAGCGAACATCCTTTTGTCCGGGTCGTTTCTATCTATGGTAAAGCTGTCAATTTTCTGCGGAGGAAATTTTATATATTTCCATAATTCCCCGCCGTTTACCGTTTTAAAAATGCCGTTATTCACCGTCCCGGCATAGATAATATTTGAGTCATTGGGATGAAAGGTGATAGTAAGAATATCGGCCGACGTAATCTCCGGGGGTTTGGCCACGGCTTTTTCTTTTTCGCCAGCCGCAACATCTGTCACTGGAGGCGCTTCCAGGGTAATTTTCGGAGCAAATGTCGCCCCGCCGTCCACGCTTTTCCAAATACTTCCCTTCTTTACTTGAGACGGCGTGACCGGCTTCTTCTTGCCCGTCAAAGAAGAAATGGAACAACCGGAAAAAAAGACGACCCCCGCCAGAATGACTAGGATAAAAAATTTTTTCATCATATTATTATGGTTAATGACAACTATATGTTACCACGAAAAATAAAAAAATCCAAAGAAGTGGATTTTAATTGCAGAACTATTAACTGATTAACAATATTGTACGCATTGGTGCTGTATTATTGAATTAGTCCGAACTTTTTTCGCCCCGCGGCGGGGCGGAGATTGAGCCCGAACTTTGGCGGGCAACGCCCGCAATCTTTGACAATTTCAAATTTTTCAGCAAGTTTATTATAACTTGCTTCGGAAAATTTTTCAAGGGTCTGAGATTTGAAAAATTTTCTGCTTTGGCGGCAAATTCTTTTCAGAAAAAAACAAGCTTAATTGTTTAAATCAATAATTTCTGAACATAAAAAAATCACCCTGTCGCACTCTAGCTATTGGGTGATTTATGTGTTAGGATCCTTGGATATTTATTTTCAAGGTACTAAGATTAGCAAGAATTATCTCCTCTGCTCAAGAGTAATCTTGCTAATATTATTTTTATTATATTCTTTTCTTGTTTTGTTAATGAATGTTTCATCGACGAAGTTTTCTAGAAGCTCTTTTACGGCTTCTCCAGCGCGACATTTAGAAATCTGAGCGTCTCTTTCCTGATTTATCGCAGAATTTCTTATATGTATCCTGGCTGAATACATTATGTGGTTTATATCATGAAGAAATTCTTGGGGACTAGGAAAAAACTGGATAATACTGCTAATTTTTATGTGTCTGCCAAATGGCTCCCTTTTCTCATCTTGTATGCATACTGAAATTAAATTCGGTGAATATGTTAGCAACATTCCGAACTCAATCTCGCCTTTTTCGTTAGTAAATTTCAAAAAAGGTCTTTGGCATTTTGTGGTTTCAAATTGCAATTCAATTTCACCAATCTCTTTTTCCTTTAGGTATGCTTCAATTTTTTTTTGAAAATCCTCAATTTTCATTTGATTGACCTCCTCATAAATTTATCAAAAAATCCTATCTTTGCTTTTCCGAATTGCGAAACAAGAAACCCCTTCCCTTCAACAGAAGGTTTCAAAAATATCAGAAAATGATGTTTGAAAGATTGCCTGAAACATTTGCCAGATTTCCTTGAAAGAATCGGCAGCACTTTCGCCAGCGTCATCGTATCTCCATTTCTTGTATAAAGGGGATATGTAAGACAAACCGATTTCAGATGCTAAACAAAGAAGAAGCAATAAATTAAGACAAGCAAACATTACCAACGACAAAAAAATTTTCACTTTTAAATAATTTTTCATTATCATTCTGATACTCCTTTTGGTTTATTGTTAAGGTACAGAAACCGCACCCATTTCAGCTAAAATCTGCCATTTCTAAACTTCAAAATAGTCTACCAATTTACGCCATGAAAGTCAATAGCTGTCCAATTTCAAAAAAATTAACAAACAAAAAAGAAATTCATAAGAATTTCCAAACAAAAAAATGAAAAAAATTTCTTTTACTAAAATGTGGTTCGCGCCGATATTTTTAAACGGTTCTTTGGCAGTTTTTATCGGCGCGGCGGAGCCGCGTTTTGCTGGCAAATATACTTTAAAATCTTTCACAATTTGGTGCGCTGTGAGGGAATCGAACCCCCGACCATTGGCTTAAAAGGCCACTGCTCTGCCGACTGAGCTAACAGCGCGCGTTTTATTTATATTACAATTTCAAAACTTTTGCCAGTTGCTTGATAAGAGAAACCACGACCGGAGGAGACAATAAACTGCAGACCTCAACGCCTTCATCATCTTTCACGATAAACGGCCTTTCAAGGGTCTTAACACTCTTGCTATTTTCGTCGTATTCGTAATAATACTCCGGAGTAATTTCATAATCATCCACATATTTTTCGGCAACTTTTACCGGAACCGCGTTTCTTAAAAGAACTTTGGGCGCGCCATGAAGAGAGAAGACCTTGTCAATCAGTTTTCCGTCCAGTTCAAGCCGTTCCCTTATGGATTCAATTCCCAAATTATCGCCTTCCTTGGCGCTCATCCTCGCGTTGGCGCAATCCGGATTATCGCACATCAGATAAAATTCATTTTTTTCTTTGTCATATCCTACTTTTTCCGTGGCTAAAAGTTTTAAATTTCTGGGCGTATGGCATTTGGGACACACGGCTCTGTATTTCATTCTTTCATCAATCACGGCTTCGGGAATATCTATGGCCATGAAAATATCCGGATCCCGGCGATAGTCAACAAGCTCCTTAAAAAATAATGAATAAGAAACCTGATCTAAATTTCTGGGAAAGCCGTCAATAAAAAGAGATTTTTTGTCTCTTTTGTCTATTTCCTTTTTTACCAAAGCCAGGACAAATTCTGTGGGCAACAAGGTCTTGGTGTCCCTTCCCAACAGCGCGCTGACCCCGTCTTCAATTGAAATATATCCCCGGTAATTCTGGCGCAAATAATCAATAAGTTCTTTCTTTTTATTCTCGTCTTCCATATCGCCATGCACCTCTCTTACGATATCTCCGACGGAAATGTGCCCGATTTTTTCCTTGCTGAAAATTTCCATCATCAGTTTCGTGTATGTTCCCTTGCCGGCGTTTTTTTTGCCCAAAAGGTAAGCAATGAAGGTATGGCCTCCGTCAAAAAATTTTTTCAATTTTTCAATTTCATTTCCGACCTTTTGCTGAAAATATTCCTTTCTATCTTTAATATCCGACAGATTGAACTTTTTTGTCACGCCCTCTTTTTTGGTTTTGAAAACCGGAAATTCTTTTTCGTATTTCATGTTTTATATCTATAATATTAATTAAAAACCTCTGGACGAGGCAGTTAGCGCACTTTTGCTAAGAATTATATTAGCAGACAAAAATAATTATGGCAAATGAATATGATTAGTTAAATTCAATTTTGCATTTTGAATTTTGATTTTTACATTCATAAATTATGTCCCCCATCTCATCCGTCCGGAAAATTTTTATTCCGTGTTTTAAAATTCTTTCTATCACCTCCAGAGCCGGATGGCCATATTGGTTATTTTTTCCCACTGATATTATAGCATCTTCGGGCTTTACCGCTTCCAGAAATTCTTCGCTGGTGGAATATTTGGAACCGTGATGGGCCACTTTAAGGACTCGCGAATTAAGAGCTAATGAATCGCGAATAAGAATTAATTCTTTTTCAGACGGCAGATCTCCGGTAAAAAGAAAATTGTTTTCCCCGAAAGTTAATTTAAGCACCACGCTTCCCGCGTTGCT
>Ga0209542_10004878_pt1 | contig 27246 bp, 29 predicted proteins | sample RifCSPhighO2_01_FD_184028 | JGI IMG/M metagenome (GOLD analysis project Ga0209542, IMG submission 184028) | Soil microbial communities from Rifle, Colorado - Rifle CSP2_plank highO2_0.1 (SPAdes) (version 2) | ecosystem: Environmental > Terrestrial > Deep subsurface > Rock core/Sediment ...
ATGACATCGGCCAGGACATCACAGCCGAATTCTCATGAGTAGCGGAGCATAGGGAAACCCCGCACGACCCCAAAAGGGGGAGTGCGGGGAGGACGTCATTCATATTGTCTTTTTGACGATTTTCGTATAATCTACCAAGTTGAACACCAGGGAGGATTTATGGGAAAAGTTTTGGGGATTTTTATCTGTCCAAAGGCAAGCTTCCTTATGCAGCCCGTGCCGCGCGTCAAGGTTTTTGCAGACCTCGGGCTTGAAGGGGATCGATACGGCATCGGAGCGGGATTTTGGTCCAGACCCGGACCCAAGGTCAATAGGCAAGTGTCACTTATTGCCATTGAGGACATCAGAGAGGCGAATATATCTCTCGAAAAAGGTTTTTCGCCGCAGGACACCCGCCGAAATATTCTCACCGAGGGGGTCGACCTCAACTCCTTGGTTCACAAGCAGCTTTTGGTTGGCGGAGTCCTGATGCTCGGCATCGAGCCATGCGATCCATGCGCGCGTCCCTCGGCCCTTGTCGGCAAACCTTTTTTCGCTAAGGCCTTCGCTCATCGCGGGGGCTTGATCGCGGAAGTTCTGAATGACGGGGTCATCAGCGTGGAGGATGAGATTTTCGAGTTCGTCGAGAAGAAAGAAGGAGGCATCTATGCCGCGCGTAACCAAAGACACACCTGATCCGGCTTGGTTGTCTTCGCAAAAAAAGGGGGAGGGTGAGATGATTATCGGTTCGGCAGCGTACTTCAAAGTCTGCAAATGTGGCGGGCATGGTCGTATTATTGCGGCTGATGGGACATGGGGCCCGGAATGCGCAAGCAAGGAGGCTGCCCTTTGTTCCGTCGAGGCGGGGTGCCGAAGCAACATGATTACCGAGCTCGAAGTTCCTGAGCTCATGCACATGATCGAGAACAGCGAGTTGCCGGCGAAAGACGACGGCGCGAATTTCATGGGCAAAATGTGGACGGAGCTCATCAACGAACTGATGCTGGATAACCGGGAGGAATTCATGCGAGCTATGCAGGACCACGAGGAGGGCGAGGGAACAACCAGGGGGATCCCCAGACAGTGGAAGATGTAAAATCTCCACCCAAAACGGTCCCTGTCGAAAGACGGGAAAACTCGCTAGCTTAGCGTGGAGAGCCTGACCAGCTCTTTTTCTTTTGTTTGACTTCGCCCACCTTTTTGATATGATTCACTGGTAAAATTAACGAGCAAGAAACAAAAATGAACTATATCAGTGTGATATACGTTCTGGGCGCCATCGGCGTTCTGAACACTATTTATTTGTCCTACCATACCATCACGAAGAGGCCGGTTTGGTGTCTGTTTTTTCCGGAAGAGTGGTGCCGCAAAGTTCAGCAAAGCCCGTATAGTCGGACTCTCGGTGTCCCCAATTCTTTTGCCGGGTTCGGCATTTACGCCGCGATTTTGATTCTGACTTTCATGCACGCGGCCGGATCAGTATCTTTCACCCCGATCGCTTGGGTCATCTATCTTGGCTTCGCTTTCTCGATGTATTTTTTTTCATCCAGGCTTTCGTGCTTAAAGCATTCTGCACCTGGTGCGTGCTGTCGGCCGTGGATTTTACTCTTTTGCTCCTCACGGTTATTTATTTAGTCTGAAAAGTCGGCCAGAACAAACAAGACCTCACTTTGGAGGTCTTTTTTTTGGGCTGCTTTTCCTTTATTTTCGCTTGTATTATTTCTTAGTTATTTTTGGATTGGTATGTTAAACTGGTTTTATGGAAGACCGGGAAGAACAAATCACCAAGCGCATCGAAGAAATTCAGCGGCTTGCCGCCACGGATAAGAACATCGATGCCCAGGCTCTCATTGAGTCTCTTTTATCCTCGACCAAGGAGCCGGGATTGAGCGTAAAAGAGAAAACCCGGGCTTATATGGTATCGCTGTTGTTGCCGCCCTTTGGTCTATATTATGTTGTGAAATTTTTTATCAAAGGGGAGCAGAGCGCGAGGCGAGCGGCATGGACGTGCATCATCCTCACAGTGCTCTCTCTGGGGACCACCGCTTGGCTTGGTTATGCCGTATTGTCGCAGACCCCAGATCTGGGCCAACTCCAGAGCATCTCCCCGGAGGACCTAAATGATCTGCTTGGGCAGTAAATCAATGCGTATGAAGGAATTTGACATTTAGTCAATTGTGAGTTAATCTACATTCAGAATCAAAAAGGCCCGGAAAGGCCTTTTAAAAAACGAAACTTTACCAATTACTAATCAGTACGAATATACGAATCCTCCTCACCCCATCCCTCTCCTCTTTGAAGAGGAGAGGGAGAAAGGGAGAGGAGCGACATTCGTATATTGGTAGAAATTCGTAATTCGTAAAACTGTGTCACGTATCATTCGTTTCTTCAAAGAGGTATGGGTCGAGCTCGGCAAGGTCGTCTGGCCCAGCCGCCGGGACGCCCTACGGATCACAGGAGTCGTCATCCTGTTCTCAGTGTTTGTAGCGCTTTTCCTGGGGCTCGTTGATTTCGGCCTCACCCGCCTCATCGCTTTAATCGCTTCCTAAAGACATGCCGAGACAGATATCGACAGGGGAAAAACTCTGGTACGTTTTGCATACTTATTCCGGTTATGAGGATTCGGTGGTGCACAACCTTAATCAACGCATTGAATCCATGGGGATGGAGGATAAAATCTTTGAAGTTATAGTTCCCAAGGAGAAAAAGATCAAGATCCGCGACGGCAAACGTGTTACCGTGGAAGAGAAAATTTTTCCTGGTTACGTGCTGGTCAACATGATCGTGACTGATGACTCCTGGTACGTGGTCCGAAATACTCCGAACGTGACTGGATTCGTAGGTTCCGGCACGGTCCCTTCTCCGATCTCGGATGACGAAGTCAAAGTGATACAGAAGCGGATGGGTGTAGAGGAGCCGAAGTTCAAGATCGATTTCGGGGTCAACGACCTGGTGCGGATCATGGACGGCCCGTTCAAGGGTTATGAAGGCAAGGTATCGGAGATAGACGAAGCCAAGGGAAAAGTAAAAGTACTCATCTCCATTTTTGGCAGGGAAACACCGGTCGAGCTCGACTTTTTACAAGCGAAAAAATTATAATCTAGAATATGGCAAAAAAGATAAAGACAACTTTAAAGCTTCAGATCCAGGCGGGTAAAGCCAATCCGGCCCCTCCTATTGGGACGGTCCTCGGGCCGCACGGGCTGAACCTCATGGACTTCTGCAAGCAGTTCAACGAGAAGACCCGGGAGATGGGGGACAACGTCATCCCGGCGCTCATTACGATCTATGAAGACCGGAGTTTTTCATTTATCCTCAAAACTCCGCCGGTGTCGGACATGATAAAGAAAGCGCTCAATATCCAAAAAGGAGCAGCCAACGCTCTTAAAGAGAAAAAGGGCAAACTAACAAAAGTACAGGTCAGGGAAATAGCCGAGAAAAAGATGCAGGACCTGAACACCACTGATATCGAAGCTGCCGCGAGGATAATCGCGGGCACCGCTCGGAGCATGGGCGTTGAGGTAGAGAGTTAGAATGATTAAAAACGCAAGAACATAGAATGGCATCGAAAAGATACAGGGAAATATCCAAGACCGTAGATAAAGAAAAGTTGTACCCGGTAGAGGAGGCGATAAAGCTCGCCAAACAGACTGCGTCCGTGAAATTCGACGCGGCCATTGATATTCACATCAAGCTGAATATCGACCCGAAGCAGACCGACCAAAAAGTCCGCACTCAAGTGATGTTGCCTCATGGGACTGGAAAGCAAGTGAAAGTTGCTGCTTTTGTGACATCGGCCAAAGAGAAGGACGCCAAGGAAGCGGGAGCTGATGTCATAGGCGGGGAGGAACTGGTCAAGCAGATCAAGGAAACGGAAAAAACCGATTTTGACGTTGCGGTCGCCGAGCCCGCTATGATGCGCTCGCTCGCGGGTGTCGCCAAGATTTTGGGACAGAGAGGACTGATGCCAAACCCCAAAGCGGGCACGGTCGGCGAGGATGTCGCGAAACTTATTCGCGAACTCAAGTCCGGCAAGGTCCAGATAACCAATGACGATTCCGGTGTGATGCATCAGATAATCGGGCGGGCATCTTTCAGCGAGCAGCAGCTGCTGGAGAATTTTCAGACCATAAAGGACGCTCTGCACCGCGCCAAGCCGGCCAGTGTGAAAAGAGACTATATCGGATCGATCACCTTGGCGGCCACTATGGGGCCGGGGATAAAGGTAAAACCGTAAAATTTATTTCAAGACTCCCCAGAAGCGGGGAGTCTTTTGTGTTATAATAGTCGCGCCATGCTTCTATCTGACAAAGACATCAAAGCGAAGCTCGATAAAGGGGAAATAAAGATCTCGCCTATGCCCGACCTCGCCGTAGCGCTGGGGCCGATTTCCGTAGACCTGCGGCTAGGCAATCAGTTTATGGTGTACAAACGCTCGGAGCAGGCATTTATCGATGTCCGGAGCCCGGAAACGTTCGAGAACCTTACCTCCCTCATCAGCAAGAGCAGTGAAGAGTCATTCACCATCCATCCCGGGGAATTTGTTCTGGCCACCACCCTCGAGTCGGTTGAGATCCCCAATAACCTGGCCGGCCGCCTAGAAGGGCGCTCGAGTCTCGGCCGCCTAGGCATAGTCATTCACTCAACTGCAGGGAAATTCGATCCTGGATGGAAGGGCAAGCTTGTGCTCGAAATTTCTAATATCGGACCCGTGCCAGTAAAGATCTATCCGGAGATGCGCATCTGCCAGCTGCTTTTTGAAACTCTGTCGTCGGAAACCTCGCAGCCATACACAGAGCGGAAGAGTTCGAAGTACAAATATCAGGAGTCACCCTTGGGATCAAAAATTACTTCTGACTAATTTAAGCTGTCTTTGCGAGGACTCCGACGTGAGGTCGGAGGACGAAGCAATCCCAAATTCAAGAGTGATTGCTTCTCCCTCGACTTCGCTCGGGATCGCAATGACAAAAAGGGAACATGAAAGTCAAAATCAAACGACTTGACCCGTCAGTCGAATTGCCGCGATATCAGACCGAGGAATCCGCGGCTTTTGATTTGGCCTCGTCCGAGGACGCGGTCATTGCGCCGAAAGAGATCAAACTTCTGCATACCGGACTCATAATTGAAGCGCCAAAGGAACATTTTCTGGTCATAGCCGCCAGGTCGAGTCTCCCGAAAAAAAAGGGACTCACGGTGGCGCAGGGTATAGGTATAGTGGATCGCGACTATTCCGGCCCAGAGGATGAGATCAGGCTGCAGGTCTTTAATTTCACGGATCAGAGCGTTGAGGTCAAAAAAGGGGAGCGCCTCGCGCAGGGGATATTTCTAAAAGCCGACAAGGTGCAGTGGGAGGAAGTGAAAGAAATGCGGCCGAAGTCGAGAGGGGGATTTGGTTCGACTGGATAATTACCTAGTTTTGTCATTGCGAGGACACGTCCGTCAGCTGACATAGACGAAGCAATCTGTACTTTTTTGAGATTGCTTCGCTTACGCTCGCAAAGACTCAAAAGACATGGCAAAAGCCAAATTCATCGTTCTTTACGGGATAAATAACTTGGGGAAGACCACCCAGGCCAAGTTGTTAGTGGAAAAACTCCTTGATCAGGGTCGAAGGGCCAACTACTTGAAATACCCGGTTTATGAGCTCGAACCCTCCGGGAAGATGCTCAACCAGTACCTGCGGGAAGGGAACCCAAAAGATCTCACACCCAGAGAAGCGCAGTTAGTCTATGCTTTTAATCGAGCACAATATGAACCTGTGCTCCGGCATGTTTTGGCTTCAGGCGTGAGCATAGTAGCGGAGGATTATTGGGGAACAGGCGTTGCTTGGGGGGCGGGGCGCGGGATAGATGAGGAATTCCTGCTGGAATTGAACGGAAAATTTTTGCGGGAAGATGTGGCGTTTCTTTTTGACGGGGAACGGTTTCGCTCGGGGCTAGAGGGCAATCACTTACATGAAACTGACGAGGAGTTGACAGCGAGAGTCAGGCAAGCGCATCTTAAATTAGGACAGAAGTTTGGCTGGAAGCCGATAAACGCAAATCAGACCGTTGATGACATAGCCAAGCAGATCTGGACTCAAGTTGAGAAAATGCTATGATCCGGTAATACAACTTCGATTGGCCGCGAGGCGGCACCGAACTTTTCTATAAGAATTGCGAATAGCCACATGAGACAGAACCATTTAAATAATATGTTTAAAATATCGAAGTTGATATACCGGGTATGAAGCAATATCTCGACATTCTCGATAAAGTCATGAAAGAGGGGATTGACCGACCTGACCGTACCGGCACGGGTACCCGAGGGATTTTTGGGCACCAGATGCGATTTAACCTGGCCGAGGGATTTCCCCTGGTCACAACGAAAAAAATCCACCTCAAATCGATCATTTATGAGTTGCTCTGGTTCCTTCGCGGAGACACCAACGTGAAGTGGCTCAACGAGCACGGCGTGACTATCTGGGATGAATGGGCGGACGAAAACGGTGAGCTTGGCCCCATTTACGGCAAGCAGTGGACTGCGTGGGAGGGCAAGGACGGCAAAACCATCAACCAGATAGCTGAAGTTCAGGAGACTATCCGCAACAACCCGTATTCCCGGCGCATCATTGTCAGTGGTTGGAATGTGGCCGACCTCTCCGGTCTGATAAAGGGCAAAAAGACCGCTCCGCCGCCTTGCCATACTATATTTCAATTTTATGTCGGCGACGGCAAGCTTTCTTGCCAGCTTTATCAACGCAGCGCCGACCTTTTTCTCGGCGTGCCTTTCAATATCGCCTCCTACGCCTTGCTTACGATGATGATGGCGCAGGCGACGGGGCTGAAGCTCGGGGACTTCGTGCATACACTTGGTGATACGCACATATACAGCAACCATTTCGAGCAGGTCAAACTTCAGCTTTCGCGCGAGCCGAAAGCACTGCCAACCATGAAAATCAATCCGGAAATCAAAGATATTTTTGGGTTTAAGTTCGAGGACTTCACGCTTGAAGGATATGATCCGCACCCAGGGATTAAGGCGCCGATTGCGATTTAACTTTCAGACATGGAACAAAAAGGATCATTTCATGGAGAGGAGCCACGAAGAGAGCTTAGAAACCGATTTCCACGCTTGGATGATATCTGGGAGAGGCTAATGGACCCCTCCTTGTCCACTCCGCAATTAGAACAAATAATCTCAAGTTTCAACAAAGACATTCTTTTTAGAGGAGTGCCTGTAACTAGCGCAGATTTGGAAATCGAATTGCCAAATGGGCAAATGGTCGAGGTGCAATGGGATCCTGATGTCCCTGAAAATTACGCACTGCACCGAGTAGGAGCGCAGAATGAATGATAAACCAATACTTACACTTGTCGCGGCTGTGGCGCGAAATGGGGTCATCGGACGGGCCAATGACTTGCCTTGGGATATTCCTGAGGACAGGAAGAGATTTAAGGCTCTAACCGTGGGAAAAGTTGTCCTGATGGGCCGTAAAACCTACGAGTCTATATATAGCCGGCTTGGAAAGCCCTTGCCCAACCGAACCAACGTAGTTGTCACCCACAATCCAGGATTTCAGGCGGCGGAGGGGGTTTTGGTTTATCGGTCGCTAGAAGACGCCTTGGAAAAGCTGAAGAACGAAAAAGAAATTTGTGTCATCGGCGGCGGGGAGATTTACCGGCAGACCATGCCCGTTGCTGATCGTCTAGAAGTGACTCATGTCGACCAAGAGGCAGAGGGCGAAGTAAAATTCCCCCCCATAGATCCCGGTGTTTGGAGAAAGACTTTCGAGGAACAACACGAGGGCTACGCTTTTGCGACCTACGAGAAGTAAGTATTTAATACGTACCGAAATACGTATTAAATCAAAAAAGCTGTAGCGGGCTCTTTTCAGTTTGGCGGAAATTTGGTAAATTACATTTATGAATGAAATCAATCTCGGAGATAAAATAGCGGAGCTAAAGTCGGCCATCGACTCCTTACGGGGGCATCTTTGAGCTGCCGCAAAAGAAACAGAAAATCCTAGAACTTGAGGACCAAGTGGGCACGCCGGGTTTCTGGAATGATCAGAAGACCGCGCAAGCGACCGCAAAAAAACTCAGTGATCTGAAAAATCAGGTGGATTTTTGGGAAAAACTGGAAAATGAGGCGACGGAACTCCAGGAGCTTGGGAAAATGGCTGCGGAGGAAAAAGATAGTCGCTTGGAAAAGGACCTGGAAAAAAAACTTGGAGATCTGAAGGAGCGATATGAGCAGGTCAGGATAAGGACCTTTCTAAACCGTACTTATGATGACCATGGGGCAATAATCTCTATTCATGCCGGAGCGGGGGGACTGGACGCGCAGGACTGGGCGGAAATACTGGAGCGGATGTATCTCCGGTTTTGTGAGAAGCGTGGCTACAAAGTTAATTTTTTTGATCAGAACCGAAATCCCGAGGGCGGGATAAAGAGCGCGACTTTTGAGGTAAGGGGCGAATATGCTTATGGCTATTTGCGCAGTGAAGCGGGCGTGCACCGGCTTATCCGTCTTTCGCCTTTCAACCCAGCCCATACTAGGGAAACATCTTTTGCCCTTGTTGAAGTTCTTCCGGTTTTGGAACAGCAGGAGGAACTCGACCTTGATCCCAAGGAACTGAAGATCGAGACGAAGACTGCTAGCGGACATGGCGGGCAGTCGGTAAATACGACATATTCGGCTGTTCGAATAACACATTTACCGACGGGGCTCACAGTGTCGATCCAGAACGAACGAAGCCAGACGCAAAACAAGGAGCAGGCCCTGAAAATTTTGAAATCCAAACTCAAAAAACTCGAAGAAGAAAGGCGAATTCAGGAAAAATTGAAACTGCGCGGGGAATTCAAAAGCGCCGAGTGGGGGAACCAGATCCGCAGTTACACGCTCCATCCCTATAAATTGGTCAAGGATCACCGCAGCGGCTACGAAACATCAGACGCCGAAAATGTGCTGGAAGGAAATTTGGAGGATTTTATCGAAAAGTATTTAGAAAGCTAGATGATAAAATTTGACGCAGTAAGTAAAAATTACTCCAAGGACGTCGCCGCGCTTCACGACCTGAATTTCCGTATCGATAGCGGTGAATTTGTTTCTATAGTCGGGCGTTCGGGCGCGGGCAAGAGTACGCTCATCCGTTTGCTTATTCGCGAGGAAGTTTCTACTAACGGCGTGGTGTATATCGAGGGGCTGGACATAGCAACCATCCGCCCATCGGATGTCCCTTATCTCCGGCGTAAAATCGGGGTGGTTTTTCAAGACATCAAGCTCCTTCCTACGCGCACAGCCTTCGAGAATGTCGCTTTTGCCATGGAGGTAGCCGGGGTCGCGCAGAAAGAAATTGATGAGGAGGTCCCTAAGCTGCTCGAGTTGGTAGGACTGGGGGATAAACTCAGCGCCTTTCCGGACCAGCTTTCAGGCGGAGAAAAACAGCGCGTCGCTATAGCGAGGGCGCTGGCGCACCAACCGCTGCTTCTGCTGGCCGACGAGCCTACCGGGAATCTGGACGAGGAGAACGCCATGGAAATTCTTTCGGTGCTGAAGAAAATCAACGAGCTGGGCACGACCGTGGTCCTCGCCACTCACGCGAGGGAACTCGTGGACAAAATGAAAAGACGGGTGATCGTGCTCGAAAAAGGCGAGATCGTTTCGGATGAAGCGCAGGGCAAATATCGGTTATGATTATTAATTTGGTCTTTGCGAGGATCCGTCAGGTGACGGAGACGAAGCAACCCCAAAGATTGCCGCGTCCCGACTGGGCGTCGGGACTCGCAATGACAAAAATCCGTGAACCCCGTTAGACACCCAGAAATGAGGAGACTAAAAGTAAAAAAAGCCAGCTTGGGTTTTGCCGGTTTAGTTTTGATTTTTGGAAGGAGTCTAACGGGGTGAACTCAATTACCTTCGGCCGAATATTTAGGAGCGGATTCCGCAATTATTGGAGGAACTTTTGGCTTTCCTTGGCGGCGACGGCCATCATGGTCATCACGCTTTTTATATTGGGTTCGCTACTGGTGCTCAACAACTTGTCGCGGGCTTCACTGGGCACACTCAAGGACAAGGTCGACATCAGTATTTATTTTGACCTGACCACGTCAGAGCAGGCGATCGTGCAGATCCAGCGCCAAGTTGAACTGCTCCCAGAGGTACGTTCGGTCGCTTACGTTCCTTCTGTTGCGGCTCGCGAAAAGTTCCGTGAATTGCACAAGGACGAACCGCTCCTTTTAGAAGCGGTAGAGCAGTTCACGGACGCGGAGAACCCGTTTCCTGCCTCCCTGGCTATCAGGGTTAAGGAGCTCCCGGACTACAAGATCATCATCGAACAGTTTCAGGACCCGAAGTTCGAGCCTTTCGTCAAAAAAATCACCGATAAACGCGAGGTGGTGGATCGCCTGAACCGGATCATTAACGGTATCCAGAATCTGGGGCTGGGGCTTACTATAGTTTTTGGGACCATCACCCTGATCGTTATGTTCAACACGATCCGGCTCACCATCTACAACCGTCGCGAGGAGATAGAAATAATGCGTTTGGTGGGTGCTTCAAACTGGTACATCCGAGGGCCATTTATAGTCGAAGGGATCGCCTACGGTACGATGGGCGCGGTTTTTACGGCGGCGGTACTTTTCCCCATCCTGTATTTGGTCACCCCTCGGCTCGCGAACTTTTTACAGCTTGATCTGCCGTCGTTTACCATTTTGGGCGGAAATTTTGCCTTGCTTTTTCTGCTGATGCTCGCGCTCGGCATTTTTCTAGGTGTTACTTCTTCGCTGATCGTCATTAGGCGGTATCTGCGTATCTGATGAAGGTCCTTCTAAACAAAGACGTAAAGGGCGTCGGGATACGAGGTGAAATCGTTGATGTTTCTGACGGATATGCCCGCAACTTTATTCTCCGAAATAATTTCGGGGTTTTTGCAACGGACGCTCTGATCCGCCAGGTTGCAGAGCATAGCGAGCTAGAGCAAAAACAGACCGAGAAAGCCTCGGCATTTCTTAAGGACGCGCTCCAGCGCCTAGGGAGCGTCCATCTGGTCATCGCTGTGCAAGCCGACGAAAAAGGGCACCTCTACGCGGGCTTGAAAGAAAAGGGAATTGCCGCTACCATACAGGAGAAAGCAGGAGCGTTCCCTTCGAAGTTCAAGATCATTGACTACCGGCCGATAAAGACAACCGGGAGCCATGAAATTTTGGTTGGTATGGGAAACGTCAGACAGAAGATTAGAATCGAAGTAATCCGGCAGAATTGATGGCCCAGAAAAGAACCCAAACGAAGAAAAAGCAAATCCGATACATTTTTGTCATCGGCGGAGTTATGTCCTCGGTAGGGAAAGGTGTCACTACGGCCTCCATCGGCCGTATTTTGATTTCCAAAGGGTATAAAGTGGCTATAGTGAAGTGCGAGATGTACATCAACATCGATGCCGGGACGATAAGGCCGACCGAGCATGGCGAGGTGTTCGTTGGTTCGGATGGGATCGAAGCGGATCAGGATCTAGGCAACTACGAGCGATTTACGGGCAACATCTCCCTGTCGGAAAATTACATCACCCAAGGGCAAATCTATCTCGAAGTCATCAGACGGGAACGCAACCTGGAGTTCGGAGGGGAGGACGTGGAAGTGATCCCGGATATCCCGAATGAGATCATCCGCCGTCTGAGGCAGGTTGAGCGTAAGCAAAAACCCGATTTCACTATCGTCGAGGTAGGAGGCACAGTGGGGGAGTATCAGGATTTACTTTTTCTGGAAGCGGCTCGAATGCTCCATTTGAAGCATCCGGACCTTGTGCAATTCGTATTGGTCAGCTACCTGCCAATCCCAAAAACCGTGGGCGAGATGAAAACCAAACCTACGCAGTACGCGGTCCGCACGCTCAACTCGGCAGGTATCGAGCCAGACTTCATCGTCTGTAGGTCAGAGCGCGCTGTCGATAGCAAACGCAAAACTAAATTGTCTCTGATGTGCAATGTCGAACCGGAAGCGATCATTTCTGCCCCGGACGTGGATTCGATCTATGAAGTGCCCCTGATCCTAGAAAAGGATAATTTTGGCAACAAGATCTTGCAGAAATTTGGGTTTCCGCCGCGCTCCCAGGACCTCAAGGACTGGCGGGCCTGGGTCAAAAGGAGCAGGGGAGCCAGGGCTGAGGTGCAGATCGGAGTTGTCGGTAAGTACTTTGCCACCGGCGATTATACCCTTTCGGACTCATATATTTCGGTTGTCGAGTCGATCAAACACGCGGCTTGGGCGAACAACAGGGTTCCGCGCCTCCACTGGATCAATTCGGAGGATTTCGAGCGCGACCCCCGTTCCATACGCAAGCTTCGGGAAATGGACGGCATATTGGTCCCCGGCGGGTTTGGAGAAAGGGGAGTTGAAGGAATTGTCATGGCGATCCGCTATGCCCGTGAGAACAAGATCCCGTATCTCGGGCTTTGTTACGGCATGCAGCTGGCGGTCATAGAATTTGCGAGAAATGTGTGTGGGATGAAAGGGGCGAACACAACGGAAATCGATCGCAAGACTAGGTACCCGGTGATCGACGTAATGGCGGAGCAGAAGAAAAACCTCGCAGACCGTAATTTCGGGGCGACAATGCGGCTTGGCGATTACCCCTGCGCAGTGAAGAAAGGAACACTGGCGCATGAAGCATACGGGACGACTGGACCTGTGATGGAGCGGCACCGCCATCGCTACGAGGTGAACAATAAATTCCGAAAGGCCTTGCAGGAAAAAGGCATGGTTTTTTCGGGTGTCTACACCAAAAAGGACCTTGTCGAGATCTCAGAACTCGACAAAAAAATCCACCCATGGTTTCTGGGAACGCAGTTCCATCCGGAGTTCAATTCGCGGTTATGGAAGCCCCAGGCCCTGTTCGATGGATTTGTGAAAGCTTCGCTTAAGCGACGTTCACGACCGTCGCGAGACGCACGCTCCCGTTGAATTTTTTGAGTTTCTTCGCCTGGAATTTGACCACGCCATCCTTTATGGCATAGATTGTATCATCAGAACCCACCCGCACGTTCTTGCCCGGGTGGTATTTTGTTCCGCGCTGACGGACAATGACATTGCCGGTCTGAACTTTCTCCCCGCCGAAAATCTTGATACCGAGCCGCTTTGATTCAGAATCGCGGCCTAATGCTGTAGAACCCCCAGCTTTTTTGTGTGCCATTTTAGTTAGCGATTAGCAATTAGCGGTAAGCGATTAGAATTTTTACTAGTCGCAAGTCGCAAGTGGCCGATCGCTATTTCAGTTTCAGGGTGAATATCTCTCTGCTAACGAACTGGTCTTTGCGGTCGTAGATGATACTGCCCCTCTCGGTGATCTGAAGGAATGGATATTTTTGTACGACCGGTTCTGGAACTGGATAGACAACATCATACCCAAGTTTTTTAACTTTGTCAATTACAGGGAAAAAGCGATAATTGTTCCCGATGTGATATGCCGGAAGCGCGATGACGACACGGGATCCGGACTTCAGCACCTTGGCGAAAGTCCTGAAGGCGTTCAGATAAGTACCCTCTAGGTTTTTGAAGTTTTTCTCCATCTCTTTTTCCGGCGGCGGCTCAGAGTAGGCGGGGCCAAGCGTGCCCTCGGTAACAACAGCTGCGTATTCGAGCTTGGGAAGCGCTTCGGGGAGTTTTGCTACGTCGCTAGTGATGAGTTCGAAACGGTTCGGCGGGATCTGGTAGCGGTTTTTGAACCACAGGAGGTTTTTTTCTGCGCTTTCAATGGCGAGAGGGGAGAGGTCTGAGCCCACAGTTTTGAATCCCATGAGCATGGCCTCCTGAAGAACCGTGCCTGATCCGGTGAAAGGGTCGAGGACGGCGACTTTTGAATTTCCAGTCGCGCTTTTGGGAATGAGCGCCAAATTGATCATTATTTGCGCAACTTTCGGCGGAAGCATCCCGATCTGCGTCGAGCGCACGGGACGCTGGTAGTCGCGTCTCCCGTAATCCTCGAAATTTTGAAAAGACAAGGTCTTCGCGAGGTAGATCCTCTCGAAGCCGACGAGGAAGCAGACCTCGGCGCCTTTTTCGAGCAGATGCTCGCCCGCGACCACGACAGAAGGCAGGGAGAGCCCGTCCATCTGAGGAAAAACTATGCGCGTGGAGTGTCCCGCTTTGACGAGGACATCCTTTATCAGAAGACCCAATCGCTTGATTTCCCCACGAAGTGGCAGTCCCGCGGCCATGGGATACATGGATACCCCCACTTGGAGTTTTCCGCTTGTTGTCGCAAGGATTTTGTCACGGAGGATTTTTATGTCAAAATAATCATGGAACACGTGGTAGGGACCCTGGATCTTCTTCCTCGGCAGGGCATCTATGACCGACATGATTTTGATGGTCCCGCCGAGCCGTTTCTGCAGTTTCGCGACTTCCAGAGCCTCTTCCGTCTCAATAATTAAAACCTCGCGGTATAGATCCACGAGGCGAAAACTTATCTCCATGTTCTCAAACACGGCGAACAGCTCGGCAAGCGATAGCGTGAACACCCGTCCCAGATTGAAAGCGTATTTCAGTTTCATCGATTTTTTACGCCGCAATCAGAATAAACTCGCTCTGATCGTCGGCTTCATATTGGTGGCGGGCCTGTCTTTCGGGATAGGCCGTTTTTCTGTTATCAGCAATCCTCCCGATGTTGTGATAGAAGAGCCGGTGCTCAATCTCTCTGATGTGAATAATAGTCAAAATTTGCCTTCAGCGCAAATTTCCACGCAGAGCGCGACCGGAACTGTCGCCGGAGAGACCTATGATCCTAGCTGCGCTGGAAAGATCAAAGGCAATATCGGTTCGTCAGGAAAAATTTACCATATGCCCGGAGGTGCCTTTTACGAACGAACTATTCCCGAGCTGTGCTTCGGGAGCGAGACAGACGCGCAAGGGGCAGGGTTTAGAAAAAGTTCTAGATGAATGTAGAATTTTGTCAATGCTTTTGAGGCAAGCTCATGGTTGAGATTCAAAAATTAGTTCAAAAAGGCACCCGTCTTCGCGAAAAGGCACGACACCAGCAAGCGCTGGAAGTGCTCGACGAAGCGCTTCGCTTGTCTTTGGCAGCGAGAGATTACCGGGGCGCGGCGGATGCTCTCGGTGCCAGGGCGCTTGCGTGGAAGCACCTGTTCCAGCTCACAGGAGACCGGGCTTATCTTGAATTTTACAAAGCCGATGCGATGACGCGTCTTTCGGTCGTCAAGACTAAGAAGCTGCCAGCTCTGCACTCTGCCCATTTTCGGGCTGCTGACCACGCTTTGCTTACGGCCGATTACAAAACAGCCGCAACCCACTTCCGCCTCGCGCTAAAGAATTACTGCGGCAGTTGGGCGGAAAAGGGGGATTATCGGTATCACTACGGCGAGGCCCTTTACCGATTGGGCGGGAGACAAACTGGTTTGCGGGAGCTCAAAGACGGACTTCGCGATATCCAGAAATACCGGGCAGAGGTTAACTCATTCCTTGCCAATATCTGGGAGTCAGGCGCGAATATGGTTTTAGCCGAACTGCTTTGGAAAACGCACGGGGCGCAGGCAAAAAAATATTTAGCCGAAGCGGCCAAAATTATCGCTGGCGACAAGCGCCTTATCATGAGGAAGAAGCAGCTCAAGATTTTGGAACGAAAATTGAAAGGTTAAAGCTTTTTTTTCGCCCTGTTTTAAGCTATAATTTCGTTATGGCTTTTTTTGGACTCCTGGGCGACCCTCTCTCGGAAGCAAAGAGCAAGGTCGCGGAAATCAACAAGTTTGAGGAACCCCACTCGAAACTTTCACGAGAGGAACTTCGAGCAAAAACCGCGCACTGGCGAGAGACTCTGCAGGGGATGAAGACCGCGGATTCGCATGTCTATTTGGAATCAATACTTCCCGAGGCTTTCGCTGTAGTTCGCGAGGCGGCCAAGCGCACGCTCGGTCAGCGGCATTTTGACGTCCAGCTCCTTGGCGGTATCACCCTTCACCAGGGAAAAGTCGCGGAGATGAAAACGGGCGAAGGCAAGACGCTTGCCGCAACGGGCGCGGTTTATTTGAACGCGCTTTCCGGCAAAGGGGCGCACGTGGTCACAGTCAATGATTATCTCGCCCGCCGCGATGCGTCGTGGATGGGGCAGATCTACCATTATCTCGGTCTTTCGGTCGGAGCAATACAGCACGAGAAGTCATTTGTTTATGAGGAGAAGGACATAGAAGGTGAGGCAGTGACCGCTGAGGAGGAAACGGGAGTGCAGATAGATGTGAAAAATCTCTCCCCGGTTACTCGCCGCGAGGCATATGCCTGTGACATTGTTTATGGAACCAACAACGAGTTCGGATTTGACTACCTCCGTGACAATATGGCGCAGAGCCTCGAGCAGAGAGTACAGCGCGAGCTCAACTACGCCATCGTGGATGAGGTCGACTCTATTCTTATCGACGAAGCGAGGACCCCCCTCATCATCTCTGCTCCGGACGCGGAAAGCACGGACCTATACCGCGAATTCTCGAATTTCATGAAGAATTTGGAGGCAGACGATTATGTTTATGAAGAGAAGCATAAGCAGGTGACATTTACAGAAAAGGGGTATGAAAAGCTGGAGCTCAAATACGGCCAGGAGATTTTAAGCGACATCAAGCTGCGCCATCACGCGGATTCGGCTCTTCGATCGGCTGTTATTTTCAAAAAGGACCGCGACTATGTAGTCAAAGACGGGGAGATAATCATCGTCGATGAGTTTACAGGCCGCCTGATGTTCGGGAGGCGGTATTCGGAGGGACTGCATCAGGCGATCGAGGCGAAGGAAGGCGTGCAGGTAAAACAGGAGTCAAAAACCCTGGCCACCATCACTTTCCAAAATTATTTCCGGCTGTATACCAAACTCGCGGGCATGACCGGCACCGCGTCAACTGAAGCGGAGGAGTTTCACAAGATATACAAGCTCGACGTGGTCGAGGTCCCGACACACCGAGAAATGGTCAGAAAGGATTTACCCGACAGCATATACAAAACGGAGGAAGGAAAGTTTGCGGCTATTGTTCGGGAGATCAAAGAACGCAACCAGAGGGGCCAGCCGATGCTCGTTGGCACCATCTCGATAGAGCGAAACGAACATTTATCCGAGCTTCTGAAGCGGGCTGGCGTGAAACATACAGTTTTGAACGCCAAGAATCATGAGCAGGAGGCGCATATCATCGCTCAGGCGGGACGGTTTAGCTCCGTAACCCTCGCGACAAATATCGCCGGTCGAGGCGTAGACATCATTCTGGGCGGGAACCCGCCAGAGTCCGGGGAGGCGAAACGGGTGAAGGAGGCCGGCGGACTGCATGTGTTAGGTACAGAGCGCCATGAAGCGCGGCGCATAGACAATCAGCTTCGTGGCCGTTCCGGGCGGCAGGGCGACCCAGGCTCCTCACAGTTTTATTTATCTCTCGAGGACGACTTGATGCGGATATTCGGCGGAGACAGGGTCAAAAGCCTAATGGACACCCTCGGCGTCCCGGATGATGAGCCGATAGAGAACCGCATGGTCAGCCGGAGCATAGAGAGCGCTCAGGGCAAGATCGAGGGCATGAATTTTGATATCCGCAAACACGTGCTCGATTTTGACGATGTTTTGAACAAACAGCGCACAGTGATCTACGGCAAGCGGTACAAAATCCTAAAAGGAGAGGTGGATTTGAAAGCCGAGATCACTGAAAAAACAGTCATCGAGATCTCTCGGCTTGTCGCGGGTTTTGAAGAAGCTCCAAAGTTAGTTGAAGCGTTCAATTCATTATTTCCGCTTCCGGAGGAGGTCAAAGCCGAAATTCTGAAAAATCCGGGTCATGAAGTGTGGATAAATCATTTGACAGAGGCTGCCAAAGCCTTCTACGAACAGAAGGAACAGAAGCTTGGAAGTCAGTTGATGCGTCAGCTGGAGAAAATAATAGCTCTTCAGGCAATAGATCGGCTATGGGTGGACCATCTTGATACAATGGATCACCTGCGGCAGTCCGTTCGCCTGCGCGGCTACGCTCAAAAGGATCCTCTCGTCGAGTACAAGCAGGATGGACTGCGGCTTTTTGAAAGGCTCCTGCATGAAGTCGACCGTGCAATCGTGTTTACCGTGTTTAGGGCGGAAGTCACGCCGAGGGTGCAAACTCCGGTGTCCGCCAGACCAGTCCTGAGCGGTGCTCAGGAAATCGGCCGCAACGACCCTTGTCCTTGCGGAGCTATTAACCCTGAGACGGGCAAGGTTTATAAGTACAAAAAGTGTGGAATGATTAACGCCCCGCATCACAAAGGGTAAGCGGAGTCCTCCAAAGCTTTTAGCGGCGGCGGACGGTAGCGGAAAGAAGTGGAAGAAGTGCGGGATGATAAACGCGCCGGAGCACAAGGGTGAGAGGAGTACCTAAGTTTTTTTGGCGCACGGAAGTCCGGTAAATTGAATGTTTACAGGCATTTGGATATACTCATCCTATAGTTACTCGCAAAATCATGGAAACAAATACAGTACCACAACCTCCCAAATTAGAAACAAAACGAAACAAATTGGATAAGGTAATCTACGCGCTTGTGGGTTCAGCAGTTGCGGTATTGGTCATGGCTTCTGCGTATTATATGCTGTTATCTCAGCAAGCAGAGCAGATCCCTGATGTACAGCCCCCCCAGCATATCGGGACACCTGTTCAACCTGACACCCTCCCTGAGCAAGAAAATGTTCAGGAATGGGTCGGAGCCAGCTGGAATCCAGAATTGGTCAAACAAGAAGACGATTGTCAGACAGCGCCCTATTATTCGCCCCAGAATGGGGAGACTGAATATTGCGGAGATAATATCAGCAATTATCTGGCAGGCACCATCACCAGCGGGCCGTACTTGGGTGAAAAACTGTATTTAATGCAAGCTTCAGAGATGGGGACGTATTATGACCATTATGTTTATGTCGACAGCGAGAAAATTTATTTTCAGGATAAGATTGGGATCAGGGGCATTGACGATGTTCCGGACGAAATAGATTTCCAGCCAAAGCCTGGCTACAAGCTCAAAGAAGGATGGATTGGTCAGGAACTGTTTGAAGAGACGACGTTGGTCAGGAAATTATTCACGCACCCTCAGCTGGGTGATTTTTACCTTTCTTCTGACGGCTGCATTGTTACCAAGCTGCCTGATCATACGGTATTAAGCTATGACTTCAAACTTTCTTTTGTAAACGAGGAAAACGGCACAGTCGATTTTACTATAAATAGTGTGCCGAATCGAGAGCCCTACGACTTTCGGAGACCCACCTGTGTCGCGAACTGTTACTATTGGTCGGTTGTTTCTGAGGAAAAACTTAAGCCAGAGACTAGGCTAGTTATTGTTGGGACGACAGCCACGGGCGAGAATACCTTTGCGTTGTCAGATCAGAATGACCAAGCGCTCCGAGATATATACTATGACGAAATGACCGTGGCTTATCTGAACGAAGACGGGTCCTGGCCGCCCATGGATCATAGCAAGTACACGTATGAAGAGTTCCTAGCGCTCAACCCCTTGTTGTACTGGAAGGACCCTCTCGATCGATGGATTGAGTTTCGTAATCGTAAAACAGCGGTGGCTGCGGAAATGTGCAAACCCGTTGTCTATTTGTACCCTGAATCCATAAAAAATGTTCAGGTTAGCGTGGCTCCAAATGGCGGATTTACTCACACAGAACCGCCCTATCAAAATGGCTGGAACGTTATAGCTTCTCCTGGCGGAAAACTTTTTGATTTGGGCACGTGGAGTTTCTATGATTATTTGCTCTGGGAGGGGATTGGTTTGAGTTATCCGAAACAAGATGAAGGATTTGTTGTGAGCCGCGAGGCTCTGCAGGTCTTTCTCGATGAAAAATTGGCTATCCTGGGTTTGCGTGGCAAAGAAATCACCGATTTTGAATCATATTGGCTGGGTCGCTTGACAGACAAGCCCTACTATAAGATTTCCTTCATAAACAAAGCATCATTTGACCAGATTGCCTCGCTCTCGGTATCTGATACACCAGATACGATTATTCGGGTGATGATGACGGCACGGGGCCTTGACGAGCCTGTACAAGTCACAGAGCAAGCTCTCGGTAAAACGCCAACCCGGCACGGTTTCGTAGTCGTTGAATGGGGCGGGGCTCTCCTGAAGTAATGATACAAAAATATAGTTTAGTTCTCATCGGGCTAGTTATTTTTGCGCTAGTCGGCACATGGTTTTATCGAGAAAAAGGGGATTCACCTTCTCACTACTCTTATCAAAAGGACCGCTCGGCCTATACGGGTATCTTGAATCCCGCAGATTTTGAGTTTATAGATGAGAGGGTGTACGGGATGATAGTTTCCCACCATTTTTATGTAGAGCGATTGATTTCCCAGTCTTTTCTGAGCATTCAAACTCAAAAACCGGGTCGAATAGTGATCATTGGACCCGATCATTTCGGAGCATCGAAATACGATATTAGTGTTTCAAAGCTTCCTTACGAAACTCCGTTTGGGACTTTGCAGCCAGACGAAGAGATCATCGAGCGTTTGGAAAAAGTTGGAGTATTTCGAGATGAAGATGCATTTGTGCATGAACATTCGATCTCCGCACTCGTAGGAAGCATTAAAGCGGTTTTTCCTGAAACAAAAATAGTTCCACTGATTTTAGATAGAAATATATATTTCGGCAAGCTTGAGCAGTTAGCCGCTGTCCTTGATGAAATTCTTCCGGACGATAGCCTAGTGGTTGCCAGTGTCGATTTCTCACATCATCTTAATCGCTTTGCCTCTGACTTCCACGATTTGAAAAGCATCGCTACTATTCAAAGTTTTGATTACGAGAGTATAAAAAATCTTGAGATTGATAGCCCGCCAAGTATTTTTACGCTACTGAAATATCTAGAGTTGAGGGGGGCGCAGAGGATGATTTATAAAAACACTAACCAAGCTTACATAAGCGGTAATCTGGGATCAGAGGATGTGACGAGTTACGTCTTTGCTAATTTTGTAAGGGGCGGGTCACCGGGAGGCAAGGCCATCGCTCGGTTAATGTACCCGGCTGGTTTTTCGGACTTCGAGGGAGTGATGGGGGTAGAGGGTAATTTTTTGAGGGGTTTTGATGAGCGAATTGAATACGGAGAAGCTTTAAAGCAGTCGCTGAATCTTAGTGATCCAGAGGTCGCCGAGATCGACTATCTAGTTGGGCAGTTACTCGATGATTCCGGGCAGTCGAGGTATCATATATTTCCGTTTCGAGCAACTGACAGCGGTACGGCTCTCCTTGAGTACGATGGGGCAGTGAAAGTTTGCGAGGAAATACTGAAAGCTAGAGATTCTCAGGATTACTGCTGGTTTAATAACCCCGAATAAAAATTAAGGAGCGGTATTCCATGCGAAGCCGGAAGAAGTGGAAAAAGTGCGGGATGATAAACGTGCCTTCTCACAAAGGGTAGGGGGTTTGCTAGGATATTATGGGAGAAGATTCTCAAAAAGTTGATGTAGTCGTTGCGGTGATAATGAATTCCGAGGGGAAGATATTATTGCAAAAGCGGAACGACCCGAATTTCCCCGAGTCGCATGGCAAGTGGGAATTCCCGGGTGGAGCTGTTGATGATGGTGAATCGAAGGAAGAAGCGCTTCAAAGGGAATGCAGAGAAGAGATTGACTGCTCCGTTGTGATCGAACGGGCTTTGCCCAAAAGTCAGAAAAGAACTTGGGCCTCAACCGCTGGAGAGCAAGTCCCGGTCGAAGTTTATGGGTATGAATGTCGACTTGCGCCCGGATCCGTTCCGAAACCGTCCAACATCGAGGTCGCGGAAATCGGGTGGTTTAACAAAGAAGACACCCAACGCTTGGATACCCTTCCAGGAATCGTAGATTTTCTAGACCAGATATATAGGTAACCTCTCAAAATAACTAAAAGTGACAAAAAGAAATCTCTTTTGGTTGGGGGCCGGTGTAATAGTCACAATATTTTTTCTGCTGCCCATCTTTTTTGGGGATTATCAGGAGTTCGCCGTTGGCCTTATTCAAAGCCATCCATACTTAGCCCCCTCGCTGATAATATTTTTTCGTTTTCTCGCCGTAGTCGCGGCTCCGTTGCCGAGTGCGCCGATAGCTTTTGCGAGCATGGCGCTCCTGCCATGGTATGAGGCCTGGGGCTATAATTCCCTTGGGAATTGGCTGGGGGTTATCGTGGCTTTTTTCATAGCCCGGAGGTTCCGCGAGCCGGTGGTGTCACATTTTGCTCCATTGGAACGGGTCCATCGCTGGCAGGAGCGTGTCTCACAGCGTAGGCAGTTTTGGGCGTTTACTGCTTTGCGGGCGGCGTCGGTTCTTGCTCTCGATTTCGTAAGCTATGCCGCCGGCCTCACGAAAATGTCCTTCAAAACCTTCTTTTTCGCCACACTATTGGTCGACATTCCCATAGGTTTCCTATTTTTCTACTTAGGAGGCGTGGCGGTGAAATACGGAGTGTTTTTGCTCGGGATCTTTGCGATCCTTTTTATCATTACCGCTATCTTTCTGAACCTTACACGGTGGGATAAGAAGGTTTGAGGACTATCTAGGTGTCCGCGAGCGTAGTCTTTAACACAAGTAAGCAATATCCTCGAACACGAGTTATCAAAACAAATATTTGCTATAATACTAAATAATGAGACTTAGACTATCTTTCGGAATATTGGCGATCGTGGTTTTGAGCGTTTTGAGCGCTTTTGTTGTTTTTGACCGCTTGAACGTTGTCAAAATCTCCAAAGTGTTCCCTTTTCGTCTGGGACTTGATCTGCAGGGCGGTACTCACTTGGTCTATGAGGGTGACCTGAGCGAGGTCCCTTCGGGGGAGCAGGGCGATGCCATGGACGCCGTGCGTGGGGTCATAGAGAGGCGTGTTAACGCCTTCGGGGTTACCGAACCCGTGGTGCAGAGGGCAGGGGATAATCGGCTTATCGTTGAACTTCCCGGAGTGAGGGATATTGAAGCGGCGGTGGGGCAGATCGGGCTGACTCCGTTCTTGGATTTTCGTGAGGAAAACCCGGACTATGTCGTCCCCGAAGACCAGACGCTGATCGATTTCGGTCTATATTATCGGCCGACGGGTTTATCAGGCAAACATTTGGATCGATCAGAGATCGTATTCGACCCGAACACCAACGCCCCGCAGATCTCCCTGCATTTTGACGGGGAGGGAAAAGAGCTTTTTTCGCAGATCACAAAGCGCAATGTCGGCAAGTCGCTCGCCATATTCCTTGACGGCGTACCGATCTCGGCGCCGGTGGTACAGCAGGAAATCACCGCTGGTCAGGCAGTGATAACCGGGCGATTTACGATCGATGAAGCCAAGGAACTGACCTCTCGGCTGAATTCGGGCGCCTTACCTGTTCCGATACGGCTACTAAGCCAGGAAAATATCGGGCCGTCGCTGGGACAGGAGTCAGTTCAGAAGAGTATCGTCGCTGGCATTCTGGGCCTTTTAAGCATCGTGGTCTTCATGATTATTTATTACCGCTTACCCGGCCTGGTCGCGTCGTTAGCGTTGCTTGTCTATGTGTTTCTTGTCCTCGCAGTGTTTAAAATTTCGGCGGCGCTGCCGCCCCCTCTCTCCATTACACTGACCTTGCCTGGTATTGCTGGCTTCATCCTATCCGTCGGCATGGCGGTTGACGCCAATATTCTGATTTTTGAGAGGACGAACGAAGAAGTTCGGAAAGGGTTACCTTTGGAACAAGCGTTACGCGAGGGGTTCAAAAGGGCATGGCTTTCCATTCGCGATTCAAATACTTCTTCACTGATCACTTGTTTGATACTTTTTTGGTTTGGCAGCTCTATTATCCGCGGCTTCGCCATCACCTTGGGCATAGGCATTATTCTCTCGATGTTTACCGCGATAACAGTTTCCAGGACCTTTTTGCGAATGCTCATGTCTTTTGATCTGGCAAAGCACCCGATCCTTTACGGCCACAAAAAGAACGAGAATGTTTAGCGTTACAAAATACTACAAAATTTGGTTCGCTCTATCCGGAACGCTTCTCGTTGCCGCTATTGCTGGCATTGCAATCTGGGGGCTGCATTTCGGCATTGATTTCGTCGGCGGCTCCCGCGGGGAATTCGGGTTTGCCGCACCAGTCGAAGCTATTGCGGTCAGGGAAGAGCTCTTGAGCGCCGGGTTTGGGGACGTTTCGGTCCAGTCAGCGGGGGAGAGCAGCATTGTTATCAAGGCCAAGAACCTTACCGAGGAAGAGAAGACGCTTTTGCAGGCCACACTGAGAGAGAAATTTGGAGATTTTGAAGAGGAAAGTTTTCTTAATGTAGGGCCGACTATCGGCCGCGAACTTTTGCGCCGCGCTTATTGGCAAACAGTTCTAGTGGTTCTCGGCATCGTCCTTTATATTACTTACGCTTTCCGGAAGATAGGAAAAGAAATGCGACGCGGCAAGGTAAAAGCATGGCATCTCGGTGCGGCGACTATTGTCGCGCTCATCCACGACCTCGCGATACCGATCGGGGTTTTCGCGGCGCTTGGTCATTTTTTGGGAGTTGAAGTCGATAGCCTGTTTATCACAGCGCTTTTGACGATCCTCGGATTTTCGGTTCACGATACGATCGTAGTCTTCGACCGTGTGCGGGAAAATCTCCAAAGGCACCCGTACCTGAGCATGCAGGCGCTCATCGATCATTCAGTGGCTTCGACTTTTGCGCGCTCGATCAACACTTCTTCGACCTTGGTCTTCGTCCTCACCTCGCTCCTTCTGTTCGGAGGGCAGTCGATTTTTTATTTTGTCCTCGCACTTCTTATCGGCGTCGTCTTTGGGACATACTCGTCTATTTTCATCGCGAGTCCGATCCTTTATCTGTGGCACAGAAATAACACAATTTGACAAGAGGGGTCAATTGTGATATACTAGAGGCGAATTTTTAAGCCTTTTAGGTTTTTGCCATGGCAACAGTTGATGAGAAGAATCCGGGGGACGAGTCTTCCGGACACGGCGGGGGAATACTTGATACCGTGAGCTACTCTCAGCAGAGCGCGACTTTGCGGTCATTTAACCCGCAGAGTTTTATTTCTGAATATTTGATGAGTCTGAAACCACGCGACAAGCAGGTTTTGATGGCTCGCTACGGACTCGAGGACGGAACCGAGCAGACCCTCGAGCAGATCGGGAAAAAAATGAATCTCACCCGAGAGCGGGTGCGGCAGATCGAGAAAGAGTCGCTCAGGAAGCTGGAGACGGCTCCCTTGGGCGCGAACCTCAAGGGCGCGGTGGAACTCATTTTTCAAATCATCGAGGAACACGGCGAAATAATGCGAGAAATCACTTTACTCGACGCTTTACTTGTCGCAGGAAGCAATGAAGTGAACAGGCGGGCGGTACTCTTTATTTTGCAAGTAGTTCCACGCTTTTCTCTTTTCGCGGGGGATGAAAAATACCATCGCGCATGGTATGTCGCCGGATTGGACTGGGAGACAATAGCGAAAATATCGACTGCTGGGAATGCAGTTTTTGAACAAGCCCAAAAACCGCAGAAACGGGACGCGGTTTTGCGAGCAGTACGCGAGGAGCTAGGCCAGGATACTATGAACATGAGCGACGAGGTTTTGGAGAATTATCTTTCACTTGCTGTTATGTTTGCGAGGAACAGTTTCGGAGAATGGGGACTGACAGCTTGGCCGGAGATAAAACCGCGCGACATTGGGGACAAGGCTTTTTTGGTTCTCCAGCATCACGGCAAACCGGAGCACTACGCGCAAATTGCAGAGATGATAAATAAGCAGTCGTTTGATAGGCGGTTGGCGCACAAGGAGACCGTGCACAACGAGCTCATCAAAGACGAGCGATTTGTGCTCGTGGGGCGAGGCATCTACGCGCTAAAGAAATGGGGATTTCAAAAAGGAGTAGTGGCGGATATCATAGCGGCCGTGCTCCGCGACGCTTCCTCTCCACTTTCCAGGGACGAGATCGTCTCGCGCGTGATGAAACAGCGCCTAGTCAAAAAGAACACGATAATCGTCGGGCTTGCAAACCGCAAACTCTTCAAAAAAACAGAAGACAACAAGTATATAAATGCTGAGTGACCTCGGGGAATTCGTTCGTCTCGTAAATGTAGTTCTGCTCAAAGGTGGTTGGGTGGTTGTTTTGTGGGCGCTCGTTTACATGTTTTACCATCTCTACATGGATTATATTCAGGAGAAGTGGTACCTTCAGTTAGAATGGGTATTTCTCAAAGTGACAGCGCCTAAGGAGAACGACAAAAGCCCGCTCGCATTCGAGCAGATTTTCAACCAATTGCATTCCGTCCACGCCACGCACGAGCCAGGGCAAATATATTTCGAGGGGCGACTTGATATCTGGTTCACGTGGGAGGTGGTGAGCATTGGCGGGGCGATAAATAATTATGTAAAAATCCTGAAGAAGCATCGAGATATCCTAGAGGCAGCCGTGTATTCTCAGTTCCCTGATGCCGAGATAACCGAGGCCGAGGATTATTTCGAAAAACTTCCACGACGGTTTATGGACGTGCGGGGCTTTGATATTTTTGCCTTTAGCGTGTACATGCCCAAAGATAACGCGTACCCCATCCGCACCTATCTCGATTTCGAACATTCCACGGCCGAAACTTTCGTTGACCCGATCACGGGAATGTGGGAAGAACTTGGCAAGCTCTCCCCTTACGAAATGTTCATAGTCCAGTTTATATTGCGGCCTTGGGACGAGGATTGGAAGGTCAAGGGCTACAAACTCGTCAAGAAGCTGAAAGGGGTTCCGGAGAAACACGGTACAAACTGGTTTTTGGAAATTTTGAGCGCGATAATCGGACCATTTCTCGACATTATTATCCGCCGGGAGCCTTCCGAGGGGGGCTCGCACCGCTCGGCTGCCCGGGAAGAACCCCCGAGTTTGATGCTGCATCTGACAGAGGGGGAGAAAGATGTTATTAACGCTGTTGAAAATAAACTCTCAAAGCTTAGTTACAAAGTCAAGATCCGCTGTATGTACATAGCGCCCGTGGAAAAATTCAATCCATCGCCGGTTTATAGCGCGGTCATCGGTTCGTTCAAAAGCGTGCGCGGGACCGACATCAATTCCCTCAAACCCGACACTCACAAATGGACAAAGCCGCATTGGTGGCTTTTCCGGGAGTGGGAGAAGCCAATAGTTAAACTTCGGAATAGTTACCGCAAACGGCGGTTTTGGAGCGCGATGCGGCGGCGCTTCTTCCTGCATACTGGCAGGTCTTATTTCATGAGTACCGAGGAAATCGCGACCATTCTTCATTTCCCGCAGACAGAAGTAAGCGTCCCGAGAATTGAGAAGGTGGATGTGACCAAGGTCCAGCC